>Ga0209001_1000162_pt1 | contig 14654 bp, 16 predicted proteins | sample Rifsed13ft2_FD_184006 | JGI IMG/M metagenome (GOLD analysis project Ga0209001, IMG submission 184006) | Soil microbial communities from Rifle, Colorado, USA - sediment 13ft 2 (SPAdes) (version 2) | ecosystem: Environmental > Terrestrial > Deep subsurface > Rock core/Sediment | place: Rifle...
CCGAGCTGTTCGCCCTCCGCGCCGCAGAGTCGCCCGAGCCCTTCGACTCCGACTGACGCGTTACGGGTCGGGGCCTCAGCCGCCCTTCTTGAGAGCAGCCAGGCGGGCGTCCACGTCGAGATCGGAGGAGGCGTCGTCGAGGCTGGCGAACTGGGCATCGAGGGAGCTCGACGCGACCTCGGCCATCCCCCTGGCCTTCGCCTCTTCGTGGCGCACCTTCTCCTCGAAGCGGGAGACCTCGCTGGTGGGGTCCATGATGTTGACGCTCTTGATGGACTGCTGGACCTGGACCTGCGCCTGGGCCATCTTGGCGCGCGCGATCAGCTGGTCCTTCTTCTGGACGAGCTCCTCGCGCTTGGCACGCATCACGTTGAGACCGTCCTTGAGCTGGCTGACCAGTGCGGTCTGCTGTTCGATCTGCGGGCCGAACGTCTTGACCTGGTCCTCGAAGCCGATCTGGCGCTTGATGGCGATCTTGGCGAGGCTGTCGAACCTGTCGGCGTCGGCCGCGTTGCCGGCCGCACGCATCTCGTCGGCGCGCTTCGACGCGGCCGCGGCCTTCGAGCCCCATTCCACGGCGGCCTCGCCCGCCTCCCTCGCGTCATCCTCTTGGAGACGGAGGTTGCCGATGGTCTGGGCCACCGCTGCCTCCGCCTCGCGGATGCTCTCCGTGTAGTCCCGGACCATCTGGTCCAGCATCTTCTCCGGGTCCTCCGCGCTGTCGAGCAGCGCGTTGACGTTGGCCCGGACGAGTTGACCGACGCGTCCGAGCATCGAGGACTGGGCCATGACGAGGTGCCCTCCGTGCGATCCCGCGCCGATTCTCGGCGTCGTTCTGGACCGATTCACATTGCCTTGGAGCGGACCGGGATCGCCATGAAGGGCGTCCAGTCCGTCGGTCACCATCCTACCGCGACCGGCCCGGACGCCGGGTCACCAACGGCCGCCCCCGGAGGACCCTCCGCCTCGGCCGAAGCTCCCGCCGCCCGACGAGCCCCCGAATCCACCGAACCCGCCGCCCCCGCCGCCGAAGCCGCCGCGGCGTCCGCCGCCGGAGAGGAGACCGCCAATGATGCCGCCGATGATCGCGCCGGCGATGTCCGAGCCGCCGCCCCTGCCGCCGCCCCGCGCACCGCCCTGCCCACCGCGGAACGGGTCGTCCCAGTGACCGTAGTCCTGCTCCGCGAGCATCTGGGCCTCGGCGGCGAGCCGAGTCGCCTGGTCGGCCTCGGCGAGGGCCCCGGCCGGGTCCGTGGACCCGAGCGCGACGGCCTGCCCGAGGTGCCGGGTCGCCGCGGCGAGGCGGGTCCGGGCCTCGGTCCCGATGCCACCGCGGTGCCCGCCCACGTAGTCCGAAGCGCGGGTCACGGCCATCTGGGCGGCCCGGAGCCCGGCTTCGAGCCGGGCGGCGTCGCGCGCCTGCTGCTCCCGGGCACTCCGGATGCCCTTCTCGACCCCGTCGGCGAGCTCGTCGGCACGACGCGCCTTGTCGTAGGCCCCGGTCACGTCCGGCCTGGGTGGATCCAGGGCCGTGCGGGCTCCGGAGAGCAGCTGCTCGGCCTCGGCGAGCCGGCGGGCCACGTCGGGGTCGGGCGGAGCTCCTGCCGCAGCAGCCTGGGCCTTCGCGAGGTCTGCCTCAGCCGCGGCGAGCTCGGCGTGAACCTTCGTGCGCGCCTCCTCCAGCTCCGAGGCGAGACGGTCGATCGCGTCGAGGAAATCGGTTCCCTGGGCCAGCCCGTCCTCGCCCAGCCGGGCCGCCTGCGCGGCCGTGCTGGTGGCACCGGCGGCCAGCGCCTTCGTGCCCTGGTCGGCCGCCGCCCGCACGGCGGCGATCCTCGTCCGGGCGTTGTCCACGTTCGCGGCGACGGCCTGCCAATCCGCGTCCGCGTACGCGGCAAGTCCCGCGAGGGTCGCCTGGGCGGCAGGGAGTCGGGCTTCGAGCCCGTCGGCCTTGGCGGGCAGTCTCGCGAGGATGTCCGGGGCCTCCTTCTCGAGCGCCCGCAGCTCCTCGAAGCGGTGGGTCTCGGCGTGCAGGCGGTCCTGTGCCTTCCGGCACCCGACGACCAGGTCGGTCAGCATCTGCCGCCGGGTCGGAGCGTCCTCCGGCGTCGCATCGTCGAGCTGCTGGCGGATCGTGAAGGCGCCCTTGAGGTCGCCTCGGGAGGCCGTGATCGCGGCCACGAACGGCGCCGCCGCCTCGTCGCCGAACTGCGCCTGGGCGAATCCGAGCTCCTGGTCCGAGTCACGGATCGCGTCATCCGTCTCGACGAGGATGCGATTGGCGAGCTCGTCGAGCTGCTTGGGCTGCAGCGCGGCGAGGTCCGCGTCGGGGTCGTCCGGGGCGCCGCCGGCAGCCCCGCCGTGCGCCGACCCGCCGACCCGCCCGCGCGGACGGACGTAGAGGAACCACCAACCGCCCGCAGCGACGAGCCCCACGACGATCACCACCATGATGAGGCTGCCGACCGGCGAACCGCCGGTGGAGCCACCGGACGGGCCTCCGGCGGGCGTGGTGGTGGCGCCCGGAATCGCGCTTTCTCCCGGGGTGACCGGGCCGCCGTTCATCGCCACCACCAGCCCCTTCGCGGTCGCGGTGATCGCGCCGAGGTAGTCGTTCGACCGGAGGGCCGGCTCCATGTCCTGCGAGAGAACCTGCTCGAGTTCCGCGTTGGAGATCCTGACGTTGTCGCCCTTCCAGTACCCGTAGGCTCGGTCGTCGAGGGCGATCACGAGGAGGACGTCCGTCGTCCCCAGGCCGGTCGCCTCGGCCGTCGCGGCCGCGAAGTCGCCGGAGACCTGGCCGCCGAGCGTGTCCGTGTACCAGACCCAGAGCTGGGCGCCGGTCGCCTGCTGGAGGTCGTCGAGGGTCGCCTGGACGCCGGACGTGCTCCCGCCGAGCGCACTGACGTCGTCCGTGATGGGACCGGCCAAGCGGTGCGGCGACGCGGCGAGGACCGCGGGGAGGATCGTCAGCAGGAAGGCGAGCGCGACTACCGCGGCCGCGGCGATACGGAACGCTTGGCGCCGGTGTGGGGTCGCCGTGGGCATCGGGCTCCTCGTCGCGAAGGTGCTGGGGGTCGGGCGCCTTGGCGTGCCTCCCATTGTCGCGCGATTGGTGCCGGTGTGGGAGGGCTGCCCGGCCAGACCGGACCGCCTGCCTGTCGGCTCGAAGATCGGGCCCGGGCCAGAAGGTTCAGTGCGAGGCCGGCAGCAGCTGGAATGGGACGATCCGCGCTTGACCCCGGTGCTATGGTCGCTGCCTCGGCAGGGAGGCGTAGAAAGGCGGGCCCGTCACGGCCGCCAAGCCCGCGTAGAGCCACTGGCGAGCCCGGCCCGACAAGCTTTCCACGAGGAGGTGGGGCATGGCGGATACCGCCCTATTCGTCGGCTATGGGCCGACCATCCCGGGCCGCGAGCAGCGCGCGCTGGCCCTGTTCAACGAGGTGCTCGGGTACTACACACGGCTCCAGAAGCGGGGCGAGATCGAGAGCTTCGAGGCGGTGCTCTTAGAGCCGCACGGGGGCGAGCTGGGTGGCTTCCTGCTCCTCCGCGGCGAGGCGGAGAAGCTCGACCGCGTGCGCCGCAGCGAGGAGTTCCTGGGCTACAACGCTCAGGCCGGGCTCGTCGTCCTCAACTTTGGTGTCGTGGGTGCTTACATCGGCGCGGGCCTCGAGCGCCAGTTCGCCGTCTTTGGAAAGCTGGCGGCGGACCTCAGCGCGTAGCCGTCCGGCTCGTCAGGGTCGGCCGAGCCGGCGGCGGCTCTCGGGCTGGGGAGCGGGCGCTCTGCGCTCTGTCCGATCCTCGCTGGGCAGCGATGCCGGCCGTCGGCTCCGCCCGCAGCCGAAGCTCCGGGCACGCCGCCACTCGAGGCCGGTCTCCCAGCAGCTCGAAGGCTGTCACCCGTGCGTCGTCGGCTCGCGTCTTCGCGCGGGCCTCCGGGCGGTCCGCGACCGAACCGCCGGGCCCACGGCGTACCCTGGCGTTGTCGTCCGCGCGCTCCCGAGGCCCTCCAGACGTACTGCATCTCCACCGGACCTCTGCTGACCGCACCAGTACGAACGAGCCAGAGTCGGCGAGGGGTGTCGCTGCCTTACTGGCCGACGATGGACAGGAATCCGCCGCTTCCGATCCGCGAGGATCCAGTGCCGCCAGCTCACACGAGGCCGGCCATGGTCACATGGCCGAGAGTTCGGGCGTGTGCCGTGATCATGGTCGCCCTGGCGGTCGCGGCGTGTGGCGGAGGCGCGGCTCCCACGTCCGTCCCGTCGGCCTCAGCCAACCCCACGTCGGCTCCCGTCGCCAGCGCGGCCCCGACGGAGGCAGTCGTCCCCGCGGAGTCGCCGACGCCGAGCACATCGGCGATACCGCGACCGAGCATCGACCAGGCCGAGCTCGATGTCTTCCTGACCTCCTCCATCACGTTCATCGACCTGGCCGATGCCGACCTCGCCGTGATCGTGAGCTACGTCGACCCGAGCAGCGACGAGTCGTTCGACTTTGGAACCTACACCCTCGCATCGTCCGAACAGATGACGAACCAGGTGCCGCCGGGGACCTACCGCCTGGACTTCCGCCAGCCGGCGGACAGCACGAGCGAGTCATCGTGCACGATCGAGATCTCCGACGCCGACAGCTATGTCTTCGCTGCGGTCGATGGCGCGATCGCGATCAGCCGAGCCGGCGCGACACCGACCGACGCTCGCGAGCTCTTCGTCGCGACGTCGACGCTCTGCGGGACGTAAGGGACGACCGCCATGCTCTCCATGAAGTTGCTCCTGGCCGCCAGTGTGATGACCGGCGTCCTCGTCGCCGGGTGCGACCTCGGCTTCGGTCTCGCAGAGTTCTCCGACAAGGTCACCGTGTCCAACATCGGCTCGACTGCTGATGCGTTCGTGTCCGTGAAGTTCGATCACGGTCAGGTATCGATGGGGATCGAGGCCGGCAAATCCGGAACGGCCATCGCCCTCGCGGCCACGAAATACACCGTCAACGTCGTGGGGCGGGGAGACAGCGATTGGATCAGCTACAAGGACACGCTTCTGCGTCTCCGTGAACAATTGCAGGAACTCACGCTGTCATCCAAGGCCTCTCCGGACCAGGTCGCGAATGCCGCGACGGAGCTCACGCTCGTCCTGTCGGCCCTTGAGCAGATGAACGGTTCCGCGGTCCTGCAGAGCTGCAGCGGCGCTCTGGTCAGCGGGGTGACCAGCCAGGTGACGGTCAATTGGATCAAGGCCGCCGACGGCACGGGGCTCTGGGTGCTCGACTGCGGTTAGCCGTTACGCGCGCGACGGGTGCGTCGCCCGCTCCGGGGTGATCCCGCCGCGAAGGGTGGACTTCAGGCGCAGGATCTCGATAAAGGAGCGGTACGCCTCGGCGCGCAGCCGCTCGTGGAACGCCCGGATCCACGCATATCGGACCATTGCTCCATTCGCGTGTCCGGCGGGTCAGTGGCTCCGTCAACGTCGCGCCGACCGGAGCAGCGCGAGAGCGGGACGACTCTCCCTGATCGGGCTGCTCGGCACTGCCTCGCGCCTGGGCCGGGCGCGAAGATGCCCCGAGGCGGCGGTGCGTTGACGCGCGGCTCCATCGGGGCCGCCTCCGCGGCTGCCACGCAGGACGAGGTGATGAACGTGCGAGTGCTGGTCGTCTACGCGAGCCGTCACGGAGCCACACAGGGGATCGCCGAGCGCATCGCGGCGAGACTCGGCCAGGGGGGCGTGGAGGTGACGGTGAAGTCCACCGCGCAGGCCGGCGACCTGGCCGGCTACGACGCGTTCGTCATCGGCAGCGCGGCCTACGCCTTCCACTGGCTGAAGGAGGCCACCGCGTTCGTGCGGCGCAACCGCTCCCTCCTGGCAAGCCGGCCCAACTGGCTGTTCAGCAGCGGCCCGCTGGGCACCGAGACCATCGACGCCCAGGGCCGCGACGTCCGCGCCGAGGCCGAGCCCCGGGAGTTCGGCGAGTTCCGCGAGGCCATCCATCCCCGTGACCAGCGGATCTTCTTCGGAGCCTACGACCCCACCAGCAAGCCGATCGGGTTCATCGAGCGGTTCACCCGGATGATGCCAGCCGCCCGTGCGGCGATGCCGGCAGGGGACTTCCGCGATTGGGATGAGATCGAGGCCTGGGCCGCGAGGATCGCCGGCGAGCTAACCCTCGTGCCCGCCGGCAGCCGCTGACCCGGAGGAGGATCGGAACAAGTCCGACCAGGCCACGAAGTTAGTCATCTCCGGGGTGCTCCTGCTGCATGGCCTCGGGCATGGCGGCGCGCTGGGAGCTCTGCTCTGGATCGGGCTCCGCCCTGGGACCGACACCGATGCCTGGCTCGCCGCTCGGTCCTGGGTCGCTCCCTCACTTCCGTCGGCCACGGCGACGACCGTCGCCAGCGTCTTCTGGATCCTGTCGCTGGTCGGCTTCTTGGCGACTGTCGGCGCCCCTACAGCGCCCGCATGCGGTTGTTCTTTGGGTCGTGCGTGACCTCGGCCAGTCCGAGCGCCTCCAGGAGCGGCGGCAGGTACATCCCGAAGCGGCCGCGGTAGCCCTTGCGCAGCCCGTACCAGCCGCCCACGGGGTTGTCCGCCGAGCGGCCCCAGGCCTCGACGGTCCCCTCGGCCGCGGCCTTCTGCTCGTCGGCGGCGCCGAGCGGCGTCCAGTCGCCATGCGCCTTGAGCATGGCGTGCAGGTCTTCGATGCAGCGCAGGTGGTAGCGCAGCTGCGTTGAGCCCACCTGGCACACGAGGGCCGGCGGGTCCGCGGTCTCGTCGCGGTACATCTGGTACTCGGACGTGCCGGGCGGTGTCTTGAGCTTCCAGGGGGACTCCCGGGTCCCCCGACCGGTCGCGTCGGTAGTCGCCATGTCCAGGTCCTCGGTGTGCGGTCGGCTGGGACGCCCCGCGTACCTAGTATCGTGGTGACCGGCAGCGGCCGCTCGAGGACCGACGGCGCTGGGCCGGTCGGCGCGGCGCTCCGGATGCACCGAGGAGGTAGGGATCATGGCCTCGCTTAGATCGCCTCGCACGGCGGTCGCTCTCGCGGCGCTCGCCTTCCTCGCCTTCTTCGGGCGGGCGCTCCTCGACTGGCGCTTCGTCTATCCGGACTTCATGGCCGAGACGGACATCGCGACGGCCGCGGCCGCCATGGCCTTCTACCTCGCGGTCGGGGCCATCTGGATCTGGGCCCTCGTGGGCTTGGCGGCAGGCCGGCGCAGCGGGGCCAACGCCGTCCTGATCCTGGCGCTCCTCTTCCTGGTCGTCACCGGTGTCGCCACCCCGGTCGCGTTCTGCGCCTTCCCCTGCCAGACGGCCTGGCCGCTCATGGAGATCGCCAACTGGAGCGGCATCGTGGTCGGGGTCCTGTCGTCCGCCTCCGCGTTCCTCTCCCGACCATCCGCCTGAGCTGAGCGGGGTGCCGGTGATCCGGCTCGGCCTGCGCGCCAATCTGCCCCAGTTCGCGCTGCTCGTCGCGGTCAACGGTCTCGTCGGCGCGACGGTCGGGCAGGAGCGGACGCTGCTGCCGCTCATCGCCGTGGACGAGTTCGGCGTGACCGCCGCTACCGCCGGACTCGCCTTCCTGGTCGCCTTCGGCGCCGCCAAGGCGGTCGCCAACCTCGCCGCGGGCGCCCTTTCGGACCGCTACGGCCGGAAGCCCGTCCTGCTTGCCGGCTGGCTCATCGGCCTGCCGGTGCCCCTGCTCATCATCGCCGCGCCCGAGTGGTCGTGGATCGTCCTGGCCAACCTCCTGCTCGGCGTGAACCAGGGCCTGTGCTGGTCGACCACGGTGGCCATGAAGGTGGATCTGGTGGGGCCGGCGCGCCGTGGCCTCGCGCTGGGGCTCAACGAATCGGCGGGCTACGTGTCGGTCGCCGGCGCCGCGCTCGTCACCGGGCTCATCGCGGCGCAGACGGGCCTGCGCCCGGAGCCGTTCCTCCTCGGGCTGGCGGTGGTCGCCCTCGGGCTCGGCGTCTCGGCCCTGTTCGTGCGCGAGACCTCCTCGCACGTCGCGCACGAGGCGGCCACGACGACCGCCCACGCGCACCACGCCGGCGCCGGCCTGCGGCGCATCGTCGCCGCGGGCACATTCCGCGATCCAACGCTCTCGGCGGCGAGCCAGGCCGGCCTCGTCAACAACCTCAACGATGGCCTGGCCTGGGGCGTCTTCCCGCTCCTCTTCACCCGTGCCGGCCTGACGCTCGGCGAGGTCGGGCTGCTGGTGGCGATCTACCCGGCGGTCTGGGGCGTCACCCAGATCGGAACGGGGGCGCTGTCGGACCGGGTCGGCCGCCGGAGGCTGATCGTCGGCGGGATGCTGCTCCAGGCCGGGGCTCTCGCCGGCATCGCCCTCGGCGCCGACTTCGCCGCTTGGGCCATGGCGTCGGTGGCCCTCGGCCTCGGCACTGCGCTCGTCTATCCGACGCTCATCGCCGTCGTCGCCGACGCGTCCCACCCTTCCTGGCGCGCCTCGGCCGTGGGCGTCTATCGCTTCTGGCGGGACAGCGGCTACGTCGTCGGAGCCGTCATCGCCGGCCTCGTGGCCGACCGCTTCGGCCTCGCGGCCTCGGTCTGGGTCGTGGCCGCCCTGACGGCGGCGTCCGGGTTGGTCGCCGCGCTGCGGATGCGGCCGGCGGCGGTGGCGGCTCCGGATGCTGGGCACTGAACAAGCGGGCGGCCCGGTATCTCCCTCGCAGCGGCCCATGCCGACCCGCCCGTGCCCGGCCGGGGGCGTTGCGTCCTGAACACCAAACGGTGCGCCTCGGGGCACTGGTGAGGCGACCTCGGAGACGGCGCGGGCGCGCCGGGGTCGAGAACGGGGGCCGGCCACGCTCAGGGGGTCACCGCGTCGTGCCCGGATCGGGTGGTTCGGAGGGTTCGGAGGGTTCGGAGGGCCGGTTCGGTGCCGTTTTGGTGTTCCACCAACAACGCGCCGTGCCGGGGAGCTGCGCCGAACCTGGGAGCGGCGCCGGGTCGGGGAGCTGGGCCGTCGTGCCCCTCCAGCCCGGGTGTCACGGACCTATCTGGACTTCGTCAGAGAACGCGCACGAGGCCTGCTGGCGCGAATGGCCCGCGGTCGCCTAGTCTGCTGCCGCCGCCAGCGACTGGCCGAGCAGGAGGGGGTGCCCCAGCAGCCCGACATAACGCGGCCGGAAGCGATCCACGTTGTACATCGTTTCCACGTCCACGCGCCGGGCACCGAGTGACGGGTCGGGCAGCGGCGAATGGGCGTACTTCCCGTCGCGGATGCCGACCATCCGCCCGCGCACCCCGTCGGCGATGAGGTCCATGGCCACGTTGGCGTAGGTGATGGCGACCATCTGGTCGAGCGAGTCGGGCTCGCCGGAGCGCAGGTCGTAGGTCAGCTCGGAGAAGACGGTCTCGATCTTCGTGCGCGCCTTGATCTCGGCCGCGAGGACCTCGGCGATGTTGGCCTTGTGGCGGTGGCCGAAGGCGTCGGCCTCGCCGACCTCCTGGATGGCTCCACCCTGCCACACGGCGCCCTCGGCGGCGATGACGAAGGCGTAGCGGCTCGGGTTGTCCCGGTGGTCCTGGGCCAGGATCGCGATCAGCCGCTCGAGGTCGAACGGCACCTCCGGGATCAGGCAGCGCGCCGACGTGACGTAGGCCGTATAGAGCGCGCTGAAGCCGCAGTCGCGCCCGAAGATGCGGAAGACGCCGATCCGCTCGTGCGAGCCGAGCGTCGTGCGCTGGCGGTTGATGACCTCCTTGGCGCGCGTGATGGCCGAGGAGAAGCCGATGCAGTACTCGGTGCCCTGGACGTCGTTGTCCATCGTCTTGGGGATGGCGATGAGCGGCACGCCCTCGTCGTGCAGCGTCTGCGCGAAGCTCAGCGTGTCGTCGCCACCGATGGGCACGAGGTAGTCGAGCCCGAGTCGCTCGATGTTCTCGAGCACGACCGGGGTCAGGTCGTAGGTCGTCCCGTCCGCGGTCATCGTCGCCGCGCGCGCCGGCGACAGGTGCGCGGGCAGCCGGTCGGCGCGCGTCCTGCGCGGGTTCGTGCGCGAGGTGTGCAGGACGGTGCCGCCGGTGCGGTCGATGGTCCGCGTGTTGATCCGATCGAGGGGCATGACGTAGGCGGGGTCGAGCTCTGCGCCGGGCCGCTGGTGGGTCAGGCCCTCCCAGCCCCGGCGGATGCCGAGGACCGCGTAGCCGAGCTCGGTCGAGCGATAGACGAGGCTCTTGATGACGCTGTTGAGGCCGGGGACGTCGCCACCGCCGGTGAGGACGCCGATGCGTCGGATGCGAGCCATGCGCTCCTCGTCGTGTCGCGGAGGGCCCACCCCTCGTCGCTGCTCGGGACGACGGGGCGATGGTAGCGCTACCTCCGACGGGGTGTACGATTCAGGCGATGCACTACGAGCTATACATGAGCGCCGCCCTGGCCGAAGCCGCCGGAGCCGCCGCGCGCGGCGAACGCTGCGACGGCGCGGTGGGTGTGCTCGACGACGCCATGGTCGCGAGCGCGGCCGACCAGGTCCGGGGCAGCGGCGATCCCACGGCACACGCGGTGATGGTCACCATCCGCGAGGCGGCCGAGCGCATGGGCACGACCTCGCTCCAGGGCATGACCATCTACGCCGTCGTGGAGCCGTGCGCGATGTGCGTCGGGGCGTTGCTCGAGAGCGACGTCGACGGCCTCGTCTACGCCGTGCCCGACCCGGTTTCCGGCGCCGCCGGGTCGGCGCTCCAGCTGGCCAGCAACGGCGTCCTCGGTCGGCGCCTCAACGTCGTCTCGGGGATCCTCCAGGACGACGCCGTCGAGGTCCTGCGGACCAACGGGAAACGGGCGGCCGCCCACCCGGCCGCCGCGGCCGGGCACTGATCGGACCCCGACCGGTCGCGGTCCGACCCTCTGCTATCCTCTCGCGCGGAGAGGTGTCCGAGTGGTTGATGGTGCCGCTCTCGAAAAGCGGTGTGCGCAAGCACCGCGGGTTCGAATCCCGCCCTCTCCGCCACCCTTCACCGTCCGCCGGCCCGCCCGCGGAGAGGTCGCCTAGTGGCCTAGGGCGCCGCACTGGAAATGCGGTATGGGGCAACCCATCGCGGGTTCAAATCCCGCCCTCTCCGCCACCCTCCTTCCTGCCGGTCTGCCCGGTCAGCGCTATCATCCGCGGGCCGTGCTAGGCGGGGAACTAGCGGTGCCCTGTACCTGCAATCCGCTCCAGCAGGGCTGAATCCCCTCCCGAGGCCCGCGTTCGCGAGTGCCGCCGGGGCGATCGACGTTGAGGACCGGGTCCCGCGCAGCGGCGACGCGCGAACCACGTCAGGTCCGGAAGGAAGCAGCGTTAAGCGCTGTTCGCCGGGTGCCGCGGACCGGCCTGGTCCGAGCCGATCGCCACGGAGGGCGCGCGGGCGTCATCGGTCGACGGAGGGTGCACGGCACAGCGCTCCTCCCTGCACCCGGCCTATCATGGCCCGGTGCCCACCGTCCCCTCGAGCCCCGCTCCGGCCGCCGCCCACCAGGCGCTCTATCGCCGCTGGCGCGCGCAGCGCTTCGACCAGATCGTCGGCCAGACCGCGGTCGTGGAGACGTTGCGCAACGGCGTCCGCCTGGGCCGCCTGGCGCATGGCTTCCTCTTCGTCGGGCCGCGCGGCACCGGCAAGACCTCGATGGCGCGCATCCTGGCCAAGGCCGTCAACTGCCCCAACGTGGCCGACGGCGAGCCCTGCGACCACTGTCCCTCCTGCGACGCGATCCGCGAGGGCCGCGCGCTCGACGTCGTCGAGATGGACGCCGCCTCGAACAACAAGGTGGACGACATGCGCGAGCTCCTGCCGCGCGTCTACACCGCGCCCGCGGACCTGCGTCGCAAGGTCTTCATCATCGACGAGGTGCAGCGCATCAAGGAGGGCTGGGACGTCCTCCTCAAGACGCTCGAGGAACCGCCCGACGACGTCTTCTTCATCTTCTGCACCACCAACCCCAGCCAGATCCGGCCCGCCGTCGTCTCGCGCCTGCAACGCTTCACCTTCCGACCCCTCACGGTCGCGGAGATCTCGGGCAAGCTGGAACGCATCCTTGCCGACGACGGCCGGACGGCCGAGCCGGCGGCCGTGCGGCTCGTGGCCGAGCTCGCCGCGGGGGGCATGCGCGACGCCGAGTCGATGCTCGATCAGCTCCTCAGCTCCGCCGCGGAGACGATCACCGCAGATGGTGTCCGCGAGCTGCTCGGCTTCGCCGATTCCGGCGCCGTCGAGGCCTTCGTCGACGCCCTCGTGCGCGGCGACGCGCTGGCCGGGATCGCCGTGATCGACCGGCTGGAGACCGAGGGCCGCGATCTCGTCGCGTTCGCCGACCAGGTCGTGGCCCGTCTCCGCGCCATCGTCGTGGCGCGGCTCGGCGGCTCGGCCGGCGAACCCGACCTGCCGCCCGCCGCCCTGGCCGAGCTTGCCCGGCGGGTCGCCGGCCTCGATGCGACGCGCAGCACGGCCGGCGGCTTCCGGTTCCAGCTCGAACTGCTCCTGCTGCGCGGTCTGCCCACCACGGCGCCGTCGTTCACCCCACTGCGCCCCGCCCCTCCGCTGCCATCGGACGTCCCCGCGCCGGCCCGGGCTCCGGCGCGTCGTCGCCCCGCCCCGGAACCCGCCGCGTCCCCGGAGGCCGTCCCGGTCCCGATGTCCGGCGACGCGCTCGAGCGCCTGCGCCGCGGCTGGCGAGAGCTGGTGGGCCACGTCTCCGCCAACCCCGCCAACCGGCCGCTCATCGAGGCCTGCCGCCCGGTCGAGGTGCGCGACGGGATCGTCATCCTCGGCTTCCCCGAAGACCAGTCCTTCCTGCGCGACATCGCGGAACGCAAGAAGCGCGTCCTGGAGGACGCCGTGCGCCACGTGCTGGGCGCCGACTACGGCGTGCGCTGCATCGCCACCAACGTCGCCGCGCTCGAGCCGCTCCCCGATGAGGCGGCCGATACCCTCGAGCTGGCCCGGCGCGTCTTCGGCGGTGACCTCGTGGACGTCGCCGAGATCAGCTAGGAGGATCGGATGAGCTTCGGCAACCTCGCCAAGATGGCCCAGCAGATGCAGGCCGAGATGGCCCGCGTGCAGGGCGAGCTGGAGACCCTGACGGTCCAGGGCAGCGCGGGGGGCGGCGCCGTCATGGCCACGGTCACCGGCAAGCAGGAACTCGTCTCGATCGCCATCGACCCGGACGTCGTGGACCCGGCCGACGTGGAGATGCTGCAGGATCTCGTCACGGCCGCCGTCAACGACGCGCTCCGGACCGCGCGCAGCGAGGCCGAGCGCCGCATGGCCGCCATCACCGGCGGCCTTCGCCTGCCTGGCCTCGGCTGAGGCGCCCGTGGCCCAGCTGATCGAGCCCGTCGCCCGGCTCATCGAGGCGTTCGCCCGGCTCCCGGGGATCGGCCCCAAGACGGCGCAGCGATTGACGTTCCACCTCCTGCGAGCCCCCGAGAGCGAGGCACGCACGCTGGCCGCCGCCCTCGTGGCCGTGCGCGACGAGGTCGTCTTCTGCGAGGAGTGCTTCAACATCGCCTCGGGACCGCGCTGTCCCATCTGTCTCGACGAGGGCCGCGACCGCGACCGGCTGGTCGTCGTCGAGGAGTCGCTCGACGTATTGGCCCTCGAGAGGACGGGCGTCGTGCGCGGCCTCTACCACGTCCTGCAGGGGGCCATCTCGCCCATCGATGGCATCGGACCCGAGCGGCTGCGCATCCGCGAGCTGATCGAGCGTGTCGCCCTTCGCGCCGCTGACGGTCGTCCCTTCGCGGAGGTCATCCTGGCCACGAACCCCACGCTGGAGGGAGAGGCCACCGCGATGTACCTTGCCGAACGGCTCGCCGCGCACGTCGAGAGCATCACGCGCATCGCCCGCGGCATCCCCGTCGGCGGGGACCTCGAGTACGCCGATGAGGTGACGCTCGTGCGCGCCCTCCAGGGCCGCCGGGCCCTCGATCCGGCAGAGCGATGAGCCACCTCGTCAACGAGATCCTCCTGCGGCTGGCGAAGGCCGGGGTGGCCGCCCTGCTGGGCGCAGGCGTCTACCTGGTCGCCACCGTCCAGTTCGGGGCGAGCGGCTCGGTCGAGCTCGCACTCCTGTGCTGGCTATCCGGTGCGGCCTTCATCCTGCTCGTCCAGGAGGGCCCCATCTAGGGACTCGGGCCGGGCCGCCGGGCCGTTTGACAGCCCTCCGGACAGCCCCTACCATCCGCCTTCGCGCCACCGGACCGACGGCCTGCGGGCGGTGCTCCCGAACGCGGGAGCGGAGCCCCGGGCCGTTTGACAGTGCCGGCGCCATGCCCCAACATGGGAGTGTTGCGCCGGACGCCGTCTGCGGCATCGGACGCTGCACCTTAACAAGTGAAGAGTGGCAGGTAATCCGGTAAGTGAGCGGGCAAACCCCGAACCTATCGAGCTGGTCGCGAGACCGGTTCGTATCGTCGGAGAGTTTGATCCTGGCTCAGGATAAACGCTGGCGGCGTGCATGAGACATGCAAGTCGAACGGGCGTCTCGGGCTTGCTCGAGACGCTAGTGGCGAACGGCTGAGTAACGCGTAGGTGACCTGCCCCGAAGTGGGGAATAACTGCCCGAAAGGGTGGCTAATACCGCATGTGGTCGCACGTTTCATGCGTGCGAGTAAAGCCGCAAGGCGCTTCGGGAGGGGCCTGCGTCCGATTAGCTCG
>Ga0209001_1000165_pt1 | contig 14609 bp, 10 predicted proteins | sample Rifsed13ft2_FD_184006 | JGI IMG/M metagenome (GOLD analysis project Ga0209001, IMG submission 184006) | Soil microbial communities from Rifle, Colorado, USA - sediment 13ft 2 (SPAdes) (version 2) | ecosystem: Environmental > Terrestrial > Deep subsurface > Rock core/Sediment | place: Rifle...
TGACGCCCCCCCCGAAGCCGAAGGGGATCGTCCTCGCGAGCGGGGGGATGGACAGCCTCGTCCTGGCCGCCTTCGCCACCCGGGAGTCGGACATCGCCCTTTTGCACGTGAATTACGGGCAGCGCACCGAAAAGAAGGAGCTTGCCTGCTTCCGCGCGATCGCCGACCACCTGAAGGTAGAGGAGCGGATGGTGGCCGACATCGGGTATCTGAGGACGATCGGGGGGTCCGCCCTGACCGATCCGTCCCTCGACGTACCCCCCGCGGACCTTCGTCGCCCCGGGATCCCCGTCACGTACGTTCCGTTCCGCAACGCGCACTTCCTCTGCATCGCGGTGTCGTGGGCGGAGGTGATCGGCGCGAAGAACGTCTACATCGGCGCGGTGTGGGCCGACTCGTCCGGCTACCCCGACTGCCGGCCCGCTTTCTACAAGGCGATGAACGAGGCGATCCGCATCGGGACGAAGGACGAAAGCGGGATCCGGATCAAGGCCCCCTTCGTCAACCTGAAGAAGAAGGATATCGTCCTGATGGGGAAGTCGCTCGGCGTCCCCTTCGAGCTTACGTGGTCGTGCTATCGGAACAGAGAGAAGGCGTGCGGGCGCTGCGACTCGTGCGCGCTCCGGCACAAGGCCTTCGACGAGGCCGGCGTCCCGGACCCCCTTTCGTACGAGGTCCAGCCGACCGGCTGACGGCGCCACGACAACCCATGCGCACCCCCGTCGACACCAAGCAGCTCGCAAGGCGCCTCTCCCAGGGGGCGTTCCTCCTCCTCTTCTTCGTCCTCCTGGTCAAGACGGACTACGACGGGCGGAACGAGCTCTCCTACCCCGTCAAGATCTTCCTCGACGCCGACCTCCTCATCTTCCTGACGTCGCTCCTCTCCGCGCACCGGATCCCCGCCGCCCTCTTTCTGGCGCTTTTGTTCGTCCCCGTGACCCTGCTGTTCGGCCGGGCCTTCTGCGGTTGGGTCTGCCCCCTCGGGACGCTGAACCACGCGGTGAGCTTCTACGACAGGAAATACGCGGAAGAGCGGGGGATAAAAACCCGGGGGAGCCGCTGGAAGTTCACGACGCTTCTGTTCTTTGCCGGGGCGGCGCTCTTCGGGATCCAGGCGGCGGGCCTGCTGGACCCGATCTCCCTCCTCATCCGCTCGCTCTCGCTCTCCGTGATGCCGGGGATCAACCACGTCCTGCGCCTGTTCCTGGACTGGGGATACCGCCTCCCGTGGCGGCCGGCCTCGGACCTGTTCGACGGGGCGTACACATTCCTGCGGGCCCATTTCCTGTCCTTCTTCCCGGCGCGGTACGAGCAGGCGCTGTTCCTTTTCGCACTCTTTTTCCTCGTGCTCGTCCTGAACCGGTACCGGACACGGTTCTTCTGCCGGTTCGTCTGCCCCCTCGGGGGGTTGCTGGGATTCTTCTCCCGGGCCGGGCTGCTCAGGCTCTCCATGAACGAGAAGTGCACCCGATGCATGCGGTGCCGCGACGTCTGCGGGGGGGGGGCGAACCCCCACACGGAAGCGAACTGGTCTCCCTCGGAGTGCGTGGCCTGCTTCAACTGCAGCGCCGAGTGCCCGGAAGGGGCCCTTGCGTGGACATTCTCGCTGGCCCGGGGGACGAGGGACCGGCTCGACGTCGACCGGCGGGCGGCTCTCTCCGCCCTGTTCTCCGGCGCGGCCGCCACCTGGGTGATGAAGACCTCCCCCGCCCAGGCAAGGCCTGCGCCCGAACTCGTGCGGCCCCCGGGCTCGCGATCCGAGGCCGATTTTCTCGCCCGGTGCGTCCGGTGCGGGGAGTGTATGAAGGTGTGCATCACCGGCGGCCTGCAGCCCACGCTTCTCTCCGCGGGAATCGAGGGGATCTGGACGCCTATGCTCGTCTCCCGGGTCGGCTACTGCGAATACAGCTGCACGCTGTGCGGGCAGGTCTGCCCCACCCAGGCGATCGAGAATCTGGCATTGCCGAAAAAGCGGAAGATCGTCATCGGCCTGGCGTTCGTCGACCCCTCCCGGTGCATCCCCTTCGCGCAGGGGACCCCCTGCATCGTCTGCGAGGAGCATTGCCCGACCCCCAAAAAAGCGATCGTGTTCGAAGAGCGCCCCGGGAAGGGGGGAAAACCGGTGAAGGTCCCCGTGGTGGTCACCGACCTGTGCATCGGGTGCGGCATCTGCGAGTTCAAGTGCCCGGTGGTCGACCTGGCGGGGATCCGGGTGACCTCCATCGGCGAGACTCGCAACCCGGAAAACCGGCTCCGGCTTCCCGTCGGGCCGTATGCGGCGAACGGCCCCCGACTTTTTCTTTGACAACACCCCCGTTGCCCGATAGATTCATCGAAAAATTTAAGGGGGGTAAATTTTTCATTGAATCTTTCCCCCCGGTCTGCCGTTCTAATTGGGTAGGAGAGAACGACGTGGCGAATTTCTACGAAAACGACAAAAACCAGGCTTCCCGCTGGGAGGAGATCGGCGGGTTCAATACCTACCTGCTGATGGAAATCCGTAACGCCATGATGGACGTCAAGTCCGACTACCACCCCCGATCCGACCTGCAGGTGGTCGTGGCGGAATGGATCAAGCGGCACCCGTTGTTCGATTTCCCCGACGACGAAATCGGGTGACCCGCACGCCTTACCGGGCCTTCTCCTCCTCCTCCAGCCCGAGAATTTTCAAATAGATCCTGCGGATGGTTTCCGTCTCCCGTCGATACCGTTCCTGCTGGTCCGGGGGAAGACGGGCGGGGTCGAACTGCTCGATGGAGGCGTCGTGGGACAGGCGCAGGGAGACCTCGAGGGCGCGCAGGAAACGGTACCCCTCGTCCATCGCCTGGAAGTCGTCCCCGGACAGGATGTTCGCCCGACGGAACTCGTAGAGGGCCGAAAGCGTGGGCCGCACTCGGAGGGAGCGGTTGCCCGGCCCGTGCACGAGCTGCAGGTACTGCACAGCGAACTCGACGTCGACGATTCCCCCCCGCCCCACCTTGAGGTTTCGCCGGTCCTGACGCTCTTTCCCGAGCTCCATCTCCATGCGCTTCCGGAGCCGGTTGATCTCGGCCGGCGTTTCGGGGGGGAGGGGACGTTCGAAAATGAAGCGGGCGACCTTCTCCTCCACCCGCTTTCCGAACTGCCGGTCCCCTGCCACGAACCGGCACCGGAGGAGCGCCTGACGCTCCCAGAGATGGGCGGACTGCTCATGGTACCGTTCGAACGCCGCCAAGGAGGAGACGAGGGGGCCCGCGTTCCCCGAGGGGCGCAACCGCGTGTCCAGGTGGTAGACGTACCCCTCCCGCGTCACCGTGGTCAGGACGGAGATCAGCCGCTGGGCCACCTTGGCAAAGTACTCGTGGTTCGACACCTTGCGGAACTCCGCCGGGTCCAGGCCGGGCGACGGGACGGTCTCCCCCGCGCCGGAGTAGAGGAAGATGATGTCGAGGTCGCTATGGTAGGAAAGCTCCTCGGCGCCCAGCTTCCCCATCCCCAGGACGCAGAACTCCGCCTCCCCGGCTTTTCCCCCGTCTCCCGCCACCATCGGCACGCCGAATCTGCGCATCGTCGCCTTCCGGGCCAGGACGAGGGCGTACAAGAGGAGGACCTCCGCCAGGGCGGACAGCTGGAACATCCCCTCCTCCAGGGAAAGGTTGCCGGCCAGGTCGTTCATGCCGACCCGCAGCATCTCCATGTTCTTGAAGCGGCGCAGCTCGTCCAGCTCCTGCTCGTAATCGGCGCACGCCGCGAGTGTTTCCCCCAGTTCCCTCCTTAGGTCGGACTTCGTCTTGACCAGGGGGGGAAGGTCCTTTCGCAGGAAGGTATCCAGCAGTTCGGGGTACCGCAAAAGGTACCCGGAAAGGAACCGGCTGCTTCCGAAGAGCCGGACCAGCACGTCGATCACCGGCCGGTTCTCGAACAGGAGGGCGTAGAACATCGTCCGCGCGCCGATCGCGGAGAGGAACCGCTCCGTGTGGTGGAGGGCCATGTCGGGGTCCGGGGACCGGACCACGCGGGAAAGGATCAGCGGGGCGATCTTCCCCAGGTACCGACGCGCCCGGGCCGGCATCCGGGTGAACGGAGGGCCGTCCCGAAGCATGGCAACGTTCCTTCGCGCGGTTTCCCGGTCGGCAAACCCCAGCGCCTTGAGCCGATCCCCGATATCCTCCTCCTCCGATTCCGGGTACAGGACGGCCTGCACGTCCGGGGAAACTTCCTGCCCGGCCTCCTCGGGGGCCGCCCGGAAGAGACTGTCGTAGATCGCCCGGACGTTTCCCGTGTGCCGGTCCATCGCCGCGGTCAGCGCCCGGACGTCGGGCAGGCCCATGGTGCGCGCCAGGCGAAGCAAATCCGCTTCCCGCTCAGGGAGAGCGTGGGTCTGCCGGTCCTGGTAGACCTGGATTCTGTGCTCGAGGGACCGCAGGAACGTGTACGCCTTCTCCAGCATGTCGCATTCCCTCCGGGAAACGATGCCCGCCCCGACGAGCGCCCGAAGCGTCTCCACCGTCCCCCGCCGTCGCAGGTCCGGGTTCTTCCCCCCGTAGATCAGCTGGTGCGCCTGGGCGAAGAACTCGATCTCCCGGATCCCCCCCACGCCCAGCTTCAGGTCCCTCGCATGCCTCCGTGCGCGCGCGGAGGCCAGGTCGACCCGGTCCTTCATTTCCTTGATCTCCTCGATGGAGGTGAAGTCCAGGTACTTCCGGTACACGAAGGGGGTGATGGTCTGGAGGAACTGCTCCCCGACCCAGGCGTCCCCCGCCACGGGACGGGCCTTGATCATGACCGCACGCTCCCACGTCTGTCCCCACGACTCGTAATAGATCTCGGCGGACCGGAGGGAGTTGGCGAGGTCCCCTTTCGTTCCATCCGGACGGAGGCGCAGGTCGACGCGAAAGACGAACCCGTCCTCCGTTACCTCGGAGAGGATCCGGGTGACGACTTCGCTGAGCCGGACGAAATACTCGTGGAGGGTCACCGGTTCCCTCCCCTTGCCGCCCTCCGTCATCCCGCGTTCGGTTTCGTACAGGTAGATCAGATCGATGTCCGAGCTGAAGTTGAGCTCGTATCCCCCGAGCTTCCCCATCCCGAGAACGACGAAACCGCACTCCCGCCGGGTCCCTGCGTCCGTCTCGATCACGGGGGCGCCGTATCGTTCGGTAAGCTGCCGCCGGGCGAACCGGATGGCACCCGTCAGGGCGGCGGACGCCAGCGCGGAAAGGTCCCCCGTCACCTCGGAAAGCATGGCCAGTCCGGCGAGGTCGCGGGCGGCGATCCGGGCCATCTCGCGAAGCTTCTGCAGGCGCAGGGCCGCCTTGATCTCCTCCTCGTCCCCGCACCGGTCGGCCAGGCGAACCGCCTCGGTCAAGAGGTCGCCGTGCGCTCCCGCTCCGGTAAACCCCCCTTCGAGGAAGAGGAAGGAGAACACCTCCTGCCGTCCTGCGATCTGCTCGGCCAGGGATTCCGACCCGCCAAGCAGGGCGCCGAGCACGCGCAGGTTGTCCGGCCGCGTATAGGCCCGCGCCAGGTCGTCGGGAGGGAGGGAGTCGCACAGCTTGGACAGGTTCAGAAAATACAACGTCGGATCGGGCGCCGCCCGGGCGCCCTCGAACATCGCCTCCCAGGAGGAATCCGTCCACCGGATCCGCTTCCGGATCTCCTCGACAAGGGGGAGCGCCCGGGAGGTGTCCACGACGCCTACCTCCCCCAGCCGGTCGCACAAGGGGTCCGGGCGGGGAGGCGTCGTCACCGAACGAGCTTCCGGATGGCCGCGGGAAAGGGCGGCCGGAGCACGCCCCTTTCCGTGACGATGGCGGTCACGTATTTCGCCGGGGTCACGTCGAAGGCGGGGTTGTACACCGGAATCCCGTCCGGTGCGATCCGCGTTCCCAGAAAGTGGGTCACCTCCCTGCCGTCCCGCTCCTCGATGGGGATCGCCTTTCCGGTGCGCACGGCGGGATCGATGGTACACACGGGGGCCGCCACGTAGAACGGGACCCTGTGCACCCGGCACAGGACGGCCAGCCCGTAGGTGCCGATCTTGTTCGCCACGTCGCCGTTGGCGGCGATCCGGTCCGCTCCGACAATCGCCGCCTGGACCTTTCCCGCCTGGAAAATCACGGCGGCCATGGAATCCGTGATGAGGGTACAGGGGATGCCGTCCTTGACAAGCTCCCACGCGGTAAGCCTTGCCCCCTGGAGGAACGGCCGTGTCTCGCCCACGAAGACGTGAATCTTCTTTCCCGCCGTAACCGCCGCCCGGATCACCCCCAGCGCCGTGCCGTACCCCGCCGTCGCGAGAGCCCCGGCGTTGCAGTGGGTGATCACGGAGCCGGACTTGAGAAGCTTCGCGCCGTGGGCTCCCATCCGCCGGTTGGCGGCGACGTCCTCGTCGCGGATCGCCATCGCCTCCCTCTCGAGATGGTAGGCGGCCCCCTCGGGTTCATCGGGCAGCCGCATCACCTCCTTGCGCATCCGCTCGATCGCCCAGAAGAGGTTCACGGCCGTAGGCCGGGTAGACCTAAGCTCCTCCGCGGCTTTGCGGAACTCCTCGCGCCAGGGAAGCCTCTTGCGGTTGGCGTTCTGCACGGCCATTACCAGACCGAACGCGGCCGCCACACCGATGGCGGGAGCGCCCCGCACTACCATCGTCTTGATGGCGTGGGCCACCCCCGACGAATCGGTGATGCGCGTTACCGACTCCCGCAGCGGAAGGACGCGCTGATTGAGCAGAAGCAGCGTGTCCCCGGTCCATTCCAGGGCGTTGATCGACCGGCCGCCACTGCCGGGGACAAGCGTCATCGGCTTTCTCCCCGCTCGTGAAATTGCGCCACCTGCTCCATCACCCTGCTTCGCAACTCGCGCGGGGAGAGGGAGGGAGCCACCACGTTTCCTCCCTTCATGGCCGGGAGGAGAAGGGGTTCCGCCGGGGAGCCGCAGCGGCACAAAGCCTGAGCCTTCGCCTCCGGGACGACGCACCGGTGGCCGCACGACCGACACCGGACGACCTGCTTGCCGCCCGAGAGCTTTCCCCGCTTGGCGAACGGCCGCCCCTCCACCTCCACGATGTCCAGGGCGAAGTCGATGGTGGGGGCGTTGCTGATGCAGGTCCCCACGCCGAACCCGTCCACCACGTCCCGCAGGGATGCGATGTCCTCCTCGCCCAGCCCCCCCGAGACGAGGATCCGCACGTGGGAAAATCCCCTCAGGTCGAGCTCCCATCGGACCTCCCGGACGATCTTACGGAAGTTCCCCCGCCGCGAGGAGGGCGTGTCGAGGCGGACCGCGGCCAGCGACTTCCCCAGGGCCTCCGCTGCGCGGATCGCCTCGAACTTCTCGTCCTGGAGGGTATCGATCAGGCAGACGCGGGGAACATCCGCAGCCACCGCGCCGTCGAACCCCCGGAGCGCCTCGACGGTGTCCCCCAGCACCAGGATGAGCGCGTGCGGCATCGTCCCCTGGGGGGTCTCGCCGAGGAACGATGCGCTGCGCACGACCGATACGCCGTCGGCCCCCCCGACGAAGGCGTGGCGGTCGATGAGGGTGGAAAGCGCGGGGTGCATGCGTCGCGCCCCGAAGCTCAACACCGTCCGGTCCCCGGCCAGCCGCTTGATCCGGGAGGTCTTCGTGGCAACCCCGGAGGCCTGGCAGAGGATGCCGAGCATCGCCGTCTCCATTTCGCAGAACTCGCCGTAGGGCCCCTCGACGGCAAGGACCGGCTCCTCGAGCAGAAAGAGAGCCCCCTCCTCCATCGCCAGGACGTCCACGTTCCTCCCCTCGAGGAGGGAAAGCATCTCGTCCCTGCCGGCCAGGATGGCGTGCTCGTACCCGTCGGGAAACCGCTTGACGAACACTTCCGCTTTCACCCGCACGGCGTCCTTCCCGAGGCTCTTCAACACCTCCCTCGTGCGGACGAAGTAGACGTCCGTCGTGTCCCCGCGGCGGATCTCTTCCTGGCTGGGGATCGGGTTCATCTCTCTCGCTCCTTTCTGGGACGGACCACGCGCACGCCCAGCACCTTCTTCATCTGGTCGAGCGCGAACCGGTGCGTCCTCCTGTCCAGCCCCGCCACGAGCGACTCGTCCACGGTGACGTCGTAGCCGCGCATCGCGGCGTCCGCCGCGGTGTACAGGATGCAGATATGGGTGACGCAACCGGAGAGCGACACCGACCGGATGCCGTGCCGGCGGAGGACGGTTTGAAGGGTGGTACGGTAGAATCCCGAGTAGGTCTTCTTCTCCACGACCACGTCTCCGGGTTCCGGCGCGATCTCGCTTATGACGGCGGCCCCCTTCGTCCCGGCCACGGCGTGGGGGGGCCACCCCATCCGTGCGAATTCCGGATCGTTTTTCCTGTGGGAATCGCACACGTACACCACGAGACCCCCCTCCCGGCGCGTGCGGGCAACGCGGCGTGCAATCGCCGGAAGGATCTTCCTCGTCTGCGGGACCTCGAGCGGCGCCCCGGGCCGCACGAAATCCTCGAGCATGTCGATCACCAGAAGCGCGCTCCCTTCTCTTGCCATCTCTCTCCCCCCTACTTTCCCGGAAGGATCTTCCTGAAGAGCTCCTCCACCTCCCTTCGCGGTTCCTCCTTTTGCGGTTTCTTCGCGGGCGTTGCGTTGTCCGTCCCGGAGGCGGCCCCGATCCCCGGAATCCTGTCGGTCAGGCCCCGGAGGACCTTGCGCCCCGCTCCCGCCGCAAGCACCGCGGGGTCGATCGCCACCCCCGGCGACGCAAGCGGGCCCGTCATCACCAGCGGGATCTCCACGCGACCGTCCTCCCCGACCAGGAACTTCCCCGCTCCGCCCCGAACACGCTCCGACATCTCGCGGGAAAGACGGAGCACCCCCCGGAAGTCGATCGTCCGGTCGAACCCGATGACGGCCGATCCTTTGAGTCCCATCTTCTCGGAGAGGATCTGCAGCGCCTCCGTCCTGATCTTGCCGTTCTCCACCCGGAAGTCCGCCGAGAGGTCGGAAAATTTCGTCTCTCCCATCCCTGCGGGTCCGGACAAGGCCCCGGTCGCAACGGCCCCGAGGCCGGCCAGGCCCGCTGCCGTCGCGAGGAGATCCACCCCCTTGATTCTACCACCGGCGATCTTCACGGACCCCGTCCCCGCCCCCGTGCGCGCGAAATCGTCGAAATCCTTCATCCCGCCCCCGATATCGGCCGAGAGGGAGACCGGCCCGGCAAGAAAGTCCGCAAGCGTCGTCTTGCGGGAGAGAATCTCCTCCGCGGCCAGGTCCTTCACCGCGACCTTCATCCGGAAATCCGGAGAGGGTGCGCCAAGCCCGAGGCGTCCGGACAACACGACCTCTCCGCCGTACATCCGGGCGCTCACGGATTCGAGAACCAGGGTCCCCCCCTCGTACCGGACCTTTCCCTTGAGATGTTGAAACTCCACCCCCCTCGCCTTCCCCGCGTCGATGGCCAGGTTGGCGCGGGCGGACACCGCACGGCGTGTTTCCGCTTTCGTCCCTTCCTTCTTCGGCGTCGGTTCCTTCCCCTCCTTTTTCCCGCCCGCTTCTTCCGGCGGGAAAAGCGCGTCCACGTCCAGGTAGGCCATCCGGAAATCGACTTCCCCCGCGGGCTTCCCCTCCCATGCAGCATCCCCCTGCAAGGAAAACCGCTGGCCGTTGAGAAGCCCCGCAAGGGGGCGAACCCTCACCGCCCCGTCCGCAAGCTCCACGCGGCCGTCCACCGATCGAAGTTCGATCCGCCTCCCCGGCACCTGGAACTCCACGTCCCCGAGATCGACCGTGATCTCGTACCTCTCCTTTTCTCCGGTCCGGTTGAGCCTTCCCTTCCCCGTGGCCGTCAGACGCCCCGCCGGGGACCACTGCGAAAGCGTCCCCGCCCCGGGGATCTTCCCGAAGTCCGCGAGGGAGGAGATCTTCGCGGAGATCGCCCATTCCCGTCCCCCCGTTCCGGGATTCACGACGGCGTTCCCGGTCACGGAGAGCGGGGGAAAACGCAGGTCCATGTTCGAGAGGAGCAGCCGGTCCGGAGCATAGCGCCCTGTAGCGGCGATCGTGCACGGAGCATCGACGGCCTTGCGCAGTTCCGGGTCCTCACTGAGCGTCGCGCCCATGCGGGTCAGGTCGGCCTTGACGGTGAATCCCGGTGACGCAAGGGTTCCCGCGACGTTCACGGAAAGGGGAACGACCCCCTCGAGACGCGCCTTCGCGAGGCCCTCCGGCGGATCCTGGAACATCGCCGGGATCTTCCCCATTTCCACGCCGGGGAAGGAGAACGCAAGGTCGACCGCGACGGGCTCCTGCGAGGCGAAGATCTTCCCGTCCACCGCCACCTTCTGCCCGAAAAGAGTTCCCTCCCCGCGGATGGCGGAGGGGGGCCGGTCGGTCCCGGCTCCCTGCTCCCTGGCCAGGCGTCCGGTGAACGAAACCTCCCCCCGTACCATCCCCTCGATCCGGGTCCTGAGTTCGAAGTCGTTCTGCCTCTCCCCGATCCCGGACAAACGGAGGGTGAACGGGAAGATCTCCCACGGTTGTTCCTTGCCGCCTTTTTCCTCGAGGAGAAACGTGAGTTTCGCCTCCTCGACGCTCACCTCCCGCACCGCCACGGCCACCTTATCCTTCGCCTTTTCCGCCGGCGGCACGGCGGCGGCTTCCTCTCCCTCCGCCAGCCGGGTGACGATATCCGTCACCGAGTGGGTCCCGTCGAGGTATCTGCGAAACCGGATCTCCGGCCGGCGAAGGATGAACTTCGTGAACTCCGCCCTCCCGGAAAGAAGCGGCGCGATCGCCAGCCGGATTTCGGCCTCCGGAACCGACAGGAGCCGTTCCCCGGGATGGCGCGGGTCCCCGGATACCGTCAGCCGCTCCACCTTCACTCCGATTCCGGGAAACAACGACAGGGAAAGGCCGGACAGGCCTACCGTGCGGCCGGTCTTCTCTTCGAGGGCCGCCACGATGCGGGGCCTCAAGGAATCGAGCGACACCAGCCGGGGGAGCAACAAAACGAGGATCACGAGGATGGGGACGACGACTGCCGCGGCAACCCCTGCTTTCCGCATTCTTCCCCCCTATCCGAGCCTGGCCTTCAATACCTCCTGGACCACCCTCGGGTTCGCCTTTCCCCTCGTCTCCTTCATGATCTGCCCCACGAAGAAGGAGAGCAGGCCGGTTTTGCCGGCGCGGTAGCTCGCAACCTCCTTCGGGTTCGACGCGATGATCCTGTCCACGATCGCCTCGAGCGCCCCTGCGTCGGAGACCTGGGTCAGCCCTTTCTCTTCCCGGATCTGCCGGACCGGCTTCCCGGTCTCGATCGCGATCTCCACCAGCGTCTTGGAGGCTGTGGCGGAGATCGTTCCGGTCTCGCGGTCCTCCACGACATGCGCGATCGTTTCGGGCATAAGGTTCCCGGCGACGATGGCCTCCTTCCATTGGATGCACTCGTTCGCGGTCACCTTCGGGTTCCCCCCGAAAGCGGCGACCGACGCCTCGAAGAAATCGGCCAGCAGGCGGGAGGAGGAAAGGAGCTCCGCGTCGTAGCGTGGGATTCCGTAGCGGGAGGAAATCCGGGCGATCTTCTCCCCGGGAAGCTCGGGGATCGTTTTCCGCAGCTCCTCGATCCACACCTCGTCGACATGGAGGGGGAGAAGGTCGGGATCGGGGAAGTACCGGTAGTCGTGCGCCTCCTCCTTGCCGCGCATGGAGACGGTCACTCCTTTGTCCGCATCCCACAGGCGGGTCTCCTGCACCACCTTGCCGCCGCCCTCGATCTGCTCCACCTGCCGCCGGATCTCGTACTCGAGGGCCTTCTCCACGTTCCGGAAGGAATTCATGTTCTTGAGCTCCGCCCTGGTCCCGAATCCTGTCTGCCCCTTCGGCCGCACGGAGACGTTCGCGTCGCACCGGAACGACCCCTCCTCCATGTTCCCGTCGCAGACCTCGAGGTAGACGAGGATGTCCCGAAGACGGCGCAAATACGCCCCGCCCTCCTCCGGCGTCCGGATGTCGGGTTCGGAGACGATCTCCATGAGGGGGACCGAGCAGCGGTTGAGATCCGCTAGCGACGTCTGCGCCCCGGAAAAGGCCCCGGCGTGGACGAGTTTCCCGGCGTCCTCCTCCAGGTGGATGCGGGTGATCCCGATCCGCCGGGTCGCGCCGTCCCCCTCGATGTCGAGGTGTCCGGAGACCGCCAGGGGCAGCTCGTACTGCGAGATCTGGTATGCCTTCGGCAGGTCCGGGTAGAAGTAGTTCTTCCGCGCAAAAACGCTTCTTGCCTGCACCCGGCAGGAGGTGGCCAGCGCCGTGCGGATGGCGAACTCCACCGCCCTGTGGTTCAGGACCGGCAGGACACCCGGCATCCCCGTGCAGACGGGGCAGGTGTTCTCGTTGGGGGGCGCCCCGAACTTCGCCGAGCAGGCGCAGAAGATCTTGCTCTCCGTCGCCAGCTGGGCGTGGACCTCCAGGCCGATGACCGCTTCGAACTCCATTCCCCTAGTGCACCGTCTCGCAAATACCTTGGCATTCGAGCGCCGCTGCATCCGCTCCCGCTTCGTTGCGCTTCTTCACCATACTCAACGGTATGCCTCAGGCGCGCGCCTTGCTGGCGCGGCGCATCGACGCTCTCGGTGCGTCAAGCAATTTACGAGACGGTACACTAGTTCCCCTCCAGCGGCGCCACCCGGGGCATCGGGATCTCCTTCTCGATCGCGGAGGCGGCGGCGAAGAGCGTCTCCTCGTCGAAATGCCTCCCCAGCACCTGCGCCCCGATCGGGAGCCCGTCGGGCGACAGGCCGCACGGCACGGAGACGCCCGGGATGCCCGCCAGGTTGCACGGGATCGTGTAGATGTCCGAGAGGTACATGGTCAGCGGGTCGTCCACCTTCTCCCCGATGCGGAACGCCGGCGTGGGGGAGGTGGGGGTGAGGATCACGTCGACCTTTGCGAACGCCTCGGCAAAATCCCGCCGCAGGAGGGTGCGCACTTTCTGCGCCTTCCCGTAATACGCCTCGTAGTACCCCGCGGACAGCGCGTAGGTCCCGATCATGATCCGCCGCTTGACCTCCGCCCCGAACCCCTCCGCGCGGGTCCGGGACATCATCTCGGTCAGCCCCTTCGCGCCGTCCGTCCGGTACCCGTACCGGACCCCGTCGTACCGGGCGAGGTTGGAGGACGCCTCCGCCGGAGCGATGAGGTAATACGTCGCGAGGGCGAATTCGGTGTGCGGCAGGGAGATCTCCACGGCTTCCGCGCCATGGGACGCAAGCGCCTTCAGCGCCTTCTCCACCGCGGCCTTGACAGTACGGTCCAGCCCGCCGGCGAAATACTCCCGCGGCAGGCCTACCCGCATCCCCTTCACCCCCCGGGCGGTCGCGGCGAGATAGTCCGGCACCGGGACGTCGACCGAGGTGGAGTCCCTCCGGTCCCACCCTGCGATGACCGAGAGGACGACCGCCGCGTCCGGTACGGTCCGTGCGATCGGTCCCCCCTGGTCCAGCGACGACGCGAAGGCGATCATCCCGTATCGGGACACCCGGCCGTAGGTCGGCTTCATCCCCACGACGCCGCACAAGGACGCCGGCTGTCGTATCGATCCGCCCGTGTCCGTCCCCACCCCCGCGAAACACATCCCCGCCGCCACGGAGGCCGCCGTACCCCCGGAGGAGCCGCCCGGGATCCGGTCCGTCGCCCAGGGGTTGAGGGTGGGGCCGAACCACGACGTCTCCGTGGAGGACCCCATCGCGAACTCGTCCATGTTCTGTTTCCCGAGGAGAATCGCGCCGGCGTCCCGGATCTTCCCGGTTACGGTGGCGTCGTACGGCGGGTCGAAGTCGGACAGGATGCGGCTGCCGCAGGTGGTGCGGATCCCCTTCGTGCAGAAGATGTCCTTGAGTCCCACGGGGACACCGTGCAGCGGTCCCCGCACCCTGCCCCGGGAAAGCTCCTCGTCGCGGGCGGCGGCGTCCCGCATCGCATGCTCCGGGAGGACCGTGATGTAGCTGTTGATCGTCGGGTTGAGCCGCTCGATCCGGGAGAGAAGCGCGCGGGTGAGCTCCCGGGAGGAGATCTCCTTGTCGCGCACCGCCCGCGCGGCGTCTATGAGGGTCCACTCGTGCACGGGGATGCCCTCCATCGTCTAGTCCTCGATGATTCGCGGCACGCGGAAGAAATCCCCTTCCCGGTCGGGAGCATTCTTCAGGATCTCCTCTTTTTCTCCGAAGGGACGGACGGAGTCGTCGCGAAAGGGGGCCCCCATCTCCACGGCGTGGGAGGTGGGAACGACCTCCGATGTGTCGAGACGGTCGAGTTGCTTTATGTAGGCGAGGATGTTGCCGAGCTGCTCCTTCATCCTGTCCGCCTCGGCCGAAGAAAGAGCCAGCCGGGCGAGCCGGGCCACGTGCAGCACCTCTTCCCTGGTGATCGCCATTCGAATTCCCCTGTTTCCGTAATTTTTTCAATGTATCACAGGTCGATGGGCGGGGACACTTCTCCCATGGGGGTTTGCGGGGCCCCTGGCTCGCGGAGGGGTCCACTCGGCTACGCTCGCGAACTTGCGCCCGCTCGCTGCCGGTTCCGCTCGACGCGATTTCTTCCTCGCTCCACAGGCCGCCTCGTCGACCCCCCCGCATCGCCATGGGTCCCCGCTAGGCGGCAATCG
>Ga0209001_1000166_pt1 | contig 14582 bp, 15 predicted proteins | sample Rifsed13ft2_FD_184006 | JGI IMG/M metagenome (GOLD analysis project Ga0209001, IMG submission 184006) | Soil microbial communities from Rifle, Colorado, USA - sediment 13ft 2 (SPAdes) (version 2) | ecosystem: Environmental > Terrestrial > Deep subsurface > Rock core/Sediment | place: Rifle...
AAACCTACAGCCGATATCCCTGCATCAATTGCGCTCACTAAAAAATACAGTGAAATAATCGGAGGGAAGCCTACTTCATTCGCGCTCGAATCCATTGCGGGGATTCCCTCGACCGCTCATGTATTAGGAGGGGCCGTAATGGGTAAAGACTCTTCGCAGGGGGTAATAAACAAGAACAATGAGGTGTTCGGATATAAAAACATGCTAGTTATTGACGGTGCCATGATATCTGCAAATCCGGGGGTAAATCCTTCGCTTTCCATTACGGCAATTGCAGAAAGAGCCATGGCACAAATCCCATTTAATGAGGATAAGTTTTGGAATAATTAATGGTGAATAATTTATATTGATTGTTTCTTATTTCCAGATCTCACTTATATTAAATTAATTGCTTAATTTAGGGTAGTCAAAACGGGAAATGAAAAGCCATCGAACTCTCATGATTTTTGGTCCTCTTTTAAATTACTGAATTATCAAAAAGAAACTCAAAATAGCAAAGCAAGGTATTTACCAAAGACTGCATCGGGAGCCTTATTATAGCCATCCGAGATTGAAGTTTATTCCCAACATTGTGGTCAATCTGATTAGTTTTGCACTTTCGTTTGCAGTCGTAGCCGGTTTATTATTCCTGCTGCTGCGTTATTTGATCAATAAATTTTACCATTTAAACTAAAATTGTCGTTTTGTGAAAATTGATTTCCGACACAATAGATTAGCTTATGCCTTAGAAGTCATCGTAGATCCTGCCGACGCGATCACAACTAAAATAACGGCAAGAATCTCATTGAAAGTAAGGTACTCCTGCAGAAATATAAGTGCACAAATAGAAGCGGCTGCCGGTTCCAAACTCATTAGAATGCTGAAGGTGCGGGCGGGAAGCTGCCCAAGAGCTTTCATTTCCAGTGTAAAAGGAATGGCACTTGACAAAAGAGCAAGAGCGATTCCCAGCGAAAAATAAGTGGACGTTAGATTATCGAGTCCGTTTCCCAGAATTCCAATGGGCACAATCAAAATAGTGGCAAAGAGCATTCCGGTTGCGACGGCATCCCCACCTTTCATTATTTTTGATATTTTTCCTCCCAACACGATATAGGCAGCCCAAAAGCCACCGGCCAAAAGAGCCAGCAGCATACCTAAAATATCTATTCCATTATTTGACCACGGAGCAATCAGAACAATGCCTGCCGCTGCAAGAAGTATCCAAACAAAATCTATCAATCGTTTTGAGCCCCAAACCGCCACTAACAGAGGACCTATAAATTCGAGGGTAACGGCTAATCCAAGGGGTATACGCTCTATTGCAAGGTAAAAAATCAGATTCATCGCACCCAAAGACAAGCCGTAGGGAATAACAAATTTCCATTGCGGAACGGCGATCTTGAGCAGATTTGGCCTGTAAACGGCTAGTAATATTACTGCAGAAATGCCAATTCGCAAAGATGCGGTCCCGGCGGCACCTATAGCCGGAAATAGCCCTTTTGCTATGGCTGCGCCAGACTGTACACTAATGATTGCAAAGAGGACAGCGGGTACTGGAGGGATATTGAGTAGTTTGTTTTCCACGTGATTATTCGGATATTGGTTGGTAAAAATACATAATTTATAGAACTGTGAATTGAGTTCGTAATAAATGATTAAAGGAGCATTAATAAAAAACCGTTATTGTGACAATTGACCCTTTCAGAAAAGCGAATGCCTTCTTCCAATCCAACCGTAGAAATGGAATCTTCAACAATACCCATAACCTACCTGATCGATCAACATAAAAATGTGGTGGCGGCTAAGATTGGCCCTGCAGATTGGAATAGTGATTCGTTTAGGCCAAAATTAGATGAGTTACTAAAAAACTAATGTAGCAACAGCTGTCGGACTCCTATCTAGCGTCTAATCATTTCTTATTGCGCAAAATAGTGATCTAGTTAACAATTTTTTAAGAAATAATTCATATGTTAGCCTCACATAAAAAAACATTTCAAAATAAGCGAATTTTGTAATTTTTATTTTATTGATTAAAAGAAGTCACGAATTTATTGTATGCCAGCATGAAAAGGATTGCCCATCTTTTGGCTAACACAAAAATAAAAGCTAAACTTCAATACCACTTTACAATTAATTTAAAAGATAATAAAATGCAAAAAATGATTATTCTGTTCTTCCTGTTTTTTGGCATTAGTTCTCATTGCCAAACTGCGGAAGAATTTTTCAGTAGTGCAAATAAGAAAAGCAAATCAAATGACCACAATGGCGCTCTGGCTGATTATACTAAAGCTATAGAATTGAATCCCAATTATAGTGACGCTTACTTCCAGCGGGGGTTTACCAAAGGGGAATTAAACGACAAAAGTGGGGCATTGGCAGATTACAATAAAGCAATTGAAATTGATCCCGATTATGTCGACAAACATTATGATGGAGGTGTCGTTAGGAAAAAGTTTCTAAATAGAAATCAAGCAATGGCGAACAATGTGAATACCATTGCATTCGATGCCGCCAAAGCTGTTTCGTTTTTCAACAGTGGTAATATGAAAAGTAAATTACTGGACCACAAAGGCGCATTGGCAGACTACAGTAAAGCCATTGAAATAGACCCATATTACAGTGATGCCTATTTTCAACGAGGGTTTACCAAGGGGGAATTGCACGATTACGACGGAGCATCCGCTGACTATACAAAGTCGATTGAAATTAATCCCGGATATGTTGACGCCTATTACAAGAGAGCTAATGCTAAAAATAGCATACACGATTATGCAGGTGCCATTGCGGACTTCACAAGAGTTATCGAAATTGACCCAACCATTGCTGATGCATATCTGAATAAAGGTATTGCCAGAGGTGAATTAAAGGATTATGTTGGGGCAATAGCAGATTTTACTAAAGCAATTTCGATAGATCCCACTGATAGTTATGCTTATTACAACAGAGGAAACACTAAAATCAAATTGGGTCAAAATGATAGCGGCTGTATCGATTTGAATAAAGCGAGTGAATTGGGGTACAGCGCTTTCGATAAGGTAAAGATAAAATGCAAATGAATGGATCGTAAGAAGTAATTTTCATCGGATTTTACTTGTAAAATCACGAAAAAGACAACGAAAATCGTAATCGCTCATATAAGTGGTTGCGATTTTTTTTGATTAAAGGCATCAAGCACTGCGCATTTTAAAAGTTATCTATGATCCAAGGTGAAATTCGATTTCGTACACGTTGGCGATAAAATTAGACCCCTTTACGGAAAACCGTAATGTAGCTAAAAATTAATGCTCGATGTTTGTGCTTAAGTACTATACATCTATTAATGCGCATTTTATTCGTTGTTTTTAGAATCGTAAATGACCGTGGAAATAAAAAATAAAGCTATGACAATGCAAGTAAAAGAACAACTAATATATAAAAATGAGCGGTATGAAATGTCCGAAGAGCCGTTAGAACAGTATTTACTGAACATGAAAGATGAGCCGGCATTTCATGTGCATTCCTCAAATTGTTGGAGAGGGTATTATGGGACATGGAAGCTAAAAGGTGAGAAGCTTTACCTTATTGAATTGATCGCTTCCACAGAAGAGGGGAAGAAAGTGGGTGTTGAAGACCTATTTCCGGAGAAGAAAGAGGTTTTTGCTGATTGGTTTTCTGGAGAAATCAAGGTCTTACAAGCGGAACTATCCGGAGCTAGCGAAAACGGATATAAATCAGAAGAGGAACAAGAATTGTTTCTGGATTTTCAAAATGGAGTTTTAATGGATGACATAGTATAAACAGTGACGTCAAAATAGGAGATGGGGGTAAATTCAAAAGCCGAAACACTTTTTGGATTATTTAATTTCCTGCAGGAATGACTTTCAACGTTAAATAATACGTGCAAAACAATAACCGATTTCTTATTTCAAGACATGAAAAACAAAAGAAATCATGCTTTTTTTATTTCGTCAATAATTTTTATTTTTTTATCTTCTGGTAATTTTACGTTTACTTTTGAACTAACGGTAAACCATTTACCAATGATACTATCAATTATTTTGGATTGGTGTTCGTAGGCACCACATGTTTTGCACATCGTTTTGTGAACTTGTAATTGCATTTTTTCTTTTGCGGTTAATGGCGTAAATAGCTGTTTGTCTATCAACTCTGTTGTTTTCTTACAAGAGTTTACCATCATATTCATTATTTTTCGCATTGGTGTTTGTATTAAAATAACTATACCCATTTCATTTCTAAACATTTTTTCAAGAGTAGTTTAGCTCTATGAACAATCTGCCAATAATTAGACACGGTTATTTCTAATTCCTGACAAATTTCGTCCGCATTTTTATCGGTTAAGTATTTGGAAGTTACGGCATATTTCCATTTTTGAGGCAAATCTTCCATGCAGTCTTGCATCACATTATTGAATTCAGGATTGTCCAGTAACTCTTCTTCCTGATCCCATACAGGATTGATTTCGTTTCTCTTCCAGTTTTCGGTTTCGTCGAATAATCCATCGGAAAGTTCATAGCCGCTATTTTCGGTTAAATGGAATGTTTGTTTCGTGGTTTTTGCACTCAATCGATAATAGTCGATCACTTTATGGTTTAGAATGGCGAACAACCAGGTTTTAGGCTGGCTTTTCCCTTGAAAAGTATCCAGTTTATGGAACGCGGCCAAAAAAGTTTCCTGTACCAAATCTTCGGCAGTTTCCTTTGAAGAGGTTTTGTATAATGCCCATGAAAAAAGTTCGTCTCCAAATTGATGGACCCATTTTTCGAGAACGGTTTTAGAATTTTCATTGATAACTTCCATAAATAGTTGTTGCCGTTTTTTTATAATTCCAAAGATACCTTTTTTTTAGACCACAAAAATGGCTTGTTTTCAAATAACAGGAAGAGAAGTACAACAGCATATTCAAAACCAATTAACCAAAAGTTCTCTTTGAATACTGGATTTGAGTAGGCGCTGTAACTTAAAATGGCCGTCAAACTCCAAACTATTGGATACTTGAATTTTGTGAAAATAGTCATCAAAACAAGGTTAATAACATACCATGGATGAACGGTTGTGGAAGTAAAAAAATAGACACTTAAAACGAGTAGAAAACTTTGGAACAAATCTAGCGCGGTCTTGTTATTCCCTTTAAGTGCTTGAAGAATAATGCAAGCAATGATTAGTACCGGCATAATTCTGCCTGTTATTTGTATCACATTATATCCTGTAATCCAAAAGCCAATTTCTCTAATAAGATAATAAATACTGGCATTGAACTCAAAATTAGTAAACCACAAACCAATAGTTTTGGAATAATTTTCGATGAGTTCGGGAGATAAGAAAGGCAAGAACAGGAATACATTTATCCCAATAACAATTCCGTAAAATAAAGCACTTTTTTTCCAACCCAGTTTCTGGAAAAACAGCGGCAACAACAATAAAGGCAGCAATTTGGTTGAAATGGAGATGGCTAATAACAAGGCCGCTGTTTTTAACTTATTTTGATGCAGCAAGTACATGCTCCAAACAAAAAAGAAACCCATTACGCCCTCAAAATGAAGGTTCCCAGTAAGTTCAATAATTACCAATGGATTGAGCAGATACCAAAAAATGCGGTGTTTCTCTAATCCTAATCGTTCCATTAATTTGCTTCCAAAATAAAGTGTGCCAAAATCGGCAGCAATAATTATTATTCTGAAAATAATGGCCGCACCCATAATGGAATGCTTACTCAAAAATCCTGCAACTGTAAATAGTAACTGATTGGAAGGTGGATAATTGGAGTAATGGGAAGCACTTAAATTCCCCATGCCGTTGATTAACTCTTGCGCTTGGGCGAGTGTAAATTTTGGGTTCAAAATCAAATCTTTGGGCAAATGCAAGTACGGATTCAATCCTTCCAAAATCAACCTTCCGTCCCAAATAAATCGGAAGTAGTCCTGTGATAAATTGGGCAAAGCCACAATAAAAGTCAATCGGAGCAGCAATGCAGCGCCAATTAGAAAAGGCAAATTATTCTTTTGCAATTGGGTAATTTGGTACGCCAAAAGAAATAAAAAACTGTACGAAATAGCTAAAGAAACAAACTCGGTTCGCTGCAGTCCATAAGCAATATAGCCATAAACCAGAATGCTGACGATTAGAAAAAAAGAGGCTTTTGTAGTATTTGAAAGGGTGAAACTCATCTGGAATCAGCAATAGATTTTAGGAATACAAAGCCGAAGCCACAAAAAAGCATCAAATGCAATAGCAATAAACTGTAATCGTTGAGCGTAAAACTACTATAAATCCCGAATAGAAAATAGCCGGACAAAATTCCTTCGGCGATTACTTTTTTGGAGATTTTTTTCGTAATGTATTTATTTTCTTTCCAATGGTCTTTTTGATCCTCGATATTTAGTTTTGGAGTTCTGATAAAGTCAGTTTTTTTGCCCCATAAGCCTTCTAAAACGGCTATCGTATTATTAAACGAAAAGCCCAAGGCAATGACATAAAAAGTTAGAAAGGACTTAGTAAATTTAAAAAAATCATTTCCTTGTGTGTTTTTGAACGCTATCCAATAGTAGAAGAAAAAAATTACGGTTGTAATGAAAAAAAACAACATGGCATCAAAAAAAGTTTGAAGCGCTGCATAGTTCGATTTGATGTATAAGACGGGAACGCTCAATAAAGCCATGATAAAAACAGCAAGGAATAACGAACTATTCATAAGATGCAAAATACCGTGGATCTTGTTTTTTCGAGTCATTGTCTTGGCTTTTAGGATTCTAAAAAACATTTTCCTGAGATTTTCTGCGCCCCCTTTGTTCCATCGGAATTGTTGCGAACGCGCGGCACTTATGATTGCCGGTAGTTCAGCAGGCGTTACGATATGTTCTAAATACTTGAATTTCCATTTTTTTAATTGGGCGCGGTAACTTAAATCCAAATCTTCAGTTAGCGTATCACTTTCCCAATTTCCGGCATCGATAATGCATTCTTTTCGCCAAACTCCAGCCGTTCCGTTAAAGTTGATAAAATGGGTTTGTGAATTGCGTCCGACTTGTTCCAATGTAAAATGAGCATCAAGGGCAAATGCTTGTATTTTTGTTAATAAAGAGTAATCTCTATTCAAATGTCCCCAACGGGTTTGCACCACGCCAATTTTTTTATCCTTAAAATAGGGGATAGTCTGCAGAAGCCAGTCTTTTTGCGGCACGAAATCGGCATCAAAAATAGCAATAAACGCCCCTTTTGCAAGGACTAAGCCTTCTTTTAAGGCCCCGGCTTTAAAGCCAGTTCGACCGGCTCGACTGAGGTACTTTATATTTAAGCCGTTTTGGGACAGCTCCGCAACTATTTGTTTTGTTATACCAGTACTATCGTCGTTGCTGTCATCAAGGACCTGAATTTCCAGTTTTTCATTTGGATACTCTAGTTTTGCAATGGCGTTGAGCAATCGTTCCACCACATATTTCTCATTAAAAATGGGTAATTGGATGGTCACAAACGGAATTTCGGAGGGATTTGTAAAATCAAATTTTTCAGAATGGTCAATTTGTTTTTTACTTTTTAAATAATTGATGAGTAAGTTTAATTGCGCTAATCCGTAGACAAAAATGACCAGAATGGCGAAGCTGAATACGAAGAGAATTAGGTAAGAAAGTAGCAACATTTTATTTAAAAGTATATTTAAAAATCCAACTTATTATTTTTATTCCGGCCATTATAGTTCCTTTTAATGTTCCTGAAACTTTTGAAACGCCGATTCTATTTTTGTAACGAACGGGAATTTCGACATAGGTAAAATTCTGTTTTAGAATTTTCAATTGCATTTCAACTGTCCAGCCGTACGTTTTGTCTTGCATTTGTAGATCCAAAAGAGTTTGATATTTTATGGCCCTAAAAGGGCCCAAATCAGTGAATTTTGCGTCAAAAAACAGATTCATCAAGAAGCAGGCCAGCCAATTTCCAAAAACTTGCTGCGGTGTCATGGAGCCTTTTTCTCGAAGAGTAGAAACTCTGGAGCCAATTACAAAATCAATGTTTTCATCGATAATAGGAGTGACCAATTGCGTTAATTCTTCCGGAAAATCAGAATAATCGCCATCAAGAAAGACGATTATGTCAGGTTTTATTTCTTGTGAAGCAATATGTCCTAATCCTTTGAGGCAAGCATAACCATAACCCATCTTATTTTCAGAAAGTACTGTCGCTCCGGCATTTATTGCGATTGCTTTTGTGTTATCGGTAGAATTGTTGCTGATAACAATTATTTCATTAACAATCTTAGGAATTGCCGCTATTACATGCCCAATCGCTTTTTCTTCATTATAAGCGGGAATGATTACTTTAATAATTGCCATTTACTTTTTATTATTTAATAATGCCATCAAATTCACATCATTCCCCAATAAAATTTCATTCGAGTTTATTCTTCCGGCAGGAGTGTCATTTTCTAATTTCAAAACGCCACGAGGGCAAACAGCTGAACAAATACCACAACCCACGCAAGAAGAGCGAACTATATTTTCGCCTTTTTGAGCATAACTGCGAACATCTATTCCCATTTCGCAATGTGTGGTGCAATTGCCGCAGGAAATACATTGGCCACCATTGGTCGTAATTCGGAATTTAGAGAACAAACGTTGTTGCAATCCTAGAATTGCCGCCATTGGACAACCAAAACGACACCAAACCCGGTTTCCCAATAATGGATAAAAACCCACACCAATGAAACCACTGAAAGCGGCACCAATGGCAAAACCATACCATTCACGAAGTGAATTACTGTCGATAAAAAGGATATTTTGATTTCCCGAAAAGAAATTAATCAGGATTGAAATAACGATTATTGAAACCAAGGAAAGCATCGTAAATTTAGCATCAGCATCTAAATCGTTGCGTTTGAAAACATATAAAACTCCCGTAAATACTATTAAAAAAGCCACAATGCCATATATGAATTGGTCTTTAGTGATAAAGCTCATTTCTGGATTATTAGACAAAAATGTAAATAGCACGGCGATGGTCATCACGAATGAAAACACTAAAACCGAGTGGATCATCCAACGCTCTAATTTCCAAACTTTTTGTGTGGAATTAGACAAATGACGGAAACTATCGCCAGCGGTTTCAGCCAATCCGCCGCATCCGCAAACCCAAGAGCAATACCAGCGTTTGCCATAGAAATAGGTCAAAATTGGTGAAATGATGAATATCATTGCAATCCCAAATACCAGCATAAACATTCCCAAGTTGCCACCTTCAAGCATGTTTTTTAAATGCCATTCATTGAAGAAATAATAGTTCAGGGGCCACATGTTTTTAAGGTCTTTGGCAAAATAAGCTTTGTCTGGATTCAGTTTTTCAAGAATTTCGGGAATAAGAAACGCAAAACCCAATTGAAAGAACATCACCGATATGGTTCGTACCAATTGATATTTATTGTGGCGGTATTTCAGAATGAATTTGTACCCAAGGCCCAGGATGGCCATAGTGTACAATGTTCCGTACACAAACCACTGGCTGGCTGGTTTTCCGTTCAAAAGCAAGCTCAAAGGGTCAAAAAAAGCAATAATTCCAGAGTTAGTAGCGCCATCCTCTCCAAGCCCTAAATATTTTGGAAACCAATATAGAACGACATAAAACAAAGTCAATACAATACCAATAACCCAAGCAATTGTTCCTCTGTTAGTCAACGATTGATGAAAAAGTCCATTGTTACTGATGCCTTCTGGTCTATTTAAATAGGTAGCGTTGGCATAAAAAACAATGCCACCCAAAATGGCCACTATTGAAATGCTCAGCCAAAGTGTTTTGTTGGGAAACGCAACATTGAATAAAGCGAGCAACAAAATAAAAAGCCCGATAAACCCCAATGCTAAACCTAGCTTTTGAACGCTGCTTAGACCATTATTTTGATGTGATGCAATAGAAATATTTTTTATTGATTTGCTCATGATCGTATTTTTTGGAACCCTGCGAATTGGGTTATAAATTGTTCTTGAATTTCTTTTTCGTGAGCCGTAAAAAATTCCGGATCGAAATTGGCTTGCGCCAAATGATGAATGACATAATCTACGGTTTGATTATCCGTAAGTATTTTGTCAAAAAACTCGTGGCGCATTCGGATTCCAAAAGTATTAATGCCTAAAAATACCCTTGTTTCCTTGTGAAACGAAATGCGAATGGCTTTTTTACCCGACTGATGTTCCCAATAAAATTGCGCTTCGTAGTCTTTCGGTTTTGCCCAGACCCAACCGTAGGTTTGGTATTCGATGTCCAAGAATTTAGCGGAGTTGAACCAATGGCCAGGATTGTATTGTGTTGGATTTCCGGTCAGTGTTTGAGCGAGTGCTTCCCCCATCATCCTGCCTGTATACCAAACCGCTTCAATTGGGCGTCGTAAGCCAATGCCTTCGTGTTGTTCTGCACAATCACCAATGGCGAAAATGTCTTTGATATTGGTTTCTAAAAAGCGATTGACTTTTACGCCACGACCTAATTCAATTCCAGAATTTTTGAGAAAATCGATATTTGGGGAAACACCGGCTGTTAGACCTACGATTTGACATTCAATGGTTTCGTTTTTGTCGGTTACTATGGCTTTTGCATTACCATTTTCATCAGAAAGTATTGCTGTCAAGTTAGTATTTAAACGTAAATCTATATGATGTTCTAAAATATGACGATTAATCATTTGACTTTCTCCTTCAGGTAAAATACCATTCCAAAAACTATTTTCTCTAACTAAAAAAGTAACTTCGATGTTACGTGAACGAAGCATTTCGGCCAGTTCAATTCCAATTAAGCCGCCACCAATAATAACGGCTTTTTCAGTTGTTGGAGCCCATTTTTCTAAATGGTCTAAATCTTGTTTGCTATACAAACCGGTAACTCCATTTAAGTCCTGACCAGGCCAATCAAATTTATTAGGTTTTGAACCTGTTGCAATCACTAATTTATCAAACCTAATGGTTGAATTGTCGGACAGCAATAGTGCTCTTTCTTTTGGGAAAACTTCAGTTACACTTTTGTGAATTAATTCGATATTGTTTTTCTTCCAAAAATCGTTTTCATAGGGTTGCGTATGTTCAAATTTCATATGTCCCATAAAAACATACATCAAAGCAGTTCTGGAGAAGAAAAATTCAGCTTCCGAAGAAATGATGATGATTTTCGAATTCGATTTTTTGCGGATGTGGCGTGCAAGCGTAGTACCTGAAATTCCGTTACCAATGATGACTATGTTTTCCATACGAATGTAATTTGGTGCCAGTGTAGTCGAAAAAAAAGAAAACCTGACTGCTGAGTTAAAATAATAAGCGATTGACGATCACTACGAAATATTCTCATTTAGTTTTAAAACCAGCATCCGGTCTAAAAGTGTCATTGTCAACTGAAACGAATTGGATATCAGATAAGGTTGCCTTTCCAATTTTTTTCGTAAGGCCTTCTCCGTTTTTCCATTCCCAAAACAACCATTTTGTAGCAATTGGAACACCGTCTACATCGGTATACTCTAAATATTGGATGGCATGAGGGTTCTTTTCGGCTTCTTCTTTATTTCCTTTTACGGTAACAATGTAAGCTGCTTTTTCAATTAGATTATCAGATTTTTTAGCATAAACAACATACCAATCATCTGGTGCGTCACCAGTTCCAGATTCAAAAGTTAATTTTTGAGTCGTATAATCATTATTATCACTTTCTATATTTTCATAAGGATTCCATTTTGTACCGGGATCGCTAAGTTTAAAAGGGAAAAGAAAAAAGTACTCCCAGGTAAAGGCATCAAAACGAACGGATTCCTCGTTAGGAATAGCAGCTGAATAGAAAACTTTATCTTGGTCAAAAATGATTTTCGATTTGTTTTTAAATTCTAATACGCCCTTGGTTGAATTCGTGAGCACGGTCATTTTAGCATTTAGTCTTTCTTTTCCTCCAAATTCTAATTTGATATTGAATTGAATGGCTTCCTTTGAAAGGAATCGCTGCTTTTGATGCGCCAGTTCGATTTTTTCCGTAAAATCTTCTTTTTCAGTTGTTGATTTGCAGCCCACAAAAGCAACTGCGGACAGTAGGACAGTAGCGAGTAATTTTTTCATTGTATTCTCTTTAGTATTTAGTTCTATTAATGTTCAATTTGATGAAAATTTACATTCAAAAAAATCAATTACGGAACCTTTTTTCTTGAAATCTTTAGTCGATTTGGTACAAGAAATCAAAGGAAGCATCAAAAGGATCAAAAGGTGTTTTTACCGCTATTTAGTATCGTTTTTTCCTTGTTTTTGTGAGTCTTCGATTTCATTTTACACTAATTTAAAATTGTTTATCAAACAGTCGGATTTTATCGCTAAACCTGACATATTATTTTTTGAAAGGATACAGTTCTTGTTGGAGGAATGAACCAGGAAATTGATTTTCATCCTCAAAACCAAGTTCAATATCTCTGCCATCGGTTGGAATATAATTGGTTTTGAAGAGATAATCCCAAAGGCTTAATGAAATTCCGAAATTCACTCCGTATCTGTTTGGCATTTCTTTACTGTGATGCCAAATGTGCATTTTTGGGTTGTTGAAAATATATTTTAAGTAACCGTAATCCCAACCCAAATTAGCGTGGTTCAAATGTCCAATCGCAATAGAGACAAAATGAACTATAAATACATCCTGAAGATCAAAACCACCAATTAAAATAATTGGAATGTAAAGAATTGTTTTATAAATAATGGGTTCCATCCAGTTGTAGCGAAAATGTGCCGTAAACCCCATTTCTTTTATGGAATGGTGTGTTTTATGTATTTTCCATAAAAAAGGGATACTGTGCAATAATCGGTGCGTATTCCATTGAATAAAATCGGCTATCAAAAAGAACAGTGATAAGGAGACTGGTTTTGGCAATTCTGAAATAGAAAACAGCTTGATCGACGTTAGTTGTAAACCGAAAACAGCTGCAAAATCATTTATAGCCTGTTGCGTTACATTAGATAAAGCAATGAGGAGGACCAGATTTAGCAGGAAAAAATTGAAGTACAAATAGAACAAATCCAGCCAGAAATCCTTTCTAAAAATGGGTTGATTCTTTCGCCAAGGAAAAACAATTTCTAACAGCCAAACGACCAAAGAAATGACTAATAATCCGTAAAAATAATTATTCCAATTGGGAAAAATAATTTCATTTTTCAAGTAATTGAAATAACCGCCGTAAGAATTTAAAATAATATCGATGTATTTATCCATTATCTCAGTTGCATTTTTAAGGTTTTATAATAGCTGCTTTTTTCTAAATCTTCGAAGGTATCAATATCATTTAAGGTTTCTGTAAATTCAATTTTGTAATTTGCTAAATCTTTCAAAGTATCCGGTAGAACAGCAGCAGTTCCCCAGTTTTTGTTTAAAAAAAGAGAAGGAATCACTTTTTTTAATCCTAAAAGGTAATAACCACCATCTTCTGCCGGACCAATCACAGCATCATTAAACTTTAATTTATTGAAGGCTTTATTGATGTGATATTCCTGTAAATCGAACAGGTCGCTCCCAACGATGATGCAATTCTGATACCCCAATTCAAATAATTGCTGAAAAGCATCTTGCATTCGAGCTCCTAAATCAGCTCCCGATTGAATTCTTTTTTTATATAAAATGCCGGTCCATGAGTCATTGTTTTCTATCGTTTTATCGTAAAAGACAAATTTGTCGCAATCTAAATTTTTAGTTACTTTCATTGTATGAAGGAGCAAATCCTTGTAAATTTCCAATGCTTTTTCATCACCAATAGTTTTGGCTAATCGGGTTTTTACTTTTCCCAATTCCGGATTTCGGGTAAAAATTAATAATGCGTTATTTTTCATATACTTTTGTCCCATTTTTTAGATAAATGCTCCATATCTTTGTTTTCAAATCCAACATTTATGGCATTTTCAACATGACTCACATTGAATTCTTTCAGTTCACGAGCATCAAGGAAAACAGTATTTTTTTTTATTTCCTCCACTTTAATGTATGGAACTGTTCCTTAGTTTTTTCAACACTTGTGGAATGCTACTTTGCGCAGACACCATTATAGAAAAAAGGAAACAGCTTAAATATAAAAGCATTTTCATTGACATTTTTTAGAATTACACTATTTAGGCGTGCCAAGGCTTATTTCCTGACATCAGATTGTAAATTTCTTAAAACCAAGTTTTCTGTTTGTGTTCCTTTTGCACATTCCAGTTAAACACTTTATTAAATTCACTCCAAGTGTCCGCAATCGCTGGTAAAAAAGTAGGGTACACTAATGCTGTTGATTTGCTGCCATTATCAATTTGATCAATATAAAACTGTAATTCAAGCAAATATATTAAACATTCCTGATTTTGTGGCATTTGAGCTAACTGGACAAAATTGATAATCTGCTACAAATGTTTTCCTTTGGAAAGATGGGGGGCGTATGCAATATCTTGCAAAGAAAAACGGATTTACTTACCAACACAGCTTCTGTCTATACTAAATCATCCTAAAAAGAGAATTTATAAGCATGCTGTTCGATAACAATTAATACTATCAAGAGTGTATCTATTGAACACCCACAATGAGGGGTGTTTATACTCATAACTCTTTGTTGATGAGGGAGAAAGAGCGTCTTATTTATGAAAAAA
>Ga0209001_1000170_pt1 | contig 14477 bp, 14 predicted proteins | sample Rifsed13ft2_FD_184006 | JGI IMG/M metagenome (GOLD analysis project Ga0209001, IMG submission 184006) | Soil microbial communities from Rifle, Colorado, USA - sediment 13ft 2 (SPAdes) (version 2) | ecosystem: Environmental > Terrestrial > Deep subsurface > Rock core/Sediment | place: Rifle...
TGCAGCAGACAATCTATGCTTCTCTCATATTCATAATTTTTCAGGGAATTCAATTATAAAACTTTTTTATACGATGAGAAAGTAGAGACAGCAGTTATGGTTTCTATAGAAAGAGACCTTGCATAAAACCTATCTCCCAGCCAAGAAAGATACCAAATGCAATACTCGAAATCCCAGCTAGGACTTTTATCCCCTGATTTATAATAGCAAACTTATTAGCAGTGAAAACAAAAGGAAGCCCTATTAATGAACTCATTAAAAGCATTCCACCAATCGAGCCTACCCCGAAAACAACTATATAGAGAAGCCCGGTTAGGGGAGAAGGAATAGTCGTAAGAACTAAAAGCATAAGTGCTGCGCTTCCCGCGACACCATGAACGAGTCCTACAAGAAACGGTTTACTTCCAAACCTAATCAAATGATTATGCTCATGAGCTCTCTCTTTACCCTCTTCATGAAGGTGTATATGCGCGTGCGTGAGTCCATCGGGATCTGGGGTAGTGATTGAGAGGGAGGGTAGTTGGGGAACCGCATGCTCATGTGCGTGTATATGTATTTTTCTTCCTCTAAAGAACGTCCAAATAATATTAGCACCTAAGAAAACAAGCATCATCGCAACCCCAAACTCCATTAGAAGGGCGAGCTTAGGTGGAATAACGAGTCTTAAAAGAATCACTAAAAGCCCAATGAGAAACAGGGATACGGTGTGTCCTAGCCCCCAGAATGTACCGATTAGAGAAGATTTAGAAATGCTCTTATGTTCACTTACGATTGTTGATACAGCAACGATATGGTCCGCATCAAGTGCATGTTTTAAACCGAGAATAAATCCTAATCCAAGAGTGGCAATTAGTGTAGGTGATGTCATGATTCTATCCTCCTTTGTAACTATTTATCCACTAATGAACAAGCTCCAAATACCAAATGTTTGGAATGTAGAAAGTGAAAATTGTTTGAAATTTGGGATTTGGGATTTGTATTTTGATTCATGGTTGAATAGTTGCCATCATAATATTTCCCCTATTATATCTCCGGAGTCTATTTGTATAATACCTCCGCTTACAAGAGACTGTATATTTGTTTTTTCTTTAACAATCTGATAAATTCCCAGCTTGGTAAAAGACAAGACTTTCTTTCGATACTACAACCAATTATGTAATACTCCTGATTCGGAGAGAATAAAAACTGTGATTCCTCGACGTCACAGAGTGACGAAAAAAGAATTAAGTGGAAAGGGTCAGCTTTCAGGAGAGGATGAGAGGTTGCTTATCCAGAGGGTTAAGGCTGGTGATCAAAAGGCATTTGAAGCAATTTTCAACCATTATGTAAGCAGGGTCTACCGCCAGGCGTTCAAGTTTGTAGGAAATGAAGCGGATGCAGAAGATGTAGTTCAAGAGGTCTTTCTTTTGGTATATAGGAAGGCTAATTCATTCCTAGGTAAATCAGAGTTCTCCACCTGGCTCTACCGCCTTACAGCGAACGCTGCTCTTACCAAGCTCCGTCAACGTAAGAAGGAGAAAGAGGTCTCACTAGACGAATATATGCCTAAGTTTAGAAAGGACGGTCATCACCTAGTTAGGCCAGTAGTTGATTGGACTCAAGATATTTATAAACACGTAGCTATGAAGGAGTTCCACCAAATCATCCAACAAGCTATGGATCAACTTTCTCCGATGGACAAGGCTGTTGTAGTGATGAGCGATATGGAAGAAATGTCTAACCCTGAGATTAGCAATAACCTAGGGATCACCGTCCAGGCGGTCAAGGCCAGGCTCCATCGAGCTAGATTATTTTTGCGTGGAAGGTTAACAAACCATCTTGGGTATTCACCGACTTAGGGGGTTTAAAGCTGAATCAGGGTTACTATTTTGAATCCAAGTTATTAGTTACAACGTCCAATAATTGTTTTGGAGATTAGGTAATAAATCTATGGCAAAGAAGGCTCAAGTTGGGCGAGTAAACTCTAAGAAAGTTGACACCTGTAAACAGGCGACCTCTTTGATTTTAGACCATCTTACTGGTGAGTTAGACTCTAAAACGGCGCGGTTATTTGAGGAGCATTTAATGATATGCCCGGATTGTGTAGCCTTTTTAAACTCATACAAAGAGACAATCAAGTTTACCCGATCATTAAGCTACGAGGATATCCCTTCTGAGATGAAGAAGCGGATTAGACGATTCTTAAGAGACAATATTGGGTGATTTCCTGATAAAATTTTCTCCCCCACACCCTTTGTAGACTCCGCGCATAACTTTATTGAAACCCTTTTGTTCCTCAGGCGTCTAAATAAACAGAAGTGACACTCAACCAAAGGCTGTAAATATTGCTAAAAAAGCTGAGGAGGCAATTATGTATAAAATTCTAATTCCGACTTTACTTTTACCTTTAGCGTTTTCATTTATTCAAACACCAGTCAATGCTGCAACTAACCTAAAACTAAATCCAAACCTAGACTACTCAAGCGACTCAAACGATGGACCCCTAATTACTGGAGATAATATTACCGATGGTACGATCCAGCAGGGAAAACCGGCATACATTATCTTCTATCACCATGAATGCTATAACTCCAAGCGACAGGCGAAAAGAACAGTTGAACTGTATGAGAAATACGAGGGGAATATAGGTTTCATAATTGTTGATTTGGATTCAAAAATATCCGATGAGCAAAATGAGTTAAGAGAGCGTTTCTATCCAAAGTATATACCACATGTCACTATAATTGGTGCAAACGGAAGTGTACTTTATAACAGAAGTGGTGAAATAGGAAATGATTTACTTTCATCAATTTTAGATAAAGCTTTGATGTAAAACGAGAAGCAAATCCCTTAATAACGAATGTATTTAAAGGTGTTTAATACAATTTTATAATAAAGGAGGTAAAATATGTTAAAGATTATTATATTATTTTCATTTCTTTTGTTGCTAATAATGCAGACCAGGATATATGCAGATACAAAAACTGAAAAAGCTACATTTGCCGGAGGCTGCTTCTGGTGTATGGAAACACCTTTTGAAAAGTTAGATGGTGTAACCGAAGTAATATCAGGTTATACAGGTGGCAAGAAAGTGAACCCAACATATGAAGAGGTATCATATGGAGGAACCGGTCATCTAGAATCTGTTCAAATCATATATGACCCATCTAAAATTACCTACTCCGAGCTTCTTGATGTGTTTTGGAAACAAATAGACCCTACTGATCCAAATGGTCAGTTTGTTGACAGAGGTTCACAATATAGATCAGCTATTTTCTATCATAATGATGAACAAAAAGGTTTAGCTGAGAAATCAAAGGAAGAGCTGGATGAATCCGGGAAATTTGGAAAACCGATCGTGACAGAGATTATTATGGCTTCGGCGTTTTATAAAGCAGAGGAATATCATCAAGACTACTATAAAAAGAACCCAATAAGATATAAGTTCTATAGGTACAACTCAGGTCGCGATCAATACTTAAAAAAGATATGGGGGGATGAAATGCAAAAAAAGGTTTCAAAAAACAATAATGAAAAATATAAGAAACCATCCAAAGAAGAGCTTCAAAAAAAACTAACACCTCTACAATATAAGGTTACCCAGGAAGAAGCTACAGAAAGACCCTTTGCTAACGAATATTGGGATAACCACAGAGATGGGATCTATGTTGATATAGTTTCTGGAGAACCTCTTTTTAGTTCGCTTGACAAATTCGATTCTAGAACTGGATGGCCAAGCTTTACTACGCCGCTTGTGGAAGAAAATATTATTGAAAAAGAAGATAGAAGCTTTTTTACGGTAAGAACAGAAGTAAGAAGTAAAAATGCTGATTCCCACCTTGGACATGTTTTTGACGATGGACCTAAACCAACTGGCTTACGTTATTGTATGAATTCTGCTTCTCTTCGTTTTATTCCAAAGGAGGATTTAGAAAAAGAAGGATATGGTCAATATGTGAAGCTCTTTGAGAATAAAACAAGTAAGGAATAATGTAATTAGCCTTGTAAATCCTCAAAATTTGAGTTTTATCTTGTGTTTTGTTATACTTTTAGTTAGTAATACAGTCTAATCTCTATAGAATTATGACAAGTAACGGATTAAAAAAAATATAAGGGGTTTGGGAAAAAGAAACATTTCATACCTTTATTACTACCTTGTAAACCAAGTATGCACTTTACTTCTACACCCTTTCCATTCTTTCATAATAATCCAAAAGAAAGAGATGTTTTTTTTAAAATCAAATTAACAGGAGGGACTCTAGAAACTATATGCAAGAAACATTCATAGCAGAAAACGGCATAACCAGGGAGCTTAACTTTGAGGATAACGGTGTGCTTAAGCAGCTTTATGGAGAGAATAACGAAAACCTCAAAGAGATTGAAAGCGTATTCGGGGTCAAAATCCACTCAAGGGGAGGAAAGCTGAGCCTCAAGGGAGACCCTCAAGAAGTTGAATCTGCAGAGCGGTTCCTTCATGAGATTTACCGTATCATTTCAAAGGGTTATTCCCTCGATCCAGGCGATATAGAACTTGCAGCAAGGGTTGTAATTGAAGATAAAACCCCTCTTGAAGATATCTTCCTAGATACTGTATGTATTTCCACAAGAAAAAGATTAATCGCACCAAAGAGCCTTGCACAAAAGCTCTACCTTGATGCCATCCGAAAGAACGACATTGTCTTTGGCATAGGCCCTGCAGGAACTGGTAAAACCTATCTTGCAATGGCTATGGCTGTTTCTGCTTTTATAAGCCGTGAAGTAAACAGAATAATCCTAACGAGGCCTGCAGTGGAGGCGGGGGAAAAGTTGGGGTTTTTGCCCGGCGACCTTTATCAGAAAATCGACCCATACCTTAGACCACTTTTTGATGCGCTCTACGATATGTTGGATTTTGAAAAGGCTACCAGGCTTATTGAAAAGGGTGCTATAGAAATTGCTCCCCTTGCTTATATGAGAGGGAGAACACTTAACGATGCCTTTGTGATTCTTGACGAAGCCCAGAACACGACGGCTATGCAGATGAAGATGTTTCTTACACGGCTTGGGTTTAGCTCAAAGGCTGTAATTACAGGTGATGTTACTCAGGTTGATCTTGGAGGTAATGAAAAATCGGGACTTCTTGAAGCTGAATCATTGCTTAAAGGAATTGAAGGTATAGTAATTGTCCATTTCTCAAAAAAGGACGTTGTAAGGCATCCACTTGTAAGACAGATAATAGATGCATACGAAAGAAAAGAAAAAGATTGAATTGTATTTATAATTGAACTACTCTTTTTTCTTGGCTGTAATCCTAACCGCTATATTTGGACGGGTTCCAGTAACATCCTTTAACCATCCATCCTCAAAAGTAATTTCATTTCCATTATCATTTGTCGCTTGCAGTGTAAAGGCCGCTTTTTGCTCCTTAGGGTCTGAAAAGGGGGCATCAACCCAGATTCCCCAAATAATATCAATGCCCGTAACATAAAAGCGTGAAATGGAGTAGCTTTTAAGCTCGCCCAAGAGTTCTTTCGTCTCTGAATTATAGATCTTTATAGACATTTCCTTAGTCACTCTCCGTGAGGAATTTTCATCCAAGAATATACCATAGCGTGCAGTATAGTGTTATAATTTTTTAACACTATTTTGTATAACTATTTAGCCACAAAGACACTAAGAATTACTTGGTCTTTAGATTTCTGTAAAATGACTAGTGATTAAAAACCAACGATTATTTCTTTGTACCTTGGTGCCTTAATGGCCAAGTAGTCAAGTTTTATGTTAAACTAACATTCACTCTGTAGGAGGCATTTGATGAAAAGAGAGGCCTTTTTGCTTATATCTTCAATTCTTTTGGTTTCCCTTGGATGTGCCCGTGAGTGGCAGAATCCTAATACCACCATTCCTGCTAAACAGGTTGATATAGCAGCTATTTTAGAAAACCCGATTGCGTTTGACAGTGCTGGAGTGATTGTCGAGGGTAAGGTTTGGGATTTAGTGTTTGATAAATTTGAACGAGAGGATAAAGAAACACCGTTTACTGAGTTTAAGCTAGCCGATAAAGACGGGAATTTTGTAAAAGTTTTCGTACTCGGTCATATCCCTATTGCTGAGGGAGATATTGTTGAGGTTCTGGGAATATACAGGAGAGAACTAGGAAAAGAACGCATATATCTTGCCAATGAAATCGAAGCCATCAGGGTTGAAAAGAAAAAACAACAATTAAAAGCCAACAATTGAGAAAGAAGTCATAATCTTGTCTAAATCGCCCCTCAATCTCTTATTTGTTTTAAGTTCAGACTCGGGTATCTGAGAAGCTGTGACTATATAAGCCTTATTGTTAGTGAGAACCACCTTTTGTATCTGAAATATCCTTTCCTCAGAAGATAAACCATAAAGACTCAGGTAATGAAACTGTAATATTGATACAAGGTCAACTCCGATTGTTTTAATAATTTCAACCAATGCGTTCTTAGATACTAGAATGTTGTTTTCAATATAGCTATTGACATCAATACCTACAGAATCATCCATCGCCACTGTAACACTCGGTCTAAAACCACCGTAGAGAGATTGGGGAATTACGACAATTGGAATTACAATCTTATCTCTGAATCTAAACTGTCTTTTGTACAATTCATTCAGCTTATTATCTATCATCCATCCATTAGGCCAGGACACTCTAAACCCGAATTCCCTGCTTACAAAGGTGTTTCTCTCACGACCTCCAGTGAGCGAGGTTGAACTGCCGTTTGTGAATTTATGATCTGAAAAGCTTATCGTTTTAGCTGACCCATACAGTTGTAGCGCTAAAACCCATCCTTCTGTTAGTTTTTCTGAAGACATATCTCCTAAAGCCTTAAGACATTCACCATTTCACGAAAACTTGAGTCCTATTATTGTATATAACTCAACATGCTCTTTCAACAAATTTGCCTTAATGTAAGCATTATTTCATATCGCATACTTTAGTGAGCGGACAGCACTCATAAACTATTTTACAAACGAATTCAGCTCTAATGACTTATCCTCAAGAAAGCAGGAAACCCGACACAATGGATGTGTGTCGGGTTTCTTATGGCAACAACCAAGGAAGGGTAAGGAGACTAATCAAACTAGGTTAAAAATAAGCCTGAAGCTGCGCCCTAAATATGTTTTCATCAATATCACTTGCATTCGTAAATTCATTTTTAATGAAAGAATAGTCAAGCTGAATCTTCCACTTGTGACTGTGTGACATATAGAAATTAAGTCCAGGTGTAATTTGCCATTGGTTGTCTGGTTCATCAACATCGGGCACATTAGGAACACTCGCATCAAAATCAATATATGCAAACCTTGCTGCTACCTCTACAAGCTTTGGAATCAAAAAGACACCGCTTTGTATCCTAAATCCCTGGTCAAATACTGTATCAATACTCGCACCATCTGGAGAGATCCACCTTGCGTCGTACTCGCCCTCTATGCTGAAAATCTTGTATTTGAAGTTAAGATCTGCTGTAAATTGAGCAAAATCCCCTGATACTACACCAATCTCATCAAATCTGTCTGCTATCGCAGCATCCGGGGTTTTTCTATCTATGTTAAGACCTTCCATACCTGCTGCTGCTACACCGAAGGCAATAAGAGGCTTGTCCTCTCCAAAGTTAGGCTCTATCTTGTAATCCCCGCTTATTGGGAAAGAGCTATTGCCGTACTTCAATGTACCACAACAAGGAGTAAGCATAACCCTTCCAACATAAAGAAGATTAGAATCTGTGCTGAGAGCGTTTCTTCCATTACCATCAAATATTCCAACGCCGTAAGTAACATAATTTCCTAAAAGTCCATATAGCGCAGGACCTATGTCGCGTCCTAAGCTAAACTGTTCGTTGACAATAGACCTTTCAACAAGCTGGAGCTCCGATGAGGAGGTTAGCTCCTCTCTATTAAACGGAACCTTAAACTGACCTACCCTTGGAAGTGCTACCGTCTTATAAGCTGCATCAAAATAAGCATCTCTTAACTGTAGATCGGATCCATTATCGGCGCTTACTTGAATATAATATTTGAACCATGGTCTAAAAGCGTTTCCAATCCAGTAAAATCGCAGTCTTCTTATCGCAAAATTGGTAGCTGTAAGCTCATCAGTCGTATCATTTACAGAGAATTGAAACTGAGCGCGTAATCTCATATTCAACAAAAAGTTTCCATCCTTTGTCTGTAGTGTAAAACCATCACCTGGTTTTTTGTAACTAACTTCTATTTTGTTCCACCAAGAATCCTTAGATTGCACCTCCTCTACCTTTTCCTCAAAAGACTTTCTTTGAACCTCCAGGTCCTTAATCTGTTGCTGAAGGTCTTGAATCTGCTGTTGATTGTGCATTTGGATTTCCTCAAGCTGCCTTTTTAGCTGCTCAATTTGATCGCTCTGCTTTTTTGTAGCCTGAGCAACTTCTTTGCTTTCTTCTACCTGCTTGTTATCCTGGCTCTCAGCTTGTGAGCTTGTAGCAAATGGCATTACGAAAAGAAAACCGACCACCATCAGCGTTAAGAAAAATCTCATCACTTCAACCTCCTTTATAAGAATTTTGAAGTAAGATTAGTGAAGGAAAATTAATTTATTATTAAGAGATTATTAAAGTACTGTTAAGAGAGACAAAACCGTAGGGGCGAACGGCCGTTCGCCCCTACTATAAAACCCGTTTTAAGAAAAAATATCTCTCAAAAAAATCACCTTCTCCCTGGATGGTCCGAGGGAAAGAATCCAGATTGGAACGCCTGTTGTCTCCTCGATCCTTTCTAAGTAAGCGCGTGCCGAAGGTGGTAGAGAAGAAAGATTTTTTAAGTCACGTAATTCCTCTCTCCATCCATCCAACTCCTCATAAACAGGTTCACAGTGTTTAAGAATCTCAGTGTTTGAAGGAAATTCAGTAAGTAATTCACCTTTATATCTGTACCCAACACAGATTTTTATCTTATCTAAACTAGAAAGAACATCGAGCTTTGTAATGGCAAGTCCTGATACCGCATTTATCATGGATGAGTAGCGCAATGCCACAGAATCAAACCATCCACATCTTCTAGGTCTTCCGGTAGTTGAGCCATACTCACCGCCTAATTCTCTAAGCCTTATACCCAAGTCCCCTGAAATCTCCGATGGAAAGGGGCCCTCTCCAACCCTAGTTGTGTAAGCCTTGGCTACTCCCATAACAAGATCAATCTTAGTAGGACTCACCCCAGTACCTATACATGCCCCACCAGCACCGGCGCTCGAAGATGTAACATAGGGGTAAGTACCAAAATCCACATCAAGAAGTGCTCCCTGTGCTCCTTCAAAGAGAACACTCTTTCCCTGAGATATTGCGTCGTTAAGAACCTTGGAGGTATCTGTAATGAACATTCTAAGCTTGTTGCCATAGATAATATATTCTTCATATATTTTCTCAAATTCGAGGGCACTTCTTCCGAGGACCCTTGTGATATAAAGGTTTCTTTCTTCAAGTATGGAACGAAGCCTTACTGAAAAGGCCTCAGGATTAATAAGATCGGAAAATCTTATCCCACGCCTTGCTGCTTTGTCCTCATACACAGGACCTATTCCTCTTCCAGTTGTCCCTATCTTACTAGAACCCATTCTTTCCTCGCGCGCAAGGTCAATCTCCTTGTGATATGGCATAACTATATGTGCGCTGTCGCTTAGTTTTAAGTTCTCTTCATCTACCCTATATCCATGCGATTTAATCTTCTCTATCTCTTCAAGTAAAACCTTAGGGTCTACAACAACACCGTTTCCTATCACAGAGAGCTTGCCCTCACGAAGAATCCCAGACGGAATATGGTGGAGAACCAGAGTCTTATCGTTTGTTACAATTGTGTGTCCAGCATTGCTACCACCCTGGTACCTTGCAACAACATCAACCCTTTCAGCGATAAGGTCAACGATTCTTCCCTTGCCCTCGTCTCCCCATTGGGTACCAATCACAACTATATTTGGCAAATTTAATTTTCCCCCTTTTTATACAGATCGCTTAAAAAATCTTTATTGCCATCTAATGACCACTTAACAATGAAGAACCTGCAGCACGCTAAAAGGAGTTATCGAGTTAAAACACAAGCTCGAAGTTGCAGGTTTATTCCATTTTAATGCATGCAATTTATCGGACATTTGACTGTCAGTATCAAATACTGCTGAGAAGCTCCTCTAGATTTGAAAACTCCTTACTCACTCCTGTTCTTGACTCAATTAATCGTACCTTCCCAGTGGTTTCCAATATGATCACTCCATAGCTACTTAAACTCTGGTTCTCCTTAATTCTTTCTCTTCTTAGGCTCACATCTGCTTTAAGGTCAAGTATTACTTTAAAACCGCTCCTTCTGAGTAATTCGGCTATCTTAATTGATTCACGCCTGAGACTTGGTTTAGTTGGGATGACAACAAAATGATTCTTATTATCCTCATGGGAGGTACTAGCAACATCTAGTAGAGCTTCTATATCAACGGCAAAACCTGTTGCAGGGCATTTATACCCGTATTTTTCTATGAGTTCATCATACCTTCCGCCAATAATCAGAGGTGATGGTACGCGCGGTGAGATAAGCTCAAAAGATACACCTGTATAATAGTTAAAACCCCTAAGCTCCCCCAAGTCTACATTAATGTCACAGCCAACTTGAAATTCGTCAAGCAGAATTAATACATCTTCTAATTCCTTTACATATTTTCTTATAATGCTGATCTTTTTAGCCCTACGAAGAATATCTTTATTCCCGTAAAGCTCAGGAAGAGAGAGTATAACCTTCTTTATCGTCTGAGGAATAGGGGCACTTGAGATTGCCTTTTCAAGCGCCTCCTGGTCTTTTTTTTTAAGCGCTTCCTCTATTTCATTCCTAACATTTCCAGTTTTTCCAAGAAGGAATCTCAATAATCCAGTATGTCCTATATCTAGAACGAGGTTCTTTATTCCCAGTTTTTCAAGCGACTTAACCGCAAGCGCTATAATCTCCCCGTCGGCTTCTGGAGATGAAAGCCCCATTAGCTCGCATCCTACCTGAAATATCTCTCTTTCCTTTCCGCTTCCCCTCTCTTCGTACCTGAGTACCCTTCCATTATAACAGAGTCTTAGTGGCCCTACATGATCTTTTAGGTGAGTTGCAACTAATCTACCTATCTGGGGTGTTATATCTGGCCTCAGTGCTACAACATCGCCCGTTGACGGATCAACAAACTTTAAAATCTTATCCTTTAGATCATCGCCAAGCCCAACCGAAATAGTCTCAAGGGATTCAAAAAAGGGCGTAATTACCCTTCTATATCCCCAGCGTGTGAACTCATCCAGTAGACATTCTTCAACCCTTCTAATCTCTTCTGCCCTCTCAGGGGGAAAGTCCCTTACCCCTTGAGGTAGGCTAAAACGCTCAAGCATCTAAAGCACTACCTGTGTAACAGATATTATATTGGGAAGCGCGCTTATTTCCTCTATAACTCCTGAGGGAATAGGTGAATCCACATTTATAAAAGCTATTGCTCTCCCTCCGACACTTTCACGCCCAAGGTGCATACGGGCGATATTAACGCCCCTTTTTCCCAGGAGCGATCCCATAGAACCGATAAATCCAGGCTTATCGTAATTTTCACTTATAAGGAGATAACCCTGCGGGATGACGTCGAGTGAAAAACCATTTACTCTCACGAACCTTGGCTCTTCTCGTCCGAATATAGTCCCTGAAACATGCTTTTCATCAAGATTTGTCTTCACCTTTATAGAAATCAAACTCGTAAAATCCTCAGACCTTGATGACTTCGACTCTATTACCCTTATCCCTCGTTCTCTAGCAACGAATGGAGCATTTACATAATTTACTGTAATATCCATAATTGGCGTGAGAAAACCCTTGAGCGCAGCGGTGGTAAGAGGAGCAACGTCAAAACCTGCGACCTCTCCACTATATTCAATATTAATCTCTTCAACACCACTTCTGCAAAGCTGTCCCTGAAAGCTTCCAAGCTTCTCTGCAAGTACTATGTAGGGCTTCATTATCTTTAATAGTTCAATGCTTATCGAAGGCATATTCACAGCGTTTCTCACAGCGCCATTTATAAAAAAGTCAACGATCTGCTCTGCTATCGCTACAGAGACCTTGGTCTGCGCCTCCTCCGTTGAAGCACCAAGGTGAGGTGTAAAAACTACCTCATCAAGCTGCAAAAGCGGATTGTCCTTCCCGGGGGGTTCCTTTTCAAAAACATCAAGCGCCGCCTCACCCACTATTCCAGACTTTACAGCCTCATATAGGTCTTGCTCATTTACTATACCACCCCTTGCGCAGTTAATTATGATTACCCCCTTTTTCATTCGCAGAAAGGTTTCTTTTCTTATGAGATTCCTTGTCTCAGGTGTGAGAGGGGTGTGGATTGTAATTATATCAGCCATCCCAAGTAGCTCATTAAAAGAAACTAACTCTACCCCCATCTTGACTGCGGCCTCCTGAGTAAGAAAGGGATCATACGCAATCACCTTCATCTTTAGTCCTATCGCCCTCTCAGCAACCAACCTCCCAATATTTCCAAGTCCAATAATCCCGAGGATTTTTCCAAAGATCTCTTTTCCCCTAAATTTTTCTCTCTCCCAAAGCCCTGATTTTACCGACGAATGAGCCTGAGGTATTTTTCTTACTAGTGAAAACATAAGTGCTATTGTATGCTCAGCCGTCGTTATGGCGTTTGCTTCAGGGGTATTCATCACAACTGTACCGTTTCTTGTAGCGGCTGCAACATCTACATTATCAACGCCGATTCCTGCGCGCCCTATAACCTTTAATCTTTCTCCTGCCGCCTCTATAATGTCCGCTGTAACCTTAGTCCCGCTTCTTACGATAAGGGCGTCGTAGTCCTTTATAATCATCTTGATTTCTTCCTTTGGAAGGCCTTTCTTCATTACAACTTCAAGCTCGGGCTGGGATTTAAGCAGGTTTAGACCCTCTTCGGCAAGGCCATCGGTAATTAAAATCCTCAAATTTCCTCCGAGGTTTAAAACGTTGGCGACTTTACGGAATTAAATATATTTAAGTGATGTATTGTTGTCAATCAGCGGTTCGGGGTTCGTGGCTCGTGGTTCGTGATTAGGAGTTAGTAATTCGATTCACGATCCACAATTCACGAATGGCAATTTAACTAATTAAAATTGTAGGGACTGATGCCCTCATCAGTCCAAATATTCATGCCCGTTCAGGGGAACGGGCACTACATACTGCCCGAATCCTCCCGTCTGTCATCCCCGAATGTATTTATCGGGGATCCATGACATATTCCCTTATCCGAGGTTAGAAAACTTCACCTATCCTGTTATTTCATAAATGTAGGGGCAGGCCTTGCACCTGCCCTTTTTGGGCAACCGCTAGGGTTGCCCCTACAATTGGGAAACGATCTGCATTATAGACTGGTGTGCTACCCAAGTTAAATTACATGGAAGGCTATCCTCCGGTTAAACCGGAGGACTTCCTCTACAATTTTTAGCGCAAACCTTCCTTCGACTTTCTCAGTAAAGGTTAGGTTTCCATAGGGTATGGTATTAGTTGACACAAATTATAATCTGCCATATATTAGTAGTAAGGCACATTTTAAAAATATACCAAAAACAAAAGAAATTGCGGGTAGTGATCGGGCATTTGGACGCAGCCAATATTTGCTCCGTATAGGTCCCCAAGGCAGGATAGTTATCCCTGCACCTATACGTAAGGCTTTAGGACTAATACCCGGCGCTGTTGTGATTGGACGGATAGAAGATGGGAAAGTGGTTTTATCACGAAGCAATCCATTAGAAGAACTCCGGGCGATGTTTAAAAAAGTAAAGAGAAGTTTATCTGAGGAACTTATAGCAGAAAGAAGAGAAGAAGCCAGAAAGGAAGCCGCTGAATTTAGCCACGAAGACACTAAGGCACGAAAAAAAAATTAATAAACTTAGTGTCCTTGTGTATTGGTGGCATCATGAAGATTGATGAAACCGCAAGTTGTTTTGGATGCTTCGGCACTACTAGCTTATCTTCAGCAAGAAAAAGGATATAAGGAAATTGAAAACGCTCTAGCTAATGGAGCGGCCATAAGCACCGTAAATCTGGCGGAAGTTTACAGGAAAATAGTTTCTGAAGAGTGCAACCTTGAGGAAGTAAGTCCTCGCCTTAAAGCATTGGGATTGATAATACTCCCTTTTGGAGAAGATGAAGCTAAAATTTCGGCAGAACTTTATCCTATAGGTAAATCGCTTGGGCTCTCTCTTGGTGATAGGGCATGTCTAAGCTTAGGGCTAAAACTCGGCCTACCAGTTCTGACTACGGATAAGACATGGTCTAAACTTAATTTGCAGATAGATGTACGTGTCTTACGTTAATAAAAATCATTTTGTAATGCCCATTCGGGGAATGGGCGCTACATTTTACGTAATTAACAATGTAGGGACTGATCTCCCTATTAGTCCAAGATTAAGTTTCCATATATAGGCGGACGAGCCTGGCAAAAATTGTAGGGGTTTGATTAATCAAACCCC
>Ga0209001_1000171_pt1 | contig 14371 bp, 15 predicted proteins | sample Rifsed13ft2_FD_184006 | JGI IMG/M metagenome (GOLD analysis project Ga0209001, IMG submission 184006) | Soil microbial communities from Rifle, Colorado, USA - sediment 13ft 2 (SPAdes) (version 2) | ecosystem: Environmental > Terrestrial > Deep subsurface > Rock core/Sediment | place: Rifle...
TCGACGACACGATCAAAACCCTGATTATCAAGCGCGCGCCGAGCACCGAGATCAAGGCCGCCGCCATCGCCGGGGGGATGCGCACGCTCCAGCAGGCCGGTTTGGCCAAGGCGCTCGCGGGGATCACGTCCTTCGAGGAAGTGATGCGGGTTGTCTTTGTGGAGGATTGACGGTGATCGGGATTCGGCCTGGAGCCCTCGGACTGGCCCCCAGCCCCCTGGTGGGCGAGGCAGGGGTTGAACCTGCGACCTCCTCCGTGTAAGGGAGGCGCTCTGCCGTTGAGCTACTCGCCCGACGCCGAGTATAGCACCGGCGGGCGACTTCTGGGGTCGCCCAAGAGGCCTCCTGCGCGCGTCTGGAGACCCCCTCCGAGCCCTCGCCAAGCCACGATCTAAGCCTGTTCAAGCCCGATAATCGGCCATCATCCTCAGAAATGCGCCAAAACCCCATTCTGACAAGGAAAAGCGCGCCGGAAGCGCGAATTTGGGTCTGAAAGGGCAACTTACGGCTGAACGACCCGAGGTGAGGCCGAGTTGAAGAAGATCAAGCCCGGGGAGACCGACGTGCTCCTCCGGTTAATGCAAATGGCAGACGCCCCCCACAGCCTGGAGGCGATGCAATATATCGTCTTCCAGTTCGATTTCCAGGACTACGAGCAGTTCATCATCGAGGCGCCTCCGGGGAGCATCCGCTTCAACAACCTGATCCGCGTGGCCCAGTTCTTCGATGGGCTGGGGGTGCTGGTGGAGGGCGGGGTTATCGAGCCCGACGTGGCGTTCGAGCTCTTCCCGGTCCCCTGGGGCAAGGTCGAACCCATCATTCAGGGGATGCGCCGCGAACTGGAGTGGGCGGACATGTTCGACCACTTCGAGGCGCTGGCGAAACTCTACCGTCGCTGGTGGGAGGAGAAGCGCAAGCGCCTGAAGCTGGCGGGTGAGGCTCCGCCGCCGGCGGCCAAGCCCAAGGTCGTGGCCATGCCGCGGCCGGTACCGGCGGCAGGACGCGGGCCGCAACCTGCGGGCCGTCCGGGTGTTCCTGGACGGCCGGGCATGGTGGGCCCGCCGCGCCCGGGTGCGCCCGCGGTCGGATTCGCGCGGCGACCCGCGGGGATGGTAGGCAGCCCGGTGGCCCGGCCGGCCACACGTCCGTTGCAGGGCCAGAAGCCGGCGAAGGGCAAGGTCACGGTCCGGCCGGCGGCCCGCCGGACGCTGCGCCCGGCGGCGAAGGGGAAGGGTAAAGCCCGCCGGCGCTAGCGCACGGCAAGGCCAGGTTCGTTGCAAACAGAGCGGCGCACCGCAGACAGGTTTACACAAGAGTCTCCTCCTGCTTCTTCCCCGTCCGCGGCCGCGCCGCCGTTTTCCTTATAACAGGATTCCACGCGCCCAACAACAAAGTGTAGGAGTCCGTGACTCAGCCCGTGCCCGCTTCACGGCTGCGCCTTCTCTATCGCCTGCAGCAGGTGGACACCGACCTGGCGCGCACCGAGGAACGCCTCGGCGCGCTCGATCCCGGTGATGCCCTGCGCGCGCGCCTGCAGGAGGCCGAGGCCACCCTCGCCGCGGCGCAGAAGGACCTCGCCGCCCGGCAGTCGCGCACCCGCGACCTGGACCTGGAACTGCAGTCCACGGTGGCGAAACGCAAGCACATGGAAGAAGAGATGTACAGCGGCCGCGTGCGCAATCCCAAGGAACTGGCCGCCATGCAGGAGGATGTCGCCGCGCTGCAGCGCCACACCCGGCACCTAGAGGACAGCATCCTATCCTTGATGGAAGAGGGGGAAGCGCTGCAGGACCACGGGCGCACGCTCGCCGATGAGGCCGCCGCCGCGCGCATGGACCTGGAGCGGCACGTGGAAGCCTACCAGCGCGAGCTGACCGCGCTGGGAGCGGCGCTCGAGGACCTGCGGCGGCAGCGCCCGGAGGTCGTCGCGACCGTCGACGAGGATCTGCTGCGGCGCTACGATCGGATCCGCGAGCGCATGGGCCCGATCGCCGTGGCCGCGGTGCGGAAGGGCATCTGCGAAGGCTGTCACGTGGCGATTCCCGAGGGGCGGGTGCGCCGGCTGGCGGAGGAGGAAGATCTCCTCCTGACGTGCGAGCGCTGTGGCCGCATCCTGGTGCTTCCCGAATGACGTCGTCCAGACAGCGCGGCGACCACCGGTGAAGCGGGTGCTGCACGTGGACGGGGCCTCCCGCGGCAATCCTGGCCCGGCGGCGATCGGCATCGCCATCTCCGATGCCCGCTGGAAAGTGGTGGAAGAGATCGGCGAGTACATCGGCGAGGCCACCAACAACGTCGCGGAGTACAAGGCGCTGATCCGCGGGCTCTCCGCCGCGCTGGCCCAGGGCGCCAGCGAGGTCGAGATCCGCACCGACAGTGAACTGCTCGTCCGCCAGGTGCAGGGGACCTTCAAAGTGAAAAGTCCGGCGCTGCGCCCGCTGCACGACGAGGTGAGCGCGCTGCTCGACCAGTTCGCCCGGTGGGCGATCCAGCACGTTCCGCGGGAGGCCAATGCCCGGGCGGATGAACTGGCGAATCAGGCCCTCGACGTCGTCCAGCCGCGCGACTGGGTCGAGTACAGCGTGCTGCTGCAGGAACTGCCGGGTCGCGTGCGGGCCATCATCCCGGCGCTCCCCGGCATCGAGGCGACGGCGCCCTCCCGGGCCGAGGCGGTCGAGCGGGTGAAGGCCCGCGTGGAGAAATATCTCCGCCGGCTGCGCGACAAAGGGCAGCCCTGGCCGCGGGAGGAACGCATCCGCATTCGCCTGAACGGCGGCTCGGAGGTTTGAGCCCCCCGCGGCGCTGTGATAACATTTGTGGCGGAGCAGGTCGGGTAGCCGCGGGCGAACACCGCGGGTGCACACGCGGTCAGGCGCTCGAGGAAAGTCCGGGCTCCACAGGGCAGGGTGCTGGGTAATCCCCAGCGGGGGCGACCCCAGGGAAAGTGCCACAGAGAGATACCGCTGCGGGCGGTTTGATCAGCGCCTGCAGTAAGGGTGCAAAGGCCGGGTAAGAGCCGGCCGGCAGCCTGGTGACAGGCTGGCCAGGCAAACCCCACCCGGAGCAAGGCCAGGTAGGGGGAGATGAGGTGGCCCGCCGACTCCCCGGGTAGGCCGCATCAGGCCTCAGGCAACTGAGGTCGCAGAGAGATGGCTGCCCCGGACCGATCGCGGTCCGGACAGAACCCGGCTTACAGACCTGCTCCGCTTCGCTTTCTCCCGCGCAGACCCGCGTTTCTCCGCCCCGTCTTCACGCTTTCTTTACGAGGCGTCTGCTAAAGTTCTGACTACAGGCCCGCGGGGCCGAAAGGGAGGACGTTTATGCGCCTGAGAGATCTGCGCATCCCGGTCCTGGTGATGCTGGCAGTTGCCCTGACGCTGCTGCCCGCGCAGGCGGCACCGCGGCCGGCCCCGCCGTTTTCGCTCGAGCTGTTCAACGGCAAGATCCTCACGCTGGACAGCCTGCGGGGCAAGGCCGTTATCCTGCTCTTCTGGGCGCCGTGGTGAATCACGTGCAACCGCGACGCCCCCGGGTGGGAGCGTGTTTACCAGCAGTGGAAGGGCCGAGGGGTGGAGTTTGTGGGAATCGGGCTGCTGGACAGCCGTGCGGCCAGTCTGGGCTTCGTGCAGCGGCACCAACTGACGTTCCCCAACGGCTACGACGGCGACGGCAGGGTCGCCAAGTTGTACGGGTTCACCTACCAGCCGTACTGGGCCGTGATTGACAAGTATGGAATGCTGCAGCGCACCGGCTACGGCCCGTCCGGCGAGGAGGAACTCGTCACCACGATTCGGGCGCTGACGCGCTGATTCGCGCGTGAGGGTGGGATGGTGCAGACGGTGCTGGTCGTCGAGGACGACGCGAAGATGGTCCACCTGCTCCGCCTCTACCTGGAGCGCGAGGGGTACGGGGTGGTGACCGCCGCGGACGGCCGCGCCGCACTCGAGGTGGCGGACCGGGCACGCCCCAGCCTCGTCATCCTGGACCTGATGCTGCCGCACCTCGATGGGTATGAGGTCTGCAAACGGCTGCGCGCCACCTCGGAAGTGCCGATTCTGATGCTTACCGCGCGTGTCGATGAGGTGGACAAGTTGCTGGGACTGCAGCTGGGCGCCGACGACTACGTGACCAAGCCCTTCAGCCCGCGCGAGGTCGTGGCCCGGGTGCGGGCGATCCTGCGGCGCAGCGGGCGGGAGCGGCGGGAGAAGGTCCTGCGCCACGGAGACCTGGAGATGGACGTGGAGCGGCACCGCGCCACCGCGGCGGGGCGGGAGGTCCACCTGACCCCCATCGAGTTCAAGATCCTGCAGGCTTTTCTGGAGTCGCCGGAGCGCGCCTTCTCCCGTGACCAGCTGCTCACCGCCATCTACCCCAACCACGAGGCGGTCGTCGTGGACCGGACCATTGACGTGCACGTCGGGAAACTCCGCGCCAAACTGGGCGACGACCCCAGCCGCCCGCGCTACATCGCCACGGTGCGCGGCGTCGGCTACAAGCTGATCTAGGGCCGGCCGATGCCGCGGACCCTGCTCTGGAGGCTACTCGCGATCAACCTCCTGGTCGTCGGCATCGCCGTAGGGGTGACGGCCTTGACCATCGGGTCCCTGGCCAACTCCATTTTTGCCAACCTGATGAAGGAGTTTCACATCCAGGTGGACGTGATGCACCGGCTGTTCGTCGCCGCGATGGCGCGGTCGCTGGTGCTGGTCAGCCTGATCGCGGGTGGGGTCGGCCTGCTGCTGAGTGTGATCCTCTTCCGCCGCGTGGTTGATCCGGTGCGGCAGATGATGACCATGGCGGAGCGGATTGCCGCCGGCGACTACGCCGCCCGGGCGCGCGTGGGCGCCTCCGACGAGATCGGCCGGCTGGCCGAATCCCTCAACCGCATGGCGGAGGGGCTGCAGACGCTGGAGAGGCTGCGGAAGGACCTGGTGGCCAACGTCGCGCACGAACTGCGCACGCCTCTGGCCAACCTGCAGGGGTACCTGGAAGCGATCGCCGAAGGCGTGACGCCGGCCTCCAGCGAGACGATCTCGTCGCTGCACGAAGAGGTCCTGCGCCTGGTGCGACTGGTGGAGGCGCTGCACGAGCTCTCGCTCTTCGACGCGCGTCTGCCCCGGGCGCGGCTGCAGCCCGTGGACATGGCGGCGCTGGTCCGCCGCCTGGTTGACCTCCGGCGGGCGGAGTGTACGGCCAAGGGCATCACCCTGCAGAGCCAGGTCACGGTGAACGGGGCGGCCGGCGCCGACCCGGACCTGCTCTCGCAGGCGCTACACAACCTGATTGACAACGCGGTGAAGTACACCCCGGCCGGCGGCGAGGTGCGGGTCGAGGTCGTCCCCGAGGGCGCCGGAGTGCGCATCGCCGTCACCAACACCGGCGAGGGGATCGCCCCCGAGGACCTGCCCTTCATCTTCGAGCGCTTCTACCGCGGGGAGAAGTCCCGCTCCCGCGAACTGGGCGGCGCGGGCATTGGCCTGTCCATCGTTCAGGAGGTCGCCCGCGTGCACGGCGGGCAGGTCGGCGCACAGAGCCGGGACGGCCTGACGAGCGTCTGGCTCACCCTGCCTGGGACCCCTTCTTAACACCTTCTTTACAGAACCCTTGTGGCCATTTAACGGTCTTCTGCCACCCTGGAGTCGAGGTGACGCAATTCATGCGGAGACGGTGGTGGTGGATTCTGGCCGCGGTGGTGATCGTCGGCGCGCCGCTGGCCTGGTATCTGGGTTCCCCGCTCTTTCTGAACCGCGTGGTCGATGAGGCGGCCGTGGCCGGCGCGGGCGAAGTGGCCCGCGGGAGCTTCGTGGGCGCCGACGACTTCCACAAGGGGTCCGGGACCGCGGTCATTGTGCGGGCCGGGACGCAGCGCGGGTTGCGCTTTGAGAACTTCCAGGTGACGAACGGGCCGGACCTGTACGTGTACCTGGCGGTCCACCCGGAGCCGCGCAGCCGGCAAGACGTCGCCCAGGGTTATGTCAGCCTGGGGAAGCTCAAGGGCAACATCGGCGCACAGAACTACGAGATCCCGGCGGGGACGGACCTGGCCAAATACCGCTCCGTCGTGGTCTACTGCCAGCCGTTCCACGTCGTCTTCGCCACGGCCACGCTGCAGGCGGCGCCGTAGCATGATCCGGTCGCGCACCGTCATCTGGCGCGGATTCATCGCCGGAGGCATCGCCGGCACGATCGTCGCCGTGCTGATGCTCCGCGGCGTCTTCACCGACGGCCTCCCCGTGGTGGCGGTCTCCCTCTGGGAGCGCGCGACCCGGCTCATCCCGCTGCAGGTCTTCGGCTTCTTCATCGTCCGCTTCAAGTTCGCCGCCAAGCCTTTGGGGTTCTGGGGGATGCTGGCGACGCTCGTGATCGGCTGGGCGATCCTGGGTGCGGCGTTGAGCGCGTGGCCGCGCCTGCGGGGGCGGCTGGCGGTGACGATCCTGCTCGCTTTTCTGGTGACGTTGCTCCCGCTGGCGATCGTCGCCCTCGTGCCCGCGGCCGGGTATCTCCAGGCGCGGCTTGAGGCGGAGTCCACCGCCGTCTCTCAGGCGTACCTGCTGGGCCGCGTCCTGCTGGAAATGGCCTGGTACGCTCTGGTCTTCGCGCTCGTGTACGGGCTGCTAGCTGTCCGGCGTCCGGCGCAGGCTGCGGTTTCCTCGGAGCGGGCGGCCGGGGAGGGTGAGGCGTCCCCGCAGGATGATGCCGCAGTGAGCCGCCGCAAGTTCCTCGACCGGTCCTTCGGGCTCGTTGCCGGGGCGCTCGCGGGCTCCGCGCTCGCCCACTGGGTCGCTGTGGCCGGTCGGGAAACAGTCGCATACGCCCAGACCCTCTTTGACCGTATCAAGGGCTTGCCGCCCGAGGTCACCCCCAATGAGCAGTTCTATACCGTCAGCAAGAACCCGCCGGGATTCGATCCGGTCCTCAAGGCGGAACGCTGGCGGCTCGAGGTGGCCGCGCAGCCGGGCAAGTCGCTGACACTGACCTACGACGACGTCAAGGCAATGCCGTCGGTGCGCCGCGCGCACACGCTGGAGTGCATCAGCAACGAGGTCGGCGGGGACTTGATCAGCAACGCGATCTGGCGCGGCGTACGCCTGCGGGACGTCATGGCGAAAGCGGGCGGCATCGATTCCAAGGCCACAGAGATCGTCTTCCGCTGTGCGGACGGCTACACCGAATCTCTCCCCATCGCGGACGCGCTGGATCAGGACACCCTCGTGGCCTACGAGATGAACGGTCAGCCCCTGCCGCCCAAGCACGGCTTCCCCGTCCGCCTGCTCGTGCCGGGGCGGTTTGGCATGAAGAACCCCAAGTGGATCACCAAGATCGAGGCGGTCAACATCGACTTCCAGGGGTACTGGGAGCGGTCCGGGTGGAGTAAGCCAGCCATCGTGAAGACCATGTCCAAGTTCACCGCTCCCAGCGGCAGCCACATGATGCCCACGCTGGGTGATGAGGTCGGGGTGGGCGGGGTGGCCTACGCCGGCGACCGCGGGATCAAAGCGGCGGAGGTCTCCACCGACGACGGCAAGACCTGGCAGCCCGCGCAGATCAAGCCGCCGCTCGGCAAGTACACCTGGGTCCTGTGGGCGGCGCTGTGGAAGCCGACGGCGCCGGGCGAGTACACACTGAAAGTCCGGGCGCGCGACGGCACCGGTGTACTGCAGACGGCGACGGAGGTCGGGACCTTGCCCGACGGCGCCAGCGGCTACCACCGTATCCGCGTCCGTGTCAGGAAGTAAGGCCTATCTAGGGGAGGTGGTCGAGGGATGCGTCTGTCTGTGCTCGCGTTGGCCGTGGCCGTAGCCACGGTGTTCGTGACGTCCGCGCTGGCCGCGGAGATGACCAGCGCGGCGAAGAAGGAACTGGACACGGCGATCTTCCACGCCAACGCTGCGGCAGGGTACAACAACACGAAGGAGATCGAACTGCACCTGCACCACGTCGTCAACTGCATCGAAGGGAAGAACGGGAAGAACTACTTCAAGGCGTCCGGCGACGTCTGTGCGGGCATGGGCAATGGGCTCTTGGCCGACCTGAAGGACTCCGGCATGGCCGGCGCCCACGCGCTGCCCTACGTCGAGATCGGGAGCACGGTCGCCCTCTGGGGGATCTCCAAGGGGATGGCCAACGACGTCGGGCGGGCCAAGGCGGCCGCGCAGATGGCCAAGCTGATCCTGGATCAGGCCAAGGCCAACTTCAAGTAAGGCCGCGGGAAAAAGGGGGCCGCCAGGGGTCCCTCCGGACTTCGGAACGACACGAGTCCGTCGAGACCCCTGGCGGTCCTTCTCTGATCGGTCTTGACTGAAGGTCTCAGCGACGCCTCTCCCGCTCGCGAACGCGCGGCCAGAACAGGCCGACGAACCACACGGCACCGGATAGCGCGCCGCCGAGCGCCAGTGTTAGCGTGTGGCCGACCGCGGTCGCCACAGGCCCGGTGAGCGCGTACGAGACGGGCATGAGGCCGAACGAGACGAGGAAGTCCAGCGAGCGAACCCGCCCCAAGAGGCGTCCGGGCACCCACTCCTGCAGCATGGTCGACCACAGCACGCCGCCGTATTCGAACGCCACGCCGGTGAGCGCGGCCACCAGCACCGCCCAGGCCAGGTGCCGCGGCAGTGCCATGGCGCCGAACGCGAGCGAGCCTATGCCCCACGCCAGGAACATGGCGCTGATCCGGCGACGCGGGTTGCCCAACTGCGAGACCACCAGAGCGGCCAGGATCCCACCGGCACCACTGGCCGCGATGATGGCGCCGTAGGCGTCGGCCCCCGCCCGTAGGCGGTCGCGGACGATGAGCGGCATCAGTACGTCGAATGGGCCGACGGCGAACAGGACGGAGAATGCGGCCACGACCAGCGTGACCCAGATCCAGGGCTCCGCGCGGGCATAGCGGTACCCCTCGCGGACTTCGTCGAAGATCCCGGAGCGGGCACCGCTGGGCGCGCCGCGCGCCTGCATCGCCAGGAGGGCGGCGACGCTAGTGTCTGCCGCAACGTCGGCGGCGAACTGACCACCACCGACGAGGCTGGTCAGGTCGAGTACGTGGCCGCGGACCGCATCCCCGCAAACACTCTCCCGCGCCATCTGGAGCGGATCCGGGATGCTCTGGAGGAGCGGAGCGGCCTGGTCTTCAAGATCCAGCGCGGCCTGTCGACGAGTGAGTTGATCCGCGAAGGGAAATGGCCGCCCCGCTCCACGCAGGCAGGGGAGGGGTGAACGCCCTCCCCCGCACACTCAGCACTCAGCGCAGCCGCACCGAGACCGTCGTCTGAGGCGACGTGACCCCGGAGGCCGTCGCCCTGACGGTGATGCGGTAGACGCCTCCCGAGACCCTAAACGACGGTCGGACGGTCGCCGCGAAGATCCCGTTGCCGTCCGCGGTAACGTCCGCGCTGCCCACGACGAAGTGGAAGAAGGCCCACGAGGTCAGCACGTCAACGTGGACCTGGGCGCGCGGCGCCGTTCGGCCCACGATGATGAACTCGCCCGTCTCGACCTCCGCCCCGTCCTGCGGGAAGAAGACCTGCGGCGCCTGCAGCGGCGGGCGCCCGAACGGCGACCGCGGCCCAGGGAGGGGGGGCACCCGGAACGCCCGCCCGATGACGGTGATCTCCCGCGCGGCGATCCGCCGGCCGTCGATCACGCGCCCCTCCACCTCGACGATGTGGCCGACCCGCAGCGGCCGCAGGTGACGGGCCATGGCCAGTTTCTCCCCGTCGTCGTCATCGTCGTTCGCTTCATGCCGGCCGAACTCGATGCGCGTCTGCGGCAGGACCTGCACCACCCAGAAGCGGTCCTCACGCCGCCGGTCCTCACGCAGGACGAAGGAGCGGTCGCGGGCGTCGATGGCGACAATGACACCGGTGATCTCGATTCGTCCCCCGGCCGACTCGTGCTGAGCCCTGGCGGGCACCGCCACGATGAGGACCAGCACAGCGGCAAGCGCGAAAGCCATCCCCCGTACCGTCTGCAATGACGTCACCCTCCCAGTTTGTCCATTATCCTCCCCTCATTACGGAGGTCGGCGCCTGGCGGTTCCATGGCCTTCCGGGGCGGGGCCGGCGCAAGAGGGAATGACCGCGCCGCGCCGAAGGAGAGAATCAGCTTAGATTCGTCGTCACCGGTGACCTCGGATGCAGTCCCGTGTGTGTCCCCACTGCGGCAGTGACAAGGTCGTGAACAACATCACCGTCCGCTGGAATCAGACGCGGGGAGCCTTCCATCCGGAGCGGGGCATTTTCTGCACGACCTGCGGCAAGGCATTTAAGGGATCGGATCGGGGTGAGGCCGGCTTTCACGCAGTTCGCGTGGAAGGCATGACGCCGGCGCTGAGCAAGCTGCAGCAGAGCGGCGACCTAGTGGTCGTCCGCCATCGCAACGGCGTGACCGAGGTCATTTACTAGCCGCACACCCCACAAGGTCCTCCGAGAAAGTGCCGAGGGCAGTGTGAATCGCTGTCCTCATTTCGTTCTCCACCCTCGGGCAGGAGGACGGGTGATGGCTCCGGAACATGTTGTAGATTGTAGAACGGTCCGGAGCCTCGCCCATGGCTCAGCAGGCCATCACCCCTCCCGTCCGCTCCAGCGGCTTCTTCGCGCTGATGCGCAACCGCAACTACGCTCTCCTATGGGCGAGTCAGGGCATCTCGCTCCTTGGTGACCGCTTTCACTGGATCGCCATCTCCCTGTGGGTCTACGCGCTGACCGGATCTGCCCTGTCTGTCTCGTATGCCATCATCGCCCTGATGATCGGTCCGGCCGCGGTCGGTCTCTTCGCCGGGGTCCTCGTGGACCGCTGGAACCGCAAGTGGACGATGATTCTCGCGGACATCGCCCGCGGGATTCTAGTCGCCCTCATTCCGTGGCTGATGAGCCACGATATCCGTTTGGTCTACGTTGACCTCTTCCTGGTGTCCTGCGCGACGGCTTTCTTTCGACCTGCGATGCTGGCGACTCTCCCACAGACGGTGGCGAAAGCTGATCTACTGCCGGCCAATTCGTTCTTCACCGCCGTGGACACCGGGACCGAAGTAGTTGGCCCTGTCCTTGCCGGTATTCTTGTTCAAAGCCAGGGCTATTCTGCCGCGATGTACGTTGATGCCGCCTCATACCTCGCCTCGGCGGTTCTTGTCGCGTTACTATCCGTCGCGCAGGTACCAGCGCGGAACGTTGGTTTCAGAGCACCGAGCATCTTAGAGGATTTCAAGGCGGGGCTTCGCTACATTCGCGGGGACCGTCTCCAGTTTGGCCTGCTAATCCTGATCTTCTTGGGATGGTGGCTTTCGGGTTTCAACTCGCTTCAGACCCCACTGGCCAAAGGGGTTCTTAGGCTTACAGATGAACAGTTTGGCTGGTTCAATGGTATCTGGGGTTCCGGCTTCCTCATCGCATCCCTCCTTCTAGGTTGGTACGGCACGAGGCTTCCCAAGGGGCGCCTAATCGCCGTGAGTTTCCTGGGATGGGCCGTTGCCACAGGAGTTGCGGGAGTCTCCGTGAACGCTGGCATGCTTTACGCAGCAGTCTTTTGGGCCGGGTTCATGAACATCGTTCTCTTCGTTAGCCTCTCTACAACCATAATGGAAGTAACACCCCCCGAGATGCTGGGACGCGTGATCACTGCTCGACAGGTTGCATTGGCTCTGGTGAGAGTCGCGGCAATGCTTGGCTTTGGCTTTCTAGCGGACCTTTCGAGTGTTCGCTTGGCGGTCTTCAGCATGGCTGGCGTCTCGGTGCTCGGAATTGCGGCTGGATTACTCCTGTTTCCAGAGGTAGGGAGCCTGGGTAGCCCATTGGCGGCAAAGAGACCTCCGTATTTTGAGGCAAGAACTTCGGGAGCTCCCTGGCACTTCGGTCTCTTGCTCGAATCGAAGGATCTGGCCTATGGTACGGATTCGCAACGCACGCCGAACATTGCGGCCCTTCTCATTGTCGGCACAGCTTGGATCGGACTCCTCATCAGGAACCCCGGACCCGGGTTCTATATCCCTTTAGTTGTGGCGGCCGCAGTTGCCTTCAAACTGACACACGCGGCGTGGGCGAGGCGACGGGGTAGCAAGAATGTGCGACGGGGGTCTGCAGCAGTAGGGAGGGAATCCAAGGAAGGGAGGCGAAGCCCACTAGCAACCGGACCGACACCCGAGTAAGAGGCAGTCTACGCCAAAGCCCACCAAAGACGGCGAGTTGCCTTGTTGGTGGCAGCGGGTCAAATGCTCCCAGGAGCATATGCAAACCTTGTCGAGGGTGACCCGTTGAACATCCGGCTTGTGCTTCGGCGGTTGTTGTTGGGTGCAGAGAGAGGAGCTTGAGGTCGGTCTGGTTTCTTTTTGATCTCGCAAGGGCCCGCGATGCGATTCCCCAGCGCCGCTGTGCTTTTTGTGCTATCAGTCATCGCAATTTCTGCTGTATTGCTCGTAGCTTCTTCCGCTGGAATCTCCTGGCATTTGCTCCCTCAGATCTCTCTCTTCATGCTCCTCATCATTGTTGCATCCTTTCTGATTGTCCCGGACCCAGCGGGCGGCGTGGTCAGTTCCGCGGTCACCTTATTCTATGTGGCAATATACATATTTAACCCAATCACGGCGTTCTTCGTGGTGGCACTAGGATACGCGATCGGAAACACGCTGCCACGTAATTGGGTAACATGGCGCGTATTCTTTAACGCAGCCCAAATGGGACTTAGCACCTTCCTTGGCGCGTTGGTTTTTCGGGCTCTTGGTGGAGACATTGCCACATCGGGCCCCGGGTCACTGATCTTGCCGGGTTTCCTTGGTCCCCTTACGCATCAGGTTGCCAACAATTTCTTTGTTGCATTCCTGATCAGCCGGGTCCGAGGATTGCCATTTCTCAGAACATGGGTAAGTTTCGTACGTGAATTTCTTTGGTCGAATCTGCTCAGTATGCCGACAGCGATGCTTATTGCATTGCTGTACACGCGTGTGCATCATGCTTTCATACTGTTCTTTCTTGTTTCTCTTCCGTTCCAGCGATGGGCAATCAGGCTCTACCTTGAGGAGCGGGGTACGTATGCAAAAATCATCGAGAGTCTGGTGAGGGCAGCCGAGTTAAGCCTGCCTGGAACGAGAGGTCACGCGCGCCGGGTCGCGGATCTTTCCCTCGCGTTGGGCCGCGAGTTGGGATTGGCGGATAGAGAGGTCGATCTCGTGGAGTATGCCGCTCTTCTTCACGATGTGGGGATGATAGGGTACGATGATCTCCTAACCAGTGGTGCGGCGTACTCAGACATACGAGGCCTAATTGAAAAGCATGTCCGTGTTGGTGCCGAGATCGTCAGCGAACTCCCGCGTCCCGAGATCGCTGAGATAGTGCGGAACCACCATAACGGCCTTGCAAATCCTGTAACGAGAGGAAGACGACGGTCAATAGTTTCCCTTGGATCCAGAATTGTCGCTTTGGCAGAGGAGGTGGATAGTCGCGTTTACGGGCTCTTCCCTTATAAGGAGTCTGAGCCTCCCTCGTTGGTCGTGCAGTTCGTCACCGAAAACCGCGGTGTCCTGTTCGATCCTCAGGTGGTCGATGCGTTTGTCTCCGTGCTAAAGAAGCAGAACACTTCGGCAAAAGTCGACCAGAACGTCGAGCGGTCCGTGGGATTCGGTGGAGAGGGCGTGGCGAGACATGAGGCGTGAGATCTTCTGGCACGCCACCTTCGCCCCGCTTGCTGGATTGCTGCTGGGTGCCGCATCGGCCCTCGCCGTCCCCGTGGTTCCCCTTCATCTCCCATGGACGGCGGCATATGTTCTTCTGGGCGCTCTTGCGGCCTTGGTCGTGATACCACTGGAGCCGCATGGATCGCTGAACCTCGCCCCCGTAGTCTTTCTCGTGGTTGCTCTGATTTCAGGTCCGTGGGAGGGGGTCATTGTCGCTGCAACCGCGCCCATTCTTGCCGCGATTGTGAGCTATGTGGCCTCTGCCCCGAGGCAGTCGAGCATCGAAGCGATATCGAACGGTGGAGAAGGTGCCTTCTCCCTGTCGGTAGCCGTTCTGGTCGCGGCCCTTTTTCCTCAATGGGCACGGGAACGCATGAGTGTCCTCATTCTGCCCGCTATGTGCCTGGCCACGATGTTCGTACTGCAGGTTGTGCGCGTCAGCGTCTTTGAGGGAGTCAAGACCCGCAGGCTACTCGGTCCAATTCTGCGCAGTAGCCTGCCACACGTCGTTTCGTTCGTCATAGCGGTGGTGCTAATCTGGGTAACGTACCAGTTGATCGGACCTCTTGGAGTCTTCCTCACTTCTATCGTCGCTATCGAGATGTACTATCCGTGGAAACTCCTGGGTGAGCAGAGAGATCTCTTCCTTAAGAGCCTGCAGATGATATCGAACGCGGTCGACCTGAAAGATCCGTACACCGCTCACCACTC
>Ga0209001_1000175_pt1 | contig 14219 bp, 15 predicted proteins | sample Rifsed13ft2_FD_184006 | JGI IMG/M metagenome (GOLD analysis project Ga0209001, IMG submission 184006) | Soil microbial communities from Rifle, Colorado, USA - sediment 13ft 2 (SPAdes) (version 2) | ecosystem: Environmental > Terrestrial > Deep subsurface > Rock core/Sediment | place: Rifle...
GCGGGCGGGAGCCCGTCCGGAGGCGATCGCCGTCGCCGCCCAGCAGGCCCTCCAGGCGGAGGCGGCCTGGCAGGCGGCGCGCGCCAACGTCCGGCAGGCCGAGTCTGCCGCGGCCGCCGCGCGGGCCCGGGCGGAGCAGGCCCGAGGCGCAGTCCGCGCCGCGACAGCCCGGTTGGCGCGCGCCCAGCTCCGGGCGCCCTTCGACGGAGTCGTCACGCGTGTGCTCTTGAACGCAGGTTCCCCCGTCGGTCCCGGCGTCCCGGTGGCCTCGCTGGCTGCCTCAGGCGGCTGGATCACCGCCGACGTGGACGAAGCGGACATCGGGCAGGTGCGGCTGGGCCAGACCGCCCGGATCACCGCGGATGCGTACCCAGGCCGCACCTTTACCGGGCGGGTCACGCGCATCGGCCGCGCGGTCGAGGTGCGCCTGGGGACCCGTGTCGTCCGGGTGCGCATCGACCTGGACGGCAGCGCCGGCCTCCGGGTGGGCACAAGCGTGGACGTCCAGCTGCTGCTGCAGGCGATCCCCGACGTGCTGCTGGCGCCGGCGGAGGCGGTCCTCGCCTCGGCGAACGACGGAGCTCCCCACGTCTTCCTGATCGAAGGGGGCCGGCTGCGGCGCCGCGACGTGCGTACGGGAGCCGGCAACGACGAGTTCATCGTCATCCTGGATGGCCTGAAGGAGGGCGACCTGGTGGCCGTGGGCGAGCCGGCGCGCCTGCGCGACGGCCTGAAGGTCCGCGTGGTCTCGGTGCGGTGACGGTGGGTCAGACGCTGCCGGCCGCGGGGCCGCTCGTGGCGCTGCGGGACATCACCAAGGTCTACCAGATGGGGCGGGTGACCGTGCCCGCCCTGCAGGGCGTCAGCCTGGAGATCGCCCCGGGGCAGTTCGTGGCGATCATGGGGCCCTCCGGTTCGGGGAAGTCCACCCTGATGAACCTGATCGGCTGCCTGGACCGTCCCTCCTCGGGGACCTACCTGCTGGACGGTCAGGACGTCAGCCGCCTGGACGACGACGAACTCGCCGACATCCGCAACCGGCGCATCGGCTTCGTCTTCCAGACGTTCAACCTGCTCTCGCGCTACACCGCGCTGCGCAACGTGGAGATGCCGATGATCTACGCCACCGTGCCCCGCGCCGAGCGGCGACGCCGCGCACTGCGCGCCCTGGAGCAGGTGGGGCTGGCCGCGCGGGTCCAGCACACGCCGCAGGAACTCTCCGGCGGCGAGCAGCAGCGGGTGGCTATCGCGCGGGCGCTGGTGAACGAGCCGGCGATCCTCCTAGCCGACGAGCCCACCGGCAACCTCGACAGCCGCTCCGGCGAAGAGATTCTCGCCGTGGTCCAGGACCTCAACGCCCGCGGCATAACGATCGCCGTGGTGACGCACGACCGCGACGTGGCCCAGCACGCCCGCCGCATCCTGCAGCTGCGGGACGGACGCCTGATGCGGGACGAGCCGGTGCCCCAGCCGCTGGTGGCGCGCACGGCCCTGGCCTGATGGACATCTTCGAGTCTCTTTCCGTTGCGCTGGAAGCCCTGCGGGCGCACAAACTGCGCTCGTTCCTGACGATGCTCGGCGTGATCATCGGGGTGGCGGCGGTGATCGCGCTGGTCTCCGTCGGTCAGACGGCCCGTTCCAGCGTCGTCGGGGAGTTCGCGAGTCTGGGCCCGGATCTGTTGTGGGTGCTGCCGGGGAAAGCGAAGGAAGACTCCCCCTTCCCCACCGAGGAGGCGCGCCTCACCCTCACCTATGAGGACGCGCGGGCGATCGAACGCGAAGCGGTCTTCGCCGTTGAGGTCACGCCGATGCTGCAGACCTCGGTGGAGGTCACCGGCAGCGGGCGCAAGACCACGACGACCGTGATTGGCACCACGCCCAACCTGCTGGTGGTGCGCGACATGGCCCTGCAGGCCGGCCGCTTCCTCCAGGAGTCGGACATGAGCCGCCGCCGGCGCATCGTCGTGCTGGGCCCCTCGCTGGCGCAGCGCCTCTACCGGGTGCCGCGGAACGCGGTCGGGCGGAAGCTGACGATTAACGGGCGGGCCTTCGACGTGGTCGGAATCTTGCAGCCGGAGGGCGGCATCCTGGGCGTGGACCTGGACGACCGCGCCTACCTCCCGCTGACCACCGCCCAGCAACTGTTCAACATCAACTACGCGTCGTTCTTGTTCGTCAAGGCCAAGGACGTGGAATCGGTCTCGCGCGCGGAGCGGGAGACGGAGCGCATCCTGCTGCGGGAGCACGGCGAGGAGGACTTCACGGTGCTCACCCAGAGCCAGCTCCTGGTCTCGCTCTCCGCCATCCTGGGGATCCTGACCATCGCGCTGTCCAGCATCGCCGCCATCTCCCTGGTCGTCGGCGGGATCGGCATCATGAACATCATGCTCGTCTCCGTCACGGAACGCACCCGCGAGATCGGCATCCGCAAGGCCATCGGAGCGCGCCGCCTGGACATCCTCACGCAGTTCCTCATCGAGGCGGTGGGGATCAGCCTGGTCGGCGGGATCCTGGGCATGGGCGCCGGCCTGGCCATCTCCTGGGGCATCTCGCTGCGTCTGTTCCACAGCGTCCCGACGATCGCGGCTACGCTGCCGGTCGTCGTACTCGCCTTTAGCTTCTCCGCGCTCGTGGGCGTGATCTTCGGCGTCTACCCGGCCTGGCGGGCGGCCAACCTGCATCCCATCGAGGCCCTGCGGTACGAGTAGAGAATCAGGGGGGGATGCAACGCGCAATTGTCCGACATTTGCGTCCTCTTCCCGGTAGTCTGTCAGCAGCAGATGTCAGTCGACTGCCGCACGGTCCTTCCGCTCCGCACCAATCCTCCCTTCCATCCGTCAATCGTGCAGCTCCCCTCTGGCCGCCCAACCCATCAGCGAGAAACGTAGGGACTATCACGCAGATAGAAGCGCCAGAGGCGGTCGGCGGCGCGGCGGATGCCGATACGCGCGCTCGTGGCAATGCGCCGCCGTTCGGGACCGCCGGCGGCGATGTACAGCGGCGGTCGGGTGAGATCCCCGCCGTAATGCTGACGGGTAATGGCCATCGCCTGGGTGAGCCGTCCCGGACCGGATGCGATCAGCCGCAGGTCGGCCGGACCGCGCAGGGCGATCCCTCGCCGCCGGGCCATCAGGGTGACACCCTCGACCGGCTCCAGAGCCCGGAGCAGGACGGCCGCAGCCTTTCCCTCTCGATCAGCAACAACGTTCACGCAGTAGTGGTTACCGTAGGTGAAGTAGACATAGGCGAAGCCGGGCGGGCCGGCCATGATGCGACTGCGTGGCGTCAGTCGGTAGGCGTGGCTGGCCGGGTCGTCCGCGCCCCGGTAGGCCTCCACCTCTACGATCCGTCCGACGGTGCGGCCGGCCGGGCTCTCATGGACCAAAAGATGCCCGAGCAGGTCACGGGCAACCGTCAGCACGGAGCGGGCGAAGAAAGCCCGCGTGAGTGGAGTGAGCCGCCGCGGCAGCATGAGATCTGGAGCGACCTGAATCCACCAGGTCATGACCAATAGTATGATAGAGTTCGCACGACCAAGGTGGGAGTCATGGGCATCGTGTACGTCGACGGCATCGCTCGTGGCCCAAGCGGCGAGGCCACTGTCCGCTTCCTGGCCGACAGCGGAGCCACGTATTCCGTCCTCCCGTCGGACGTCTGGCAGGGCATTGGATTGACCCCTCGCCGGACTGTAACCTTCAGCCTCGCCGACGGGACGACGATCGACCGCCGGATCTCCGAGTGCTACTTCATCCTCCCTCAGGGCGAGGGGACCTCTCCCGTCGTCCTGGGAGAACCCGGAGACTACGCCCTCCTAGGGGTTCTTACCCTGGAGGCCCTGGGGCTCGTCCTCAATCCTTTCACTCGAGAGCTCCAGCCGATGCGCCTGCTGCTGGTTTAGCCTCTCACCTGCGGAGAAACGCCCGCAGGTCATTCAGCGGCAGGGTATTGATCACGTTCTTCTTCTCCACCCAGCCGCGACGGGCCGTGCCGACGCCGAACTCCATGTAGCGCAATTGGTAGCGCGTGTGCGCGTCGGTGTTGATCGCGAGTTTAACCCCGCGCTCCTGAGCCATCCGCGCCTGCGTGTCGCGCAGGTCGAGCCGCTGCGGCCCGGCGTTGATCTCCAGCACCGTCCCCGTGCGGCGTGCCGCCTCCACCAGGCGCTCCACGTTCACGCTGTACGATTCTCGCTGTCCCAGCAGCCGGCCCGTAGGGTGGGCCACCACGTCCACGTGCGGGTTCTCCATCGCCTTGATCATCCGTTTGGTCATCTCCGCCTCGCTCATGCGGAAGCGGGTATGCACGGCGGCGAGCACGATGTCGAGCTCTTTCAGGACTTCGTCGGGGTAGTCCAGCGACCCGTCGGGGTGGACCTCGCACTCCGTTCCCATCAGGATGGCGATCCCGACCTTGTCGGCGACCTGCTTGACCAGTTTGGCGTGGTCCCGGAGTTCCTCGATGGTGACCCCGCCCACGAACTTCAAGGACTGGGAGTGATCAGTGATGGCGATGTATTCGTAGCCCCGCTCCTTTGCCGCGCGGGCCATCGCCTCCGCGCTGTCACTGCCGTCGCTCCAGCGCGTGTGCATCTGCAGGTCGCCGCGGATGTCCTGCAACTCGACCAGGCGGGGGAGTTTGCCCTTCTCCGCCAGTTCCACCTCGCCCTGGCCCTCGCGGATCTCCGGCGGGATCCAGGGCAGGTCCAGTGCCGCGTAGACCTCTTCCTCCGTGCGGCCCGCGACCCGCTTCTCGTCCTTGACGCGGAAGACGCCGTACTCGTTGATCTTCAGGCCGCGGCGCACGCCCTTCTCGCGGAGCTTGACGTTGTGCTCCTTGCTGCCGGTGAAGTACTGGAGGGCGGCGCCGAAGGACTCCGGCTTCACTACGCGCACATCGGCCTGGATGCCCACCTCCAGCAGCACGCTGGAGCGGGTCGGCCCCTTCGCCAGCACCCGCTGCACCTGCGGCAGGGTCGTGAAGACGTCCATCACGCGCGCCGGCCGGCTGCTCGTCACCAGGACGTCGATGTCGCCAATCGTCTCCTTCATCCGGCGGATGCTGCCGGCCAGGCTGATCGCCTTGACCTCTTTCAGCGCACGCAGGGCGTCCTCGATCTCCTTGGCGTGGGGCAGCACCTGCCCCAACGGCAGGCGTTCCTTCGTGCGGCGGATCAACTCGATGCCTTTGAGGATATTCTCCTCGGTCTTCGCGCCCTTGCGGGGCAGTTTGCGCACCAGGCCCTGGCGGGCGGCCTTCTCCAGTTCGTCGATGGTGGTGACGCCCAGTTTCTCGTAGAGCAGGACGGCGGTCTTGGGCCCGACCTCCGGGACGCTCATCAGGGTGGTGATGCCCGGCGGCAGCGAGGCACGAAGTTCCTCGTAGTACGTGATCTTGCCAGTCTCCAGGTACTCCTCGATCTTCTCCGCGGTGGACGTGCCGATCCCGGGGACCTCCTCCAGGTCATCCCGCGCCGCGACCTCGGTCACGTCCTCGGTCAACGACTCCATCGCCCGCGCCGCCCGCCGGTAGGCGGAGATGCGGAAGATGGACGCCTCCTTGATCTCCAGCATGTCGGCGATCTCGCTGAAGATCCGGGCGAGCGCCAGGTTGCGCATTGCGGGTTAGATGCGGCGGTCGGGACCGATCGGCGGCAGGAAGGGGAAACGCTGCATCGTGCGGCGCTCCCACTCCAGGATGGGCTTACCCAGGCGGGAATTGTTGATGTCGCGGATCAGGGCCGGCGAGGCCGGCGTCGCCGCCAGGAGCCCCAGAATGGCCATCGCGGCGGCGATGCCGCGGAGGACGCCGACGACGGCGCCGGTGATTTGCGCCTCCGCTTTCGGCCGCTTGCCCCCGAGGAAGGTGTTGGCGATCAGGCCGAAGATGACATAGAAGCCGATGAGGATCACGCCGAAGGCGATGGTGCGCGCCCAGGCCGGCTCCAGGGGCAGTGACTCCACGCCCGGCCCGTAGTACGGGAGCAACAGGATCGTGACCAGCCAGGAGGCGGCCATGATGATGATCCCCACGAGCGCCGCCACCCAGCCGCGGATGACACCCTGCCAGATCGTGTAGAGCAGCACGGCGATGATGAGGAAGTCGACCCAGTTCATGGCCCTTTCCTCTTCGCGCAGGGCGGGGCGCGCCCCTGCCCCGGGCAAGCGCTAGGCGCGCGGCGTGGCGCCCAGCGTGGATCGCAGCGCGTCGTGGATGCGGGAGAGCGCGGCGTCGGCCTCTTCCGCAGTGAGCGTCCGGTCGGGCGCGCGGAACTGCAGCGCGTAGGCCAGGCTGCGCTGCCCGGCCGGCGCCTGCGGGCCCGTGTACACGTCGAAGAGGTCCACCGTCTCCAGCAGCGGCCCGCCGGCCTGGCGGATCACCCGCCGCACCTCGGCCTGTGGCATCTCGGCCGGCACGAACACGGCCAGGTCGCGGTCCACCGACGGATAGCGCGGCAGCGGCTCGAACCGGCGCGCCAGCGTGGCGCGGCGCAGCAGCGCCTCCAGATTAATCTCGGCGACATGGACCCGCCCGGTCAGGTCGAAGCGCTCGGCCGCGGCGGGGTGGAGTTCCCCGAACATGCCGATCTCCGCGCCGTCCGCGAGCAGGCGCGCACTCCGCCCCGGATGGAGCCAGGGAACGGCGGCGGCTTCCACGCTGATCCCCACCCGGAGTTCCGCGGTCAACTCCTCGAGCAGTCCCTTCAGGTGAAAGAACGTGACGTCTGAGGCTTCCGCGGGCAGGTTCCATCCCCGCGCCAGGCGGCCGTGCATCGCGATCCCCAGTGCGCGCCGCTCTTCGACCTCGTGCGCCACACCGCCGGTAGCTGCGTGGAACACACGGCCGATCTCGAACAGGTGGACGTCCTCAACGCGGTGGCTCAGGTTCACGCGCACCGCGTCCAGCAGCCCCGGCAGGATCATCGAGCGGAGGTGGGTGTGGTCCGCCAACAGCGGGTTCTGCAATTGCACCAGCCTGCGGGCGGCATCGTCGGCCGCCACCCCCAGCCGATCGAGAATGTCCGGGCTGATCAGCGAGAGGGTGACGGCCTCATCGAGTCCCCCGCGGATTAGGACGTCACGCCCGAAGGCTTCGGCTTCGAGCACCGCTGCCGCGCGGCCGGCCTGTAGCGCCTCTACCGGCATCGCCTCCGGGATACGGTCGTACCCGTAGTGGCGTGCCACCTCCTCGATCAAGTCCTCCTCTCGCTCCAGGTCCACGCGCCCGGCGGGCACCGTCACCGTGAGGCGTCGCCCCCGCCGCGTCACCCGGCAGCCCAGCCGGTGGAGGATGGCCGCCACCGCGTCTTCCGGCACCTCCAGCCCGAGCACGCGCGCGATCCGCGGCAGGCGCAGCGTGATCACCGTCGGCGGCGCCGGGTGTGGGTAGACGTCGATGGCGCCGGCCAGGGTCTGCCCGCCGGCGACCTCGGCGATCAGGGCGGCCGCCCGGTGCGCCGCGTCGAGCACGCCCCGCGGGTCGAGGCTGCGTTCGAAGCGGGCGCTGGACTCGGTACGCAGGCCCAGGCGGCGGGCCGTCCGGCGCGCCTGCGGGCCGTGGAAGGCCGCCGCCTCCAGCAGGACGCGGGACGTGCTGGCGCCGATCTCCGTGTCGGCGCCACCCATCACGCCGGCGACGGCGACGGCGCGCTCGGCGTCGGCGATGGCGAGCATCTCTGGGTCAAGCGCGCGGTCCACGCCGTCGAGGGTGACTACCCGCTCCCCCGGCCGCGCCCGCCGCACGATGATGCGCGCGCCGGCCAGGCGGTCCAGGTCGAAGGCGTGCAGCGGCTGCCCCTGCTCCAGCATCACATAATTGGTCACATCCACGACGTTGTTGATGCTGCGGATGCCGGACGCCTCCAGGCGCCCGACCATCCAGTCGGGGGAGGTCCCCACGCGCACGCCGGTGATGACGTGCGCGGTGTAGCGGGGGCACCCCTCCGGATCCTCCACGGCAACGTCGGCGGCGGCACCGGCCCGCGAGGTACTGCGCCGCAGCATGAAGGCCGGCGGTGTCACCTCTCGTTCCCACGCGGCGGCGACCTCCCGCGCCACGCCCAGCACACTGAGCAGATCCGGCCGGTTGCTCGCCACCTCCAGATCGAGCACGGCCTCCTCCCCCACCCACTCCACGGGTTCGTGGCCGAACCCGAGCATGGCGAGGCGGTCGATCAGCGCCGCCGGGTCTTCCGGCACCGGGACGAATTCGCGCAACCAGGAGAGGGGGACACGCATCGATGGCTCCTCAGAACTGCCGCAGCAGGCGCAGGTCGTTCTCCCAGAACAACCGGATGTCCGGGATGCCATAGCGCGCCATGACGACGCGGTCGCCGAAGCCGCCGAAGGCGAAGGCGGTGTAGCGCTCCGGGTCGATCCCGGCCATCTCCAACACGCGCGGGTGGAACATGCCGCACCCGCCCAGTTCCAACCAGATGCCATTGAACCACACCGCCACCTCCGCGCTCGGCTCGGTGAACGGAAAGTAGGAGGGCTGGAAGCGCACACGCGCCTCCGGACCAAACATCTCCCGGGCGAAGGCGATGAGCACACCCTTCAGGTCGGCGAACGTGATCCCCTCCCCCACCATGAAACCGTCCACCTGATGGAAAACCGGCATGTGCGTCGCGTCCACCACATCCCGGCGGTAGCAGCGGCCGGCGGTGAGGACGCGCATCGGCGGCCGCCGCCCCCGCATTACTCGGGCGTCGACGACGGTGGTGTGGGTGCGCAGCAGTAGCTCGTCGCTGATGTAGAAGGTATCCATGGTGTCGCGCGCCGGATGATCGCGCGGGATGTTCAGATGTTCAAAGTTACACTCGTCGGTCTCCACTTCGGTCCCATCGACGAGGTCGAATCCCATGCGGATGAAGATCTCCTGGACTTCTTCGACCGTGCGCGAGAGGATGTGCCGGCGGCCCAGATGGCGGTGCCACCCGGGCAGGGTGACGTCCAGGCGCTCCTGCTCCAGTTGCGCGGAGCGGTCCCGCCCGGCCACGACAGCGGCCCGGCGGCGGAAGCGTTCTTCGATCTGGGCGCGGACTTCGTTCAGGGCCTGGCCGGCCGCGCGGCGCTCAGACTCCGGCAGCTGGGGCAGGCGGTCGAAGAGCACGGCCAGGCGCCCGCGCCGCCCCAGGTAGATTCGGCGAACCTCCTCTAAGGCGCCGGCCGTCTCGGCGACGACGACGTCATGCTCCGCCTCTTGCCGGAGTCTGGCAATCTCGTCCTGCATCCCATCCTCCCGACAAAATGAAGCGCGCTCCCGTCCCTGGGACGAAAGCGCGTTCTTCCGCGGTACCACCCGGCTTCCCGGCCGCCGCAGTTATCCGCTCGGCCGGGCGCTCTGCGCTCCGCGTCACGGTGGAGCCTCCGGCGGGACTACGCACGGCGGCGCGCCACCGGTAGCGCGCGCTCGCTTCACCCCGCGGCTTGGGAGTGAACTTCCGGTCGGTGCGCTCCGCGGGACGTCGCAGTCCGCATCCCGCTCCCTGAAGGAGGTACCGGCCGTACTCTCTCCCGCATCGCCCCCGCGGCCGCCGGCCGCGGGTCTAGTTCAGCGACAGCTCGGTCAGGAAGAACCAGAACCCCCGGCGGCGGTAGGCCAGATACGCCCAGATCGATCCGGTTGATTCAAAGACCCGCCAGAAGACGTCCGCCGACCAGAGGCTTTGCATAGGCTCCGTTCTACCCCGCCGTCACGCCTGCGCGGAACGGTGGAGGTTGGCGTCAGTATACACCGGGCGGCCCGCTTCATACAACACAAGGGCTGCGGCGACCGCCACGTTCAGCGATTCGGCACGCCCGAAAATGGGGATGCGCACGACCGCATCCGCGGCCTCGCGCCACTCCCGGCTCAACCCCTCCCCCTCATTGCCCACGGCGATCGCCAGTGGGCGGCGGTAGTCGGTGTCGCGGAAATCCACCGCCCCCCCGGCATCCGTTGCCACCAGCCGCACGCCCCGCTCGTGCAGCGCGGTCCGCAGCCGCTCGCCGGACCACTCCGTCACCGGCAGATAGAAGAGCGAGCCCATGCTGGCCCGCACGACTTTGGGATTCAGCGGATCCACGGTGCCCGGGAGGAGCACTACCGCGGAGGCGCCGGCCGCGTCCGCGGTCCGGATCATCGTCCCCAGGTTCCCCGGATCCTGCACCCGGTCCACGATCAGCAGCAGGAGGTCCAGCCGCACCAGCAGGGGCTCCAGCGCCGCGGGAGTCCGGCGGACGACCGCGACCACGCCCTGCGGCGTCTCCACCTCGCTCACCGCCGCCAGCACGTGCGGCGCTACGTCCACAATGGGAATCCCGCGGCCGCGGGCCTCGTCCAGCAGTGCGGCCAGCCGCGGGTTCTCCGGCGCCGCGGCGACCAGCAGGTGCTCGACCGGCGCCGCCGCGCGCAGCGCCTCCTCCACGAGGCGCACGCCGTCGACGAGAAAGCGCCCGGTCTCCTCGCGGTGACGCCGCTCGTGCAATTGGCGCAGGCTCTTGACCAGCGGGTTCTTGGTTGAGGTGATCAGATGACGCTCTCCAGCCGGTTCAACTGCCGGTTCTCTCCCACGACCACCAGGACGTCGCCGCTCTGCAGGCGGGCGTCCGTGGACGGCGAGATGAGCAGCTGGCTGTCCCGCAGGATGAGCAGGACGTTGACCCCAAACTTGGCGCGCAGTTCCAGTTCGCCCAGCGTCCGGCCGTCCAGCCGCTCGGGCACCTTCACCTCGTCGATCGTGTACTGCGGAGAGAGTTCCAGGTACTCCAGGACGTTGGGGGTGGCCAGGCTGTGCGCCACGCGCACGCCCATGTCCCGTTCCGGGAAGACCACCGTGTCGGCGCCCACCTTCTCCAGGACCTTCCCCTGGCGGTCGTCGACGGCCTTGGCCACCACCTTCTTCACGCCCAGGTCCTTCAGCAGCATCGTCGTCAGGATGGACTCCTGGATGTCCACGCCGATGGCCACGACGACGGCGTCGAAGTTGGTGATGCCCACGGCGCGCAGGGCGTCGGGGTCGGTGGAGTCGATCTGCACCGCGTGGGTGACGTGATCGACCACCTCGTGCAGGGCGTCCTCGCTTTTGTCCATCGCCAGCACGTTGTGCCCCAAGTCGTAGAGCGTGCGGGCGACGCTGCTGCCGAACCGTCCCAATCCAATGACCGCGAACTCTGCCATCTCTCGCTGAGGGACTTCCTCAGCTCACCTCCTCTACCGGCCGGGTTCGGGGCGCTCGCGCGCGGCGGCCGGGCTCATCCCACATAGATCGGCTCCTCCGGGTAGTGGAAGCGGGGGACCATCTGCCGGCGCGTCAGCCCGAAGGCCAGCGTCAGCAGCCCCACCCGGCCAGTGAAAACCGTCACCATGATGATCGCTTTGCCCAGCGTGCTGAGCGAAGGGGTGATCCCGGTGGAGAGCCCCACCGTCCCGAAGCCGGAGGCCACCTCGACCAGCGCCGGCAGGAAAGCCACCCCCTCGGTCACTGTCAGAAGAATGGACATCGTGACGACAAACGCCAGCCCCAGCAGCGCGATGGTCACCGCCTTGTAGATGACCACCGAGGGCAGCCGCCGCTTGAACAGCGTGGCCTCGGGATAGCCGCGCAGCTGGGCCAGGATGACGGCCAGCGGCGCCATGAAAGTCGTCGTCTTGATGCCACCGCCGGTGCCGCCGGGCGAGGCGCCGATGAACATCAGGATCACCAGGAGCATGAGGGTGGCGTCGTGCATCTTGCCGATCTGCACCGTGTTGAACCCGGCGGTGCGCGGCGTGACGCTCTGGAAAAACGCCGCCAGCGCCCTCCCCGACCAGCCCAGCGGTCCCAGTGTACCGGGGTTGGCGAACTCGAAGAGCAAGATGCCCAGCGCGCCGATGAGGATCAACCCGAGTGAGGTGCTGAGCACGATCTTCGAGTGCAGGGTGAGGCGGCGCAGCCCGTCCCGCAGGTTCATCAGAACCCCGAACCCGAGCCCGCCCAGAATGATCAGAGCGGTGACGATCAAGTTCACCGGCAGGTCGGTGACGTAACGGGTCAGGCTGGCGAAGTTGCCCATCACGTCAAAACCCGCGTTGTTGAAGGCGGAGACGGCGTGGAAGAGTCCCCAGTAGATGCCGCGGGGGAGCCCGACCTCGGGCGCCCAGCGTAGTGCCAGCAGCAGCGCGCCGGTCCCCTCGATCGCCAGTGTCACCAGGATGACCATTTTCGTGAAGCGGACGATCCCGCCCAGGGCGTAGAGATTGTAACTCTCCGCCAGGACCATCCGCTCGCGCAGCCCGATGCGCCGCCCCACCAGCAGGGCCAGCAACATTGCCGTCGTCATGTACCCGAACCCACCCACCTGGATCAGCGTCAGGATCACGAGTTGACCGAAGAGGGACCAGTGGGTGGCCGTGTCTACCACGACCAGCCCCGTGACCGCGGTCGCTGAGGTCGCGGTGAAGAGGGCGTCGATGAAGGGCGTGGGCCGGCCGTCCGCCGCCGCGACGGGCAGCGACAGGAGGACGCCGCCGACCACCATGATCGAGGCAAAGCCCAGAAGGATGGTCTGGGCGGGAGAGACGGTGATCCGTCTGAGCGGAAAGCGCTGGGAGATAACCAAGGGGCGAGCCATCGTCGCCCGGCCGCGCGCGCCTAGCGGCCCAGGCTGGCCTTCGCCTGTTCCACCAGAGCGTCGAAGGCGGCCGGGTCCTCGACGGCGAGGTCGGCCAGGGTCTTGCGGTTCACCGTGATCCCGGCCTTGCGCAGCCCCGCGATCAGCCGGCTGTAGGGGAGCCCGTTGCCGCGGGCGGCGGCGTTAATGCGGGCGATCCACAGCCGCCGGAACTCCCGCTTGCGCAGCCGGCGGTCCCGGTAGGCGTTGGCCAGCGCGCGGACGACGTACTGGTTGGCCAGCTTGTACCAGCGGGACTTGGCGCCGTAGAAGCCTTTGGCCAGCCGGAGGATCTTCTTGTGCCGGCGGCGCGAAGTCACGCCGCGCTTGACCCGAGCCATATGCGGTCACTCCTGCCCTTCGCGGTCTCCCCGTCCCCAGGCCGTCAGGACCCGGGAAGGAGCCGGGCAATCTTGGGCACGTCCACCGGGTGCACCGCGACGCGCCGCCGCAGCGAACGGCGGCGCTTCGGCCGCTTCTTCACCATGAGGTGGCCGGCCTGCTGCCGGCCGCGGACGAACTTGCCGCTGCCGGTCCGGCCGATGCGCTTGGCCGTGCCCTGATGTGTCTTCTTCCGCTGGCGCACCGTTCACCGTCCGTCCGCTGGTCCCTCGGGCCGCCTTAGGTCTTCCGCGGCGCCAGGACCATGATCATGTTGCGCCCCTCCAGGCGCGGCGGGCTCTCCACGGCGCCGACGTCGGCCACCGCCTGCGCCAGCCGTTGCAGCAGGGCCTCCCCGACCTTCGGATAGGCCATCTGCCGGCCGCGGAACCACACCGCCACGCGGACCTTGTTGCCGTCCTGGAGGAAGCTGTGCACCGCGTTGGCCTTCACCTGGAAGTCGTGCTGCCCGATGACCGGGCTCAGGCGCATCCCCTTGAGGTCGCCGCCCCGCTGCTTGCGGTGCGCCTGCCGGTCCCGCTTGGCCTGCTCGTACTTGTACCGCCCATAGTCCATGATCTTCACCACGGGCGGCTGCGCGGTGGGCGCCACCTCGACCAGGTCGAGCTGGGCCTCCTGCGCCCGCTGCAACGCGGCAGCGAACGGCAGGACGCCGATTTGCTCACCCTTCGGACCGATCACCCGGACTTCGCGGGCCCGGATGCGGTCGTTGATGCGTGGTTCTCTACTGATCCTTCCGCCCCCTCAATGTGCGTCCCCAAAAATGTGAAGGGATGGCCTCGCCATCCCCTCCTGCACTCCCTCGGTCGTGACCCTGGCGGCGCAGCCCCAGGGTGAGAAGCGGACGGCTTCTACTTCGCACGGTATCAAGACCGGGGGCGAGTATAGCACCCCCGGCCGGGGTGGTCAATCACGGTCCCAGAGAAAAAGAGCACTGCGGCTGCAGTGCTCTTTCGAGCGGGATCGCGCGCAGTGGCGCTACTTGCCCTTCTTCTTCCCGCCCTTCTTCTTGCCGCCCATCTTCATCCGGCGGTTCCTCCTTTCGCGTGCGATGCGTTACTAGTCTAGAGGATTCGCCCGCGCTTACGATTTTCCTGCTGCCACGCGCAGCACTTGATGAAATGCGTCGACCGCGCGTTCTACCTCCGGCATCCCGATGTGCCGGTGCGTGACCATCCGCATGCGGGT
>Ga0209001_1000176_pt1 | contig 14218 bp, 14 predicted proteins | sample Rifsed13ft2_FD_184006 | JGI IMG/M metagenome (GOLD analysis project Ga0209001, IMG submission 184006) | Soil microbial communities from Rifle, Colorado, USA - sediment 13ft 2 (SPAdes) (version 2) | ecosystem: Environmental > Terrestrial > Deep subsurface > Rock core/Sediment | place: Rifle...
ATCCCGTGGTTCCCTTACTACCCTCCCTCCTGATCGCTACCACAGATCCCGTGGTTCCCTTACTACCCTCCCTCCTGATCGCTACCACAGATCCCGTGGTTCCCTTACTACCCTAGATCTCAAAGTTTTTTATGGCGGGCGATGCGGGATTCGAACCCGCGACCTCTGGCTTCGGAGGCCAGTACTCTATCCCCTGAGCTAATCGCCCGATTTAAAGATTCATAATTCTTTCATCACAATCTGCATATCGTCCCAGAGGGGTTTTTTATATCCAGGGTTTCTCAAAAGGGCTGCTGGATGATACGTGACCCTGACCTTTGCCCTTCCATAAGAATGAAACTTGCCCCGGAGATTTCCCAGTTTTTCCTTTGTTCTTAATACAGATTGAGCGGCAACGCTTCCCAAACAGACAATTACGTCTGGGTTAATAGCTCTAAGCTGCTTAAAAAGAAACTGTTCGCAGGTTCCGGCTTCATCAGGTTCAGGTGATCTGTTACCGGGTGGACGACATTTTACAACATTGCATATATATACATCTGAACGCTTAAGACCCATCGCGGCAATTATCTTTGTAAGCAACTGCCCTGCTCTTCCTACAAATGGTCTAGCCTGTTTGTCTTCTTCTGCGCCGGGGCCCTCACCAACAAAAACAAGCCTTGCCTTTGGATTACCTTCACCAAAGACTATATTTGTTCTCCCTTGATGTAATTTGCATCTTGTACAGTCTCCGATCTCTTCCTTGATTTCTTCAAGGGTCAGTTTTTTAGATGGTTTGTCAAAAATACCTAACTGCTCCTCGACGTTTATTCTAGTCTTTTTCTCTCTAAACACAGGAGGTTTTAATTCTTTCTTGTAAATTTCAGAACTCTCTTCCTTCTTTTTTTCTCTCGCCAAGGCAATCGTATCAAGTCCTAGAATCTTTTGACACTCAAAGTATCTTTTGAGTTCTTCCAGTAATTCCTTTAATTCAAGCTTTAAGCTCATCAGATAATCTTTTGTATTTTGAAGTTCTAATATAATCCAATGTCTTTATCACTTCAATATCATTTTATTTGCCATTACATTCTATATGTGCTGTCTAATCTGACAAACTTTGCTAATTCAAAAATTAATGTAATCTTAATCGGCAATAATCGAGGAATATAAGAGCTTAAGGTTATATTTTGTTGTAAAAAAGATGATCGTTATCATTAGCAAATAGTCCTATCTACATGAAATGTTCGAATTGCCGGAACTAATGTATACAAAATCATTCGTGTGTTGGGTTTATTAGCTAATCCACGTATTGTATCATGGGTTATATAATCAACTTTAAAATTTGAAGGAGCAAATATAATGAAGATCCTTGTTACTGGTGGTGCTGGATTTATCGGTTCCTGGGTAGCCGATGCCTTTATAAAGGAGGGACATAAGGTTTTAGTAGTTGATGACCTCTCTACAGGAATAGAAGGGAATATTCCCAAAAAAGCAGAGTTTATTAAAGGTGATATCAGAGAATCTGCATTACTGAAGAAGGTCTTTTCCAATTTCAAACCAGATATAGTTAATCACCATGCAGCACAGATAAATGTTAGGCGGTCGGTAGAAGATCCCGTATTTGATGCCGAGGTAAATATTATTGGAACTCTTAACCTTTTAGAGCTTTCAGTAAAACACAAAATAAAAAGTTTCATCTTTGCGTCATCGGGTGGTGCAATCTACGGTGAACCTAAAAAATTACCCGCAGACGAAACTACCTATCCTATACCTATCTCACCTTATGGAGCTTCAAAATACGCCATTGAAAAATACCTCGGCTACTATAAAGCGGTGCATGGGCTTGATTACGTTGCCCTTAGATACTCAAATGTGTATGGTCCAAGGCAAAACCCACATGGAGAGGCAGGCGTTTTAGCTATCTTTTGCAACAGAATAATGTCAGGAAAACCCTGTGAGATCTTTGGTGATGGAAATCAAACTAGGGATTATGTGTTTGTAGGTGATGTAGCAAAAGCTAATATACTTAGTATAAATGGGCCTTCTGGAAGTTATAACATCGGTACACAGATAGAAACCTCAGTTAATGATCTTATAACTACACTTAGAAAAGTAACTAAACGAGAATTCAAAGTAGAATACTCTCCACCTCGAGCTGGAGAGGTCCTAAGGATTTACCTCAATATTCACCTTGCCAAGCGCGTTTTAGGTTGGTCTCCAAATGTAAATTTAGAAGACGGCATCTGTCAAACATGGAAATGGTTTAAAGATCGTGACTCGTGATTAGTGATCCGGGATTCGTGGTTCGTGATTCGATACACGTTACACGAACCTCTTGCCACGAGTCACTCTTTTTGCGATGGATTTTTCACAGCTCACCCGAATAAGTAGTGGTTTTACCCAATCGAGAATTCTTCAGGTTGCGGTTAAGCTTGGTGTATTTGATGTAATCAAAAGCAAGGGGAGCTCTTCGCTAGAAATTTCCAAAGCGATTTCTACAAACCATAGGGCAACTGAACTTCTACTCAATGCCCTAGTGGCACTTAAATTCTTGCGTAAAAAAGGTGTAATGTTTTTTAATATAACAACTTCTCTTAAATACCTTACAAAAACATCACCTAAATACTTTGGCGGAATGATCCTTTTTGAAGAAGGACTATGGAATACGTGGGCAAACCTAGGGGAATCTATTCGCACTGGAAAATCTTCACGACCTACAGATATGTTTCAGAAAAGTGAAGAAGAGACGGAAAGATTCATTATGGCTATGCACTCACTTGTAAGTGCAAGGGGTGATGCTGAGATTCTGAGCGATTTACTTGATTTTAGCTGGGCTCAAACGATGATTGACATTGGTTCTGGTCCAGGAACATATCCGATAAAATTTTTACAAAAATGCCCTCATCTCAAAATCACGATCCTAGACCTTCCTGGGACACTCAAAGTAACAAAGAAGGTTTTAAAAAAGGAGGGAATGAGTGGTATGATTAAGCTTTTAGAGTGTGATTACAACTCGGATGAAATCCCCAAAGGATTTGATATAGCATTTCTTTCAAACATCATTCACAGTGAGAATGAAGAAACTAATAAGAAACTATTTGATAAAATATATGAAGCATTAAATCGTGGTGGAGAAATAATAATTAAGGACCATATTCTTGATCACACCCTGACGAGTCCTGCGGTTGGGGCTATATTTTCAATTCAAATGCTCCTTGCAACTAAGGGACGAGATTATTCATTCCGAGAAGTAAGAGGCTGGCTAGTGAATGCGGGATTCAAGAAAGTCAAATGGATAAGATTAGAACCTCCACTTACATCGTCTCTTGTAATAGGATGGAAATAATCAATTACTACAGCTCAGTTTACAATTCCTGGAATAGCAAAGAATGACCCAACTCTTCATTAGGTTAATGTAATTAGGGTTAATTGATAATCAGACTTTGTCTGGGTATAATTTATTTTTTTGGAGGTTTAACATGAAGCATAGATATGAAATTTCTTATGACGTTAGAGTAATTGAGAGAGACATTCGCGGAGGAACTATCACGAAAAAGGACTATGAGGAGCATTTAAATAAACTTGCCGACATATCTGAGAAGGGTTGTCCACTTGTAATTGATGAAGAAACAAATCAATCATCAGAAATAACAAACAGTGAATCGGGAGAAAATCGATGAAATGGGACTATAGAGTTATTACTGTAGATGAGCTTTTCCCTGAACACGATGATCACGATATAGCTGTGTCAAAGCAGGCAGCAACGAATAGAAGAGCTAAAATAGGAATGGGCTTTGAGCAGAACTTAAACAAACTTGGTGACGATGGGTGGGAGCTTGTAAACATAGTTGGTGAATTTGGGATTTTTAAAAAGCCGAGGTAAGAAAAGGGATATTATCATAGATTTCTCTCAAATAGTGATAGGGGCAAAGAATAACGACTGAATCTATATCTAGGATTTGTAACTGTTGGCGGTTGACGAACAAGAACGTGTTAAATTTATACATGAAAATTTAGCATGCAGAATTAATTCTCATTACATTCCGTGACAAGCGTTTTGCATTCCAAACTGAATTATCTAAAGGCGATAATATGAATCTCATTTGTCTGAGATCAAAGGTTAATAATATCTCTTATCTTTTTTTATTGTTTCTTGTGCTTACTTTACCTAATTCCGCACTTCCAGTAATAGTATCAGTAGAGCGCATAGAACCATTATCTGGTAAAACCATTACTTCAGCTAGAACTATTGCACTATCAAATGCTCTCAAGACTGCAGTTGAAAACGCTGCAAAAGAGATTAACCCTACTTTAGACGCTAAGTCACTAGGGAAATTAATAAACGAAAACCCTATTTCATACATAAAGTCTTACAGGATTCTTGATGAAAATCGTATTGGAGATGACTATAGAATCACACTCGAAGCTAATGTGGATTCTGAGATGCTTAAAGACAAAATCAAAGGTTTGAAGGTCAATAATGTTAAATCTACCGGAAAGCCTTCGATATCAATAGTAGTTTTAAAAATCCCAGAGAGTGACCCGATTATAAAGACCTTACCTCTCTCAGAAATAAAGAGTGAGATTACAAGAGTACTTCAAGGTGGAGGTTATAAGGTTCAGGAATCCATGGGAGATATTAGACTAGAAACTTATGTGAGTGTAAAGACTAGTGAAAGCAAAGTAGGTAGAAGCATGTATTATGCCCTTGTAAACGTATTAATAAAAGTAAAAGATAAAAACGAAAAGGTATTAAACGAGGTAAGTGATAGCTTATATTTGAACGGTACCGACCTAACTCAACTCAGCCTTGAGGCAATAAAACAGGCTGGAGCAAAGGCAGCAGATAAGGTTAAATTGGAGTTTGATAAAAAATGGAATATTGGTCAACGGCTTAAAAGTAAAACAATAGAAATAACATTTGTTGGATTTAGTAACTACAAACAATACGAACTACTAGACACACTTTTAGCGAACTCGACACCAGGGATTGATAATATAACAAAGAGGATTTTTAGAAATGGTGGAGTCTCCTTTTTGGTGCTCTCAAGTATAAATCAACAAGAACTGACTAAAACCCTTCAGAGCTTAAATCTTCCTGGATTTTCACTAAGGTTTGAAAATGCCTCATTAGGCAGCATTCAATTTAGCTTAGTTGCAAAAGCAGAGTAGTAATACCAGTGTGTAGCGATAGTCGGTGTTTTCCAACACTGTTATTATCTGGGACAAGAACCTCACCCTTTCCTAACAGTTAAATCCGCAATTAGCATTCCGCATTTCTTATATCTCTACTCCCACTCAATTGTGCTTGGGGGTTTTGTTGAGATGTCGTAAACAACACGATTAATTCCCTTTACTTCGTTTATAATCCGTGCTGAAATTTTTTCAAGTATTTCATAAGGAATCCGAGCCCAATTGGCAGTCATACCATCAAGGCTTGTCACAGCCCTAAGGGCAATAACATTTTCATATGTTCTTTCATCTCCCATAACACCTACGGTTTTTACAGGGAGTAGTAAACAGAACGCCTGCCAAATGTCATTATAAATTCCCACCCTTTTTATCTCTTCTATGAAAATAGCATCAGCGTACCTCAACTTCTCAAGCTTTTCTTCTGTTACTTCTCCCATGATTCTTATTGCAAGCCCAGGTCCAGGGAATGGATGGCGGTCGAGGATTTCCGAAGGAAGCCCGAGCTCCCGCCCTACAGCTCTTACTTCGTCTTTAAATAGCTCTCTCAAGGGTTCGATTAGTTTCAGGTTCATCCTCTCAGGAAGTCCCCCCACATTATGATGGGTTTTAATCTTTGCTGAGGGGCCCTTTACGCTAACGCTTTCTATAACATCAGGATAAAGCGTTCCCTGAGCAAGAAACTCCGCTCCTTCTATCTTTGAGGCTTCGTCCTCAAATACCCTAATAAATTCCTCCCCAATTATTTTTCTCTTCACTTCAGGTTCTTCTATTCCTCGGAGTTTATCAAGAAATCTTCTTTTAGCATTTACATGAGTTAAATTGAGTCCCAAGTCTTTAAAAGTTTCAACTACCTGTTTTGCTTCGTTGAGTCTCAGAAGCCCTGTATCAACAAATATGCAATGGAGCTTATCCCATATAGCACGCTGGACAATTAATGCAGTAACCGCAGAGTCCACTCCCCCTGAGAGCGCACAGACTACATGAGAATTTCCTACCTTCTGTCTAATGTGCTTTATGGCGGTTTCAGCAAATGATTTCGCCGTCCATGAACCTTGGCACTTGGAAATCTTAAAAACAAAATTCGAGAGTATCTCATTACCAAGCTCTGTATGAATAACCTCTGGATGAAACTGAGTGCCGAAGATTCTGCCCCCTATATGCTTCATCGCCGCTACAGGCGAGTTCTCAGTCATTGCTATAGAAACAAAACCCTTTGGGAGCTCGAGCACACGGTCGCCATGAGACATCCAGACCCTAGTCTTTAGGGGAATATTCGAGAAAATATCTGAGCCATCGGTGATTTCAATTTCCGCAGGTCCGAATTCACGCCTCGTTGAGCGCTCTACCTTTCCGCCTAGAAGATGAGCTATGAGCTGCATCCCATAGCATATTCCTAGGATCGGAAACCCAAGGTTAAATACGCCGGGATCAAGTGACGGTGAGCCTTTATCCCATACACTTGCGGGGCCACCTGAAAGAATAATCGCCCTTGGTTGAGTTTCCTTTATTCGTTCTATCGGTTCGTTAAACGGTTTAATCTCAGAATAAACACCAAGCTCACGTACCCTTCGTGCAATAAGCTGGGTGTATTGAGAACCAAAATCAAGAACTAAAACGGTTTCACGCATTTTAAATCTTTGAAACGTTTAGTTGATAAATAATATCATTTTCATTTTGAAAGATTGCATTGATAGTATTCATAATATTACCCCGCCAGCAAGCCTGTCCCGATCTCAGCTGAGGGAACTGGCGGTCTACCCTAATATTATGGGTAGCCAATGAGTCTTGCTCGTTGGCTTAAACAGAGGACAACCTTAATCCAAAATTGTGATATGAAATTGATATCAGTTTAGTAATATACTGAATAATAATAAAATCAATTAGACAGGTAGATAAACGATATTTAAGCTAACTAGGGACTCTATTCAATCCTATAGTTAGGTGCCTCTTTAGTGATTATTACGTCATGTACGTGGCTTTCACGAAGCCCAGCTAGGGTAACCTTTATAAATCTAGCCTTCTTTCTAAGCTCTTCGACATTTCTGGACCCTGTATATCCCATCCCAGCCTTTAATCCACCGACAAGTTGGTAAATTATCCCTGCAATCGAGCCTCTATACGGAACTCTACCCTCTATCCCCTCAGGAACGAGTTTCGACTCTATCATATCATCGTTCGACTGAGGCTCACGAACGTCCTGTGCATACCTATCACGACTTCCCTTCTTCATTGCCTCAATAGAGCCCATTCCGCGATAGACCTTATATGTTCTCCCTTGGTATAGAACTACTTCTCCAGGGGCTTCATCTGCCCCTGCAAAGAGATTTCCTATCATAACCGAGTAAGCCCCTGTAGCAAGGGCCTTAGTTATGTCACCTGAATACTTTATCCCACCGTCCGCAATTACAGGAACACCATATCTTTGTGCTACTCGTGCTACATCTCCAATAGCAGTAATCTGCGGGACTCCAACCCCAGCAATAACCCGAGTTGTGCATATTGATCCAGGGCCAACTCCAACCTTTATCGCATCAGCCCCTGCCTTTACCAAAGCTTCTGCTCCATCAGCAGTTCCAACGTTCCCTACTACTAAGTTTACTTTACGGAAATTGGATTTCGTCGAAGCCACTGCATCAATTACCCTCTTTGAATGTGCGTGCGCAGTGTCAATCACTATGACATCACACCCAGCTTTAAGTAGAGTCTCAATAGTTGATTCTCTTTCAGGCCCGACGCCAACTGCGGCTCCACACCTTAAGCGCCCCATTTCATCTTTACAAGCATTTGGGTGCTTCTCTATTTTTTCTATGTCCTTCATTGTTATTAGCCCGCGTAGCCTGAACTCAGAGTCCACTACTGGGAGTTTTTCAATCTTATATTTGTGAAGAAGCTCTTTTGCATCTGTCAGTGTTATTCCCTCAGTGACAGTTATGAGCTTTTCTTTTGGAGTCATTAATTTATCAACCCTGAAATCTAGGTTCTTCTCGAATCTGAGGTCTCTATAGGTAATTATTCCAAAAAGCCTTCCATCCTCCTCAGTAACCGGGAGTCCAGTTATATTGTGTTTTAGCATGATATCGAGTGCTTCTTGAACCCTTTGTGAAGGATGAACGGTCATAGGGTTTATTATCATTCCGCTTTCATGCTTTTTTACCTTTTCCACTTCTGCAACTTGTTCAGCTAAAGTTAGGTTCCTATGAATGACCCCAATACCGCCTTCTTGAGCCATAGCTATTGCAGTTTTTGACTCAGTAACTGTATCCATGGCTGCACTAATAATTGGAATATGTAGCTTAATTTCTGGGGTCAAATAAGTAGAAACATCTACTTCAGTAGGTAGAACACCGGAATAATCTGGCAATAATAGAACATCATCAAAGGTTAGAAATTCCTCCATCTTATTTTCGAGCATAGAAGCCTACCTTCTTGACTTTCTAACCTTAACCCTTTTTCTCTGTATCCTTCTCCCATTACGGCGCATTGTTGTTTTTTGAGGTTTTAACGCCCGCTTTGGAGAGGCAAGATTTGAAGGGGTTCTTACAACCTCTATTACCTTCTTTCTCATCTCGGGAACTGTAACCCCGAGCTCAACCACGATCTCCTGCTCCTTATCACCTATGTTCACAAAAACAGGAAGCACTCCAACATAAGTTTTTGTATCAATCCTCTCAAAACCAAGCGCTTTTAGAAGCTTCTTAGGTAGGATCGGAAATTGTAATGTTGCTACATCTGCCGTTTCTTCTGGAAGCAAACCATCCTGACTAACACTTATTTTGAATCGTGTAGATTTCATGCCGCGTTGTCCCCCTTGTTAATAAAATACACTTATCCTTATATCTAAAAGCCAGGCATTAGTAACACGGTAAATCCTTTTCAGCTTAATCTCAACCCTCTTATTGTTGTTTAGACTTCCTAAAAGGAAAATAGGGGAGATCTCTTTACCCTCGCTTACCCGGTCTTTATTAATGAAGTATTTTACTTAACTTATATAAAATAGCAAGCATTCTGTAAAAAAGACTGTTTAAACTGCTTCCTAGATCCGCATTCACTATATTATCCACAATATATTGTTATATATTATCTATATACCACAATTAGTTTATAATTGAAAGGCTGAGATTGCCGTTGCGATATAATTAGAAATTTATTTAGATTATTAATCATATTAGAATTTTCAAAATTAAGAGAACAAAAGTTTCTAGCAAAAACTCTAAAATGTGCAACTTATTTTTACTTAGATTGGTAAAACCATCGAAAGTTTCCTATTTTTTTATAACACATAAGAATATTTTGGAAAATTCATTCAGTTTCCACGCGTTTTAAAAAAGCATGATCTATACTCGTGTTCAATTCAAACCCGATCAAGATTGCAGGTGGAATTATGCTTCTACCTATTACTTCAACGTCTTTTTCTAGCCCATTAATCGGAACATATGGAATAAGAGTCAGCAAGAAAATAAGGGCTGGGAATAAGGCTAAAAAAAAGTGATAAGCCATAGCTGCAGAACGGATCCAGATATTATCCTTTTTCAACTCATTTATAAAAAACATAATTACCTCAAGTAGAGAGATCCCTCTAAATCCGGGAGGCTTAACCGTAGCAAGTAACTTAACAATTTTCTGATAAAGTTCTGAGATTAACAATAAGTGATGGAAGTCAAGTTTGCTCATTCTGATTTGAGTGAAATCATTTATAGTTTAATCATTAAGTTTAACAGTTTTAACCCCTTGACCATAGCGTCATGCATTAATTGAAATTATTTAGTTGATTATTGTAAGAAGGTGCAAATTAAAAGTTAGTAAAAGGAAATATCTCTGTTAGAAAGGGTACCTAGACATATATATTAACGTTATTGATACATCAAAAAATATTTCTAAAGAAATTTTTACTTGGGAACTTTACAATTAATACATAAGGGAGGTACTATTCCAGATCAGCTTTCTCAAAACCCACAATATCAATCTTATATTTTAAGCCCAGCACCTTGCCCTTCGATGGGAATACAATAAAGAATGGCAGAGTTTCGTCAGGATTAATGTCATAATTAAGTCCTGCGAGTTTGCTAGGGTAGTTGAAATTTATATCGCCATTTTTTCTCTGAAGTTTATTCAGTATATATTCAGATGGAAGGGTTTTTAGCTCAGTGTCGCTAAATGTGTTGCCAGCATAAACAACCTGTTCATAAAGCTTCTTCCCACCACTTAAAAATTCGCCCTTTATCCTTATATAACTAACATCATATTTAGATTTATTCTCAATGTTTCCAGAGACAACGTAAATGAATCCGTTTCTGGTACTTACCCATCTGCCCGCATGTTTAGACACAACGATACCGTCTTCTAATCTCTGAAAGATCCCGATTGGAAGCTTAGATAAAATGAAATTAGTTAGCCTATCAGCTTTGTCTTTGTGAATTAATTCCAGATTTATCATAATCGAGGCTGAAGCAAGGACTATGATGGCTAAGATCAAAAATGAAAAAAAGAATGAAATAATCTTCTTTGATAAGCTTATCTTTGAACCACGTTCCCTAGGCCTTTCTACAGGCTTATATGAAGCATACGCCCTTGAGCTACCTTTTTGAGTTATTAACAGCTTTTCTTTATCAACTACAAGCTTATCTTGTTTTGGTTTTAGTGTAGCAACATGACTTAACTCACTTTCTTGACTTAGATCATCACCTTTTTGTTGTGTATTATCTTCCTCTGTCACTTCATCAAACAGCTTTGGGGGATCTAATAGACTATCTATGGGTTCTTTATCAATAAGTATATTTTCCCACTTAAATCCCGAATACTCTGCTTTATTACTAATCCCGCTCTTATCCTCTGTTCCTCTAGTATCAGGGGTTTCTATATTAAATTTATCCTCTTGTTTTCCGATATTTAATGTGTTCCAGTTGAACTCATCTCCCGTAGCTGCTGGTTTCTTCGACTCATTCCTTAATTCTTCACTTATTAAAGAATTCTCTTTCTGGCCTTCCTTTTTCAATTGCGTATTAGCCTCTTACTCCTTGAGTAGAATGTTCGCCATTTAGTATAATGTTCGGATTGAAATAAAAATCCATACCATTCTAACATTTCGGTATTTTCTACATCAATTCTTAACTCCAATGCCCCAAGAAACTTGGATCATCTGCCTTATTTATGATTAATATTAATCAAATTAGCTCATTGGTTTATATAAAACGATTTTCTCGCCTTGAAAACGCTACTGCTGATCACGCCTATCTTTATAATATAATCGCCACTTATTCTTAGATGAAGTTCGCAACAAATAATAATTAAAAGAGACTTTTTCTATGTTTTCAATAATAGGTAAAAACCACATCAAAAAAAATTAATCATCAAGATAAAACATTAGTTTTTAGTTCTCAGTTTGAAAAAACAGAGCGTTAATTATTTTCCAGCACCTATAACTTGAGATTTACATGAATCGCATTCACAGCCAACCATCCACCCAAAGATCCTAGATTCTTTGCTGCAGTTTGGACAACTTATCCTAACTAGATGACCTTCACGTCCCCTTGTTTCAGAAATGATGTTCCATTTACGAACAGGTGACCCTGGACATTCCCAACATATCCTTGTTACAGTCATATAGCTCCTCCTTTTTAAGCCGATGAATTATACAATGTTAAATTATATTTCATTTTTAAAATATTGCAATTCAATTTATGGATTGTCAATGAGGGGGGTGAAGTTATTGACTTCAGGGGGCTATTCTTCTATCATGTAAGTAAGAGGGCGGAGCTGTATTAAAAATCAGAAACTTCCTTCTCTAAGCAACCTAGAATATTTAAGATTCCAATGAAACCCTTAATAGAAATACCTAAAAAGGTAGTGATAACAGGTGCAGGACCCGCAGGTTTAACGGCGGCTTATGAACTTTGTAAGGCCGGAATTGAGTCTGTGGTGCTTGAAAAGGATAACATAGTTGGTGGGTTAGCTAGGACGGTGAATTATAATGGTTACTATTTTGACATGGGAGGACACCGCTTTTTTACCAAGGTTAAGGTTGTAGAAGATATGTGGCATATGGTGTTGGGTGAAAATTTTCTTAGACGCAGTCGCCTATCACGAATTTATTATAACAAAAGGTATTTTTATTACCCTCTACGAGCACTTAACGCCCTATCTGGCCTTGGGCTTTGGAATAGCTTTCTAATCCTCCTAAGTTACCTTTGGGCACGCCTTTTCCCAGATAAACCAGAAGAAACCTTTGAACAATGGGTTTCAAATCGATTTGGAAAACGTCTTTACAAAACCTTTTTTAAAACCTATACCGAAAAGGTTTGGGGGATACCATGCAGCGAGATCAGGGCTGAATGGGCAGCCCAGCGAATAAAAGGGCTTTCGCTTTTAACCGCCCTTAAAAACGCCCTCTTAGATAAGCAAAACTCCCATAAAGGAGCTATTATCAAAACCTTGATAGATTCATTCCACTATCCCAAGTTAGGGCCAGGCATGATGTGGGAGAAGGTAGCTAATCTTGTTCAAAACGATGGAAGTGAGGTAAGATTAGGAACAGAAGTCGAAAAAATTTTTTGGACGAACGATAAAATAGATTCATTAGAAGTAAAATTCAATGGCCAAAAAGAGTTGGTTAAAGGAACACACTTCATAAGCACTATGCCAATTAGAGAGCTCATTCAAAAATTCGAACCAAGTGTGTCTGAGGACGTGTTAAACGCTGCAACGGGTCTTAATTATAGAGACTTTCTAACAGTGGTTATTATTATTAATAAGCGTGACGTATTTCCTGATAACTGGATTTATATACATGATCCAAAAGCAAAGGTAGGAAGGATTCAAAATTTTAAGAACTGGAGCCCTTATATGGTTCCAGATCAAGACAAAACCTGCTTGGGACTAGAGTATTTTTGCTTTGAAGGTGACGGGCTCTGGACAATGTCTAATCAAGAGTTAATCGAGCTTGGCAAGAAGGACTTGGAGATATTAGGATTGGTTCAACCCTCTGAGGTTGAGGATGGAACTGTTGTCAGAATGCAAAAGGCCTACCCCGTTTATGATTCCACTTATAAAGAGTCTCTTCAGGTTATACGCCAATTTCTTGACCAATTTCAGAACTTGCAGCTTATAGGCCGAAATGGAATGCATAAATACAATAATCAGGATCACTCCATGTTGACTGCAATGTTAGCTGTAAAAAACATCTTAGGTGCAAACTACGATTTATGGCAGGTAAATGCAGACCAAGAATACCATGAAGAGATCAGTGAAGCTGAGGGAAAGAAACTGAGTGATTTTGCACTTCTTGCATCTACTCAGCCACAAATCCCTGAGAGGAGCTTGGCCCAGGCTAAACTGCATTCCAACGAAGTTCTTATTCGAGCCTTTTCTAGAATTGATAAATTTGCCTTTGCTACCGCAGTGGGCACTGTTTGCGGTCTAGTCATTTTTATCGCTACCCTTCTCTTGTTTATAAAAAGTGGCAAAATAGCTGATCGAAATCTCCAACTCCTTGGTCATTATTTTATAGGATATACTGTTACAATGAAAGGAGCCTTTATTGGAATGGGTTATAGTTTCTTCTGGGGATTCATTTGGGGTTGGTTGATTGCATACCTTCGAAACTTCTCTCTCGGATACTTCATACACAGAGCGAAAAGTAAAGCAGAATCCTCATCTTTTAGGAACTTATTGGACTACATATGATTAGCTTTAATTATTGAGGAAATTAAAAGTGGCTAATAATAATTGGTCAGAGGAAGAGAAACTCCTAAAAGCTGTCGTACGTTTGAATGCCACCTCGCTAGGTTTAATTCTTGGCTTGCTTATCGGTCTCGCAATCTTCCTTGCAACCAATTGGCTTGTAATTAAGGGAGGGCCTATCACACGTAGCGGGAAGGAAATTGTAGGTCCACATTTACAGCTACTAAGTCAATTCTTTATCGGATACAAGGTTTCGTTTCTAGGGAGCATTATTGGATTCCTCTACGGTTTTGCTATAGGCACGCTGGGAGGAGCGTTGATTGGCTGGATCTATAATTGGATTGTTGATCTAAAGAAAAGATAAAATTGTATT
>Ga0209001_1000177_pt1 | contig 14197 bp, 10 predicted proteins | sample Rifsed13ft2_FD_184006 | JGI IMG/M metagenome (GOLD analysis project Ga0209001, IMG submission 184006) | Soil microbial communities from Rifle, Colorado, USA - sediment 13ft 2 (SPAdes) (version 2) | ecosystem: Environmental > Terrestrial > Deep subsurface > Rock core/Sediment | place: Rifle...
CACGAGTCGGGCGACCGATCCGATGGGACGCCGTGCCGTGGAACTCCCCCGTTGCTCCTGCCACCCCTTGCGTGTGGCGCATGATGCACAAACGCCGACCTGTGTACATAGGCCTATCCACAAGGATGTGGTGCCAATGTGCACCGACCCAGACGCGGGCGCTTTTCGCCATGAGCGCGCAGGCTCCGCGCTTGTTGTTCCTGCGCGCTCCACGCCTTCCGGGCGCCATCTGCGCTCGAAACCCGCCGCCATCGCGTAGGCTGGTGCGGACCGCGCCGGGCCGTTCGTGCGGCGCAGCCGTGGAGACATCTCGTGCCTGCGTCCCCGCCTTGGTATCGCATCGCCGCCGATCGCGGCGTGCTCGTGCGCGCCGCTCTCACCAGCCTCGGTGTCGGGACCCTGCTGACGCTCGTGAACCACGGCGAGGCGATCCAGGCCGGGACGATGGGGCCCGAGTCGGTGCAGCCGATCGCGGTCACGTATGTCGCGCCGCTCCTGGTGTCGCTCGTCTCGAGCATCATCGCCCTGCGGCTGGAGCGCCGGAGCAGCGCGGTGACGACGGCCCTCCTCGAGCGCGAGATCGCGGCGATCAACCGTTTCCCGGGCCAGAATCCGAACCCGGTCATGCGGATCACCGAGGACGGCCGGATGACGTACGCGAACGCGTCGAGCGCACCCATCCGGGCCGGGCTCCGCGTCGAGGTCGGGGCCACCCTCGACGAGGCCACCCTATCGCGGATCCGGACGGCGGCTGCGGCGACGCCACCCGAGACCTTCGACGTGACCGACGGGCGCCGCACGTTCGAGGTCCTCTCGATCCACATCCCGGAGCTGGGCGCCTACAACGTCTACGGCACGGATGTCACCGCGGCGAAGGTCGTCGCTCGGTTCCCGGACCGCAACACGAACCCCGTGCTCCGGATGAGCCCGGCCGGCCGACTCACCTACGCCAACGCGGCCAGCCTACCGATCACGCGGGCGCTCGGCCTCGAGGTCGGGACGCCACTCCCGGACGGGTTGTTCGCGGACCTGCAGGCGACGCTGGCCGATCTGCCCGCGCCTCCGCCGGAGGTCCCGGCCGAGGGGGGCCGGACCTTCCGGCTCACGCCCGTGCTCATCCCGGAGTTCGATTTCGTGAACCTCTACGGGACGGAGCTCACGGCCGAGAAGGCGATCGACCGCATCCCCACCCAGAACCCGAACCCGGTGCTCCGCCTGAGCCGCACCGGGAAGGTCACGTTCGCGAACCCGGCCAGCGCGCTTGTCCAGCAGGCGCTCGGCGCTGAGGTCGGGGCTGAGCTCGACCCGACGGTGTTCGCCCGGATCCTCGCCGCCGGGGACGCCCCCGCTCACCCGACCCTCGAGGTCGAGGCCGAAGGCCGGATCTTCCGCCTCCGCGTGGTCTCGATGTACGAGTACGACGCGATCAATGTGTACGGCACGGACATCACCGCCGCCCGCCAGGTCGAGGCGCTCAGCGCCGCCAACGAGCGCCTCCTGCTCAACATCCTGCCGCCGTCGATCGCCGAGCGGCTCCGCGGCGGCGAGACCGTCATCGCGGACCGGTTCGACGACATGGCCGTCCTCTTCGCCGACGTCGTGGGATTCACCACGCTCTCGGCCCGCCTCTCGCCCGTCGAGGTCATCGATCTGCTGAACCGTGTCTTCACGATGTGCGACGAGCTCGCCGAACGCCACGGCCTCGAGAAGATCAAGACCATCGGCGACGCTTACATGGTCGTCGGCGGGCTTCCCCGGGAGCCCGCGCTCGACGGCGTCGCGCCGCTGCCCTCCGGCCCGGCCGACGTGGCCGACATGGGCCTCGCGATGATCGAGGAGCTCGCGCGCTTCCGGGACAGCGCGGGCGCGGACATCGAGATCCGGATCGGGATGCACGTGGGGCCGGCCGTCGCCGGCGTCATCGGCCTCAAGAAGTTCATCTACGACGTCTGGGGCGACACGGTCAACACGGCCAGCCGGATGGAGTCGACCGGCGTCCCGGGCCGGCTCCAGGTCACTGCGGAGACCCGGGAGCGGCTGGCCGAGGCCTTCGAGCTGGAACGCCGAGGGATCGTCGAGGTGAAGGGCAAGGGCCCGATCGAGACGTGGTTCGTCGTGGGGCGCCGCTCCGCATGACGCGGCTCATGGAGACCCTGCGACGCCTCGTCCGCCCGACGCCGCCAGCGTGTTCGCATCTCGATCAGGCACGCCGCGTGGAGCCACGGACCGAGGGCTGTGAAGAGTGCCTCGCGATCGGCGGCACGTGGGTCGAGCTCCGGCTCTGCCTCGCGTGCGGTCACGTCGGCTGTTGCGACCTGTCGCCGAACCGGCACGCGCGAGGCCACTTCGCCGAGACCGGCCACGCGATCATCCGGGCCAACGTGCCCGGATACACATGGACTTGGTGCTGGGTCGACGAGATCAAGGTCTGACTTCCGCATCCGGCGAGCCTGCCGCATCTGCGTCGACGGCAAGTGGCGTGACGTGTTCAGTGACGGGTGCCGGGGTCAGGCGGCACCGCCGGCGTCGCCCGTTGAACATCCGGCGAGCGAACGGGCGATCGAGGACCCACCCACCGCGCGCCAAGCATCGCTCGGACGCCTCCTCGCTCACCCGGTGTGGACGACGAACGAGCGTCGCGCCGAGCGCCCACGACATCGTATCGGGCGCCTCCGCCACCCCTTCTTCGTCCGTTCGCTCACCCGATGAGCAGCCGGTCCGCTCGACCTGTGCAGCGGCCCGCCCGAGAGCCAGCGGCCCGCCTGTGCGGTAGATCCTTGCCAGATGCGCGTGTGGCTGGCGGAGGTCGGCGGATCCCCGCCATCGGTCGCCATGGGTGACGGATGACGAGACCTCGCTTCTCGCGAGTGTCCGGGTCACGCTTACGAAGCGGCCTCATCCCCCTCGCGAGGCCCGGCGCGAGCGACGTCGGTCGTCCTGGCTGACATCTGTCAAGAACGCACACGAGACTCGGGCCCACGCCGCCGGTCCGGGCCACATGCGCCATCTCTCCCCGGACGGCACGTGTCTGCTCGGCCACGTCTACCATGCCCGGCGAGCCAACGGGCTACCGGCCGGGCCCTGCTACCATCGCCGCGGGCCCTCCCGGGATCGGGATTCGGGCCTTGTCGTCGTGGGCGGCGGCATGCCTGCCGGCATGGGCACGGCTCCAGGAGGTTGAGTGAAGATCGTCGTCGGGCTCGGCAACCCGGGCGCTCGCTACGCGAAGACGCGCCACAACGTCGGGTGGATGGTCGTGGACCGGCTGGCCGACCGGGCCGGCTGGGGCGGGCGCGGCAAGGCCCGCGATGCCGCCTCGGCGGTGTGGGGCCGCTACGAGGGCCTCGACCTCGAGCTCGTGAAGCCGCTCACGTTCATGAACGAGTCGGGTGCCGCGGTGCGCAAGGTGCTCGCCCGCGAGCATGCGCCGCTGGAGGACCTGCTCGTGGTGGCCGACGACTTCGCCCTGCCCTTCGGGCGCCTCCGCCTGCGCGAGGCCGGCAGCGCGGGGGGCCACAACGGCCTGCGCTCGATCATCGGGGAGCTGGGCAATCAGAGGTTCGCCCGCCTGCGCGTCGGCATCGGCGAGCCGACCCAAGACGCCATCGACCACGTCCTGGCAACCTTTAGCCCTGGCGAACGGCGCGACCTCCACGCCATCCTCGACGCGGCGGCCGACGCGGTCATCGACTGGGCCCGCGAGGGGACGCCGAAGGCCGCCAGCCGCTGGAACCCCTGGCGCCTCGAGGGCCCGGAGGTGCAGACCGAGGAGGCGCCGAAGGCCGAGGCCGGCGATGGGCCGGACGCCGGCGTCGGGCCGGCCGAGGGAGCCGTGGGGCCCGATGGCATCCGCCGCACGCGCACGGGCTGGCGCAGGATCCTCGGGGCCGAGGAGAGCCGCGGGCGCCCCGGGGACGAGGGACGACCGGGCCGATGAGCGACGCCACGCCGCGCCTGCGGGGCCGGCGCGGGCGCGATCGCCACCTGGCCGGGGTCGGCCGCGGCAGCGAGGGACGTCCGAGTGAGGCTGCCGGGCATCGCCACCTGCCGGCCGATCTCTCGGCCCTGCCGCCGCTTCTCGCCGCGACCGCCGAGCTGCGTGCGCTCGTCGAGCGCTACACGACGCGCCGGGCGGCCGGCGTCGGCCGCGACCTGCGCCACGTGTCCTACGCGGCGATGCCCCACGGCGCAAAGTCGTTCCTGGCCGCGGCCCTGGCGATCTCCTCGGGGGAACGGCTGGCGTGGATCGCCCGGGACGCGGAGATCGCCGACCGGGTGGCCGAGGAGCTGACCGCCTGGGCCGGCGATCCTGCCGCGGTGGTGACCCTGGAGGCGCGCACGGCCCTGGCCTACGAGCGCTCCGAGCTGGTGCGCGACGAGACCGCGGCGCGTGTCGCCACCCTTGCCGCGTGGCGGGGCGGCCGGCCGCGCATCCTCGTGGCCGGCGTGCAGGCGCTCGTCCAGCGCACGCTGCCGCCCGACGCCCTGCCCGACGATCCGCTCGTCCTGCGGCCCGGCACGCGGGTGGCGCAGGAACGGCTGGTCCGACGCCTCGTCGAGTCGGGCTACGAGGCGGTGCCCGAGGTCGCCGGCCGCGGTGAGTTCGCGCGACGCGGTGGCATCGTCGACTGCTTCCCGCCGGGCCAGCCGCTGCCCGTGCGCATCGAGTGGTTCGGCGACGAGGTCGAGTCGCTGCGCGCCTTCGACCCCGCCGACCAGCGCGGCGTGGGGCCGGTCGCCGAGGCCGCCATCCTGCCCGCGTCCGAGTTCCTCCTGCCGCCCGATCCCGCGGCACGACGAGCGTTCATCGGGGAGCGCCTCGGGCGGATCGCGGCCCGCCTGCCGGAGCGCATCGCGGCTGACCTGGAGCGGATCGCCGAGACCGGCGAGACAGGCGATGGCGCGGAGGTGTGGAGCGGCGTGCTGGCGCCGGCGACCGGGCTCGACCACCTCGGCCAGGCCATCATCGTCATCGACGAGCCGGCCGACGTGGCGGCGGCCTTCGCCGGGTTGCGGGCCCAAGCGGACGAGCGTGCCGGGGAACTCGAGGCGGCCGGCGAGCTGCCGCGCGGCTGGCCGGACGCGTACGTGGCCCCGCGCACCTGGAAGGCCGCGCTCCACGCGGCGCGGACCCTGGAGCTGACCTGGGAGACCGAAGCCGAGGGCGCGCCGCCGGGCGGCAACCCCTTCGGGTGGCGCGAGCCAGCCATGCCGCCGGCCGCCTTCACCTCCATCGGCGCCACGGTCAGGCGCTGGCAGGGGGAGGGCCACCGGGTGGTCGTGACCTCTGACCAGTCGGCGCGGCTCGAGGAGCTCCTGGCGGAGCAGGACGTCGTCGCCGCCGCGGTCGCGCGACTCGCCGAGCCGCCACCGGCGGGTGCCGTCGCCCTCGTCCAGCGCAGCCTCAACGGGGGCTTCGCCGGCGGCCCGGAGGGGCTCGTCCTGGTCACCGACAAGGAGCTGTTCGGGACCGTCCGCGTTCGGCGGCCGCGGGCGCTGCGGCGGGTCGTGCCGCGGGACATCCTGGAGCGGCTCCAGCCGGGCGACGCGGTCGTCCACATCGACCACGGCGTGGCTCGCTATGCCGGCCTCGTGCGCAGGCCGGCCGGCGGCCCGGGCGACGAGGAGCGCGACTTCCTGGAGCTTCGTTTCGCGGGCACCGACCGCATCTGGGTGCCGGTCGAGCAGATCGACCGCGTCAGCCGCTACGCCGGTGCCGACCAGGCGCCGCTGTCGCGTCTCGGCGGCGGGGAGTGGGCACGTACCAAGACCCGCGTCCGGCGCGCCGTCACCGACCTCGCCCGCGACCTCATCGCGCTCTATGCGGCCCGCTCGGCCGTGCGCGGCCGGGCCTTCGGGTCGGACACCCCGTGGCAGGGGGAGCTGGAGGCGGCCTTCCCCTACGAGGAGACCCCCGACCAGCTGCGCTCGGTGACCGAGGTCAAGGCGGACATGGAGCGTGACCGGCCGATGGACCGGCTCGTGGTCGGCGACGTCGGCTACGGCAAGACGGAGGTGGCCCTGCGAGCGGCGTTCAAGGCCGTCCAGGACGGCGCCCAGGTGGCTGTGTTGGTGCCCACGACCATCCTCGCCGTCCAGCACCTCGAGACCTTCCGGGCGCGCTTCGCGGCCTATCCGGTCGTGGTGCGCATGCTCAGCCGCTTCGTGCCCCCGGCCGAACAGGGTGCCACCCTGGCCGGACTCGCGGAGGGGTCCGTGGACCTCGTGATCGGCACCCACCGCCTGCTCTCCCGGGACATCCGCTTCCGCGACCTCGGCCTGCTCGTGGTCGACGAGGAGCAGCGCTTCGGGGTCGCTCACAAGGAGCGACTCAAGCAGCTCAAAACCGAGGTCGACGTGCTGACGCTCTCGGCCACGCCGATCCCGCGCACGCTGAACATGGCCCTCGTCGGCGCGCGCGACATGAGCGTCATCGAGACGCCGCCTGAGGACCGCCTGCCGATCCAGACGCGCGTCGCGGAGGCCTCGGCCGGCCTCGTGCGCGACGCCATCCTGCGCGAGCTCGATCGTGGTGGCCAGGTCTTCTACGTCCACAACCGCGTGGAGACGATCGAGGCGCAGGCCGAACAGCTGCGCCGGCTGCTACCCGGCGCTCAGATCGTGGTCGGGCACGGCCAGATGCCCGAGGGCGTCCTGGAGCGGGCCATGCTCGCCTTCGCCGCCGGCGAGCACGACGTCCTCGTGTGCACCACGATCATCGAATCGGGGCTCGACATCCCCAACGTCAACACCATCGTCATCGACCGCGCCGACGCCCTGGGCCTGGCCCAGCTCTACCAGCTCCGCGGGCGAGTGGGGCGCAGCTCGCGTCGCGCCTACGCCTACCTGCTCTACCGGCGCCGGGGCCAGCTCAGCGACGTCGCCCGGAAACGCCTGCAGGCGATCTTCAACGCCTCCGAGCTGGGCGCCGGCTTCCAGATCGCCCTGGCGGACCTCGAGATCCGGGGTGCCGGGAACCTCCTCGGCGCCGAGCAGCACGGCAACATCGCCGCCGTCGGCTTCGAGCTCTTCACGCGCCTCCTGGCCGATGCGGTCGAGGAGCAGAAGGCGGTGCTGGAGCAGCGCGCGCCGGACCTGCCACGGCCCTCCGCGGTCATCGACCTGCCCGTGGACGCCTACCTGCCCAACGACTACGTGGCCCAGGAGCCCCAGAAGCTCGAGTTCTACCGGCGCCTCGCCCGGGCCACGACGGAGGCCTCGGTAGCGGCGGTGTCCGCCGATCTGACCGACCGCTACGGACCACCGCCGCAGCCGGTGGAGCGGCTCCTCGAGGTGGCGCGGCTGCGGCTGGCCGCCGACCGCGCGGGCCTCGGCTCGGTGGCCCGCGAAGACGGGCAGCTCGTGCTGCGCTTCGGGCCCGACTGGTCGCGCGCCGCCACCGCCCGAGCACTGGCGCCACGTGGGGTGGGTGACCCCATCCGCATCCTGGCGGGCGGCGTGACCTTCGCCTCCAACCAGGTCCGCATCCGGCTGCCGCGTGAGGCGGACGTGGCCTGGCGGCTGACGCGGCTGGTCGTCGAGCGCCTCGCTGAAGGCGCGGCAGCGGACATGGAACGGCCGACGAGCTGAGGGCCCGCCGGCCGTCGTTCGGGCCCCGGGATCCCCTCAGGCGTGGGCCATGGCCAGTTGGCCGACGATCTCCCGCGCCTTGGCCGGATCGCTCGTCGCGAAGGCGACGCTCACCTTGGAGCCGGACATCCCGGTCGGCAGGCAGGCCTCGATGTTGATGCCCGCCTCGGCGAGCTTGCGGGTCGCCTCGGCGAGGGTGCCGGGCTTGTCCTCGAGGGTGCAGGCGACGAGCTCGACCTCGCGGTAGGCGAAGCCCTTCGCCGACAGGAGCGACCGTGTCGCCGGCTCGTCGTTGGTGAGCAGGGCGATGGCCCCCTGGCCGCCCCACGTCACGAGCGTGACATTGGTGACGTTGACGCCGCGCTCGGCGATGGCCTCGGCCACGCGCGCGAGCTCACCGGGTCGATCCTGTCCGCTGATGATGAACGCGTTCATGCGCGCCCCTCCACCTGTGGGCGGCCCGGCCGATCGGCGGGCACCGGACGACGCCGGGTCGCGGACTCCCGATTGTACGCCCGGCTGTCCCACGCTCCCGACGGGCACCGGGCGCATGCCCCCGGGGCATCCGAGGCCGCCAAACCGAGCGTGTTAGCCTCGCGATGAGGCCTCATCGAGCGGTAGCTGAGCGTGGGTTCAGTCGCCCGCATGACCGGCTGGCATGCGGCAGCGCGGCGCAAGATCCGGATTGACGCGCGGACGCGGAACGGCCAAGCTCTCGCGCCAGCGGGCCCCGTCGGCAGGGCCGGTCATCCAGCGTCACGTAGGAGGTCCCGTTGCGGCCGCGATCGATGCTCGCGCTCGTGGTGTGTGTCGTCGCCGTGCTGCTCGGAGCCTGTGGCGGCGGTGCCGCGGGTGGTGGCGGCGGCGGACCGGAGCAGGTGGAGCGGGGCGTCTGGTACCCCATCGAGCTGGGTCCACCGTGCGCCGGCAGCGACGTCCCGCAGGTCACTTTCGGCGGGAGCCAGTGGACCATCGCGCTCGTGCGCGACTCGACCGGTCATCTCCTCAAGGCCGCGGACCTGGCCACGGATCCACGCGGCCAGGTGCGCCTGCTGTCCGACGACCTCGCCGAATACGAGGGCCAGACCGGCGTCGGCGTGACGGGCACGTTGCACCGCCAGACGGGCACGCCTGCGCCCTGCGGCTAGAGTCGCTGTAGCCGGAAGGGGGGCCCGCAGATGCCTCTTGATTCCGCGAGCCGGCGGTGCAACGATGCTAGTTCTTCCCGCGTTCCGCCCATCCGGTCGCGGCCCGCTCCGGGCCACGACGGTCCAGCCTCGGAGGTGTCGCCAGTGGCAGAGCAGGTCGCTCTCGTCGTCAACGGGGTCCCGCGCACCGTGGACGTGGAGCCTAGACGGCTCCTCGTCCAGCTCCTGCGCGAGGACCTGGGCCTGACCGGGACCCACGTCGGATGCGACACGAGCCAGTGCGGCGCGTGCACGGTCCTGGTCGACGGCCTGGCCGTCAAGAGCTGCACGGTGCTGGCCGTCCAGGCGGACGGATCGGCCGTGACGACCGTCGAAGGTCTCGCCTCGGCGGGCGCCCTCCATCCGCTCCAACAGGCCTTCTGGGAGAAGCACGGTCTCCAGTGCGGGTTCTGCACGCCGGGCATGTTGATGGCCGCCGCCGACCTTCTCGCCCGCGAGACGGACCCCTCCGATGAGACGATCCGGCACGCCATCGAGGGCAACATCTGCCGCTGCACCGGCTACCAGAACATCGTCGCTGCCATCCGCGAGGCCGCCGCCTCGATGCGGGCCGGCGCCGCCACCCAGGCCTGAACGGCCGGAGGAGGACGTACCGATGACTGCCGACATCATCGGCGCCCCGCTGAAGCGGCGCGAGGACGCGCGCTTCATCACCGGCAAGGGGCGCTACCTCGACGACATCCAGATGCCCGGCATGGCCTATCTGGCCATCCTGCGCAGCCCCTATGCCCACGCCCGGATCCGTTCCATCGACACCGCCGCGGCGAAGGCGATGCCTGGCGTCGTGGCGGTCTACACGGGCGCGGACATTCCCTACAACCCGCTGCCCATGGCCTGGCCGGCCGGTGGCTCGGCCGGCCTCCAGAACAACGTCAATTCGCCGCGCGCCCTGGCCACCGACGACGTCAAGTGGACCGGCGAGGGCGTGGCCGCCGTGGTGGCCGATACCCCGGAGCTGGCCCAGGACGCGCTGGAGCACATCGCGGTCGACTGGGAGCCGCTGCCGGTCGTGGTCGATGCGGAGGCGGCCACAAGGGACGGCGCCCCGCAGCTCCACGAGAACGCGCCGAACAACGTCGTCTTCGACTGGACGGTGGGCGACCGGGCGGGGACGGACGCAGCGCTGGCCGCCGCCGACACGGTGGTCAGACAGCGGCTCGTCAACCAGCGGCTCATCCCCAACGCGATGGAGACGCGCGGCGACATCGGCTGGTACAACCCGGGCACGGACGAGTACACCATCTGGATGTCCAGCCAGACGCCGCACATCCAGCGACTGCTCATCGCGGCCTTCGTGATGGGCATCCCGGAGCACAAGCTGCGCTGCATCAGCCCGGACGTCGGCGGCGCCTTCGGCTCGAAGATCTACACCTACGCGGACATGATCCTGGTGCTCCACGCCTCCAAGGAGATCGGCGGGCGGCCGGTCAAGTGGGTCGAAGGACGGCGCGAGAACTACCAGGCCACCATCCACGGCCGCGACCACATCACCTACATCGAGGTGGCGGCCAAGAAGGACGGCGAGGTGACCGGCCTGAAGGTCAAGACGTACGCCAACCTGGGCGGCCGGCTTTCGACCATCGGCCCCGGCATTCCGACCACCCTCTACGGCCGCGTGCTGTGCGGTCCCTACAAGATCCCCAACGTCTTCTGCGAGGTGGTCGGCGTCTACACCAACACCACCTTCGTGGACGCCTACCGCGGCGCCGGTCGACCGGAGGCGACCTACGTCCTGGAGCGGGCCATGGACCTGGTGGCCGACGAGCTGGGCCTCGACCCGGCGGACGTCCGACGCCGCAACTTCCTGCCGCCCGACGCCTTCCCGCATGCCAACCCCTCGGGCCTCTTCAAGGCTTCCGGGGGCGCCGAGGTCTTCATCGACTCCGGGAACTACGAGCCGGCGCTCGACAAGGCCCTGGCGCTCTCGGGCTACGCCGACGTGGCCGCCCGGAAGGCCGAGGCCAAGACCCGCGGCAAGCTCCTCGGCGTGGGCCTCTCGACCTACCTCGAGATCTGTGGCGTGGCGCCCTCGAAGTGGATCGGCGCCGTCGGCGATGGGTGGGGCGCCGCCATGTGGGAGTCGGCAAACATCAAGATCCACCTGACCGGCAAGGTCATCCTGACCATCGGCACGCAGCCGCAGGGCCAGGGCCACGAGACGACCTACTCGCAGATCATCGCCGGCCAGCTGGGCATCCCCGTCGAGGACGTCATCGTCCAGCACTCCGACACGCAGGGCACGCCCTTCGGCTACGGCTCGTACGGCAGCCGGACGGCAGCCGTGGGCGGCACCGCGGCCGTCAAGGCGGCCGACAAGATCAAGGCCAAGGCGAAGCTGTACGCCGCCCACATGCTGGAGGCCTCGCCCGACGACATCGAGATCGACGGCGCCAACTACCGCGTCAAGGGCTCGCCCGACAAGGTCAAGACGCTCCAGGAGATCTCCTTCGCCATCGGGCTCGGCTTCAGCCTTCCCGAGGGCATGGAACCTTACCTCGATGAGACGGCCTATTACGACACGCCGAACTGCACCTGGCCGTTCGGGTCGCACGTGGCCATGGTCGAGGTCGACGAAGCGACCGGCGAGGTCGACCTGGTCCGCTACATCGCCGTGGACGACTGCGGCAACCGCATCAACCCGCTCATCGTCGATGGGCAGATCCACGGCGGCCTTGCCCAGGGCATCGGCCAGGCGCTCTGGGAGGGCGCCGTGTACGACGAGCAGGGCCAGCTCCTTTCGGGCTCGATGCTCGACTACGCGCTGCCCAAGGCCTCCCGCTTCCCGACCTTCGAGCTGGACCAGACGGTGACGCCCTCGCCGGTCAACCCGCTGGGCGTGAAGGGCATCGCCGAGGCGGGGACGATCGCGTCCACGCCCGCGGTCGTCAACGCCGTCGTCGACGCCCTCTCCGGTTATGGCATCCGGCACATCGACATGCCGCTCACGTCCCAGACCGTCTGGCGGGCGATGCAGTCCGCGAAGGGAGGCCAGGCATGATCCCGGCGGCGTTCGGCTACCAGCGTCCGGCCTCCCTCGACGAGGCGCTGCGGGCCATCGCGGCCGACCCGGACGCGAAGGTCCTGGCCGGCGGCCACAGCCTGCTGCCGCTGCTGAAGCTCCGCCTCGCGCGGGCCGACAAGCTCGTCGACATCGGCCGTCTGCACGAGCTGAAAGGCCTCCGCTACGCCGCCGACGGCAGCGCCGCCGTGGGCGCGCTGACGACGTATGCGGAGCTGGCCCGCGACACCCGGCTCGACTTCGTTCGCGAGGGGCTGCTCATGGCCGCCGATGTGCAGGTGCGCAACCGGGCCACGGTCGGCGGCGCCGTGGCACACGCCGACCCGGCCTCGGACCTGCCGCCCCTGCTCATCGCCCTCGACGCCAGCATCGTCGTGCGCTCGTCGCGCGAGGAGCGGGTCATCGCGGCCACGGACTTCTTCCTGGGGCCTTTCGAGACGGCCCTCCGGCCGAGCGAACTGGTGATCGAGATCCGTCGCCCTGCCTTGCCCGCGGGGGCCGGCGGGGCGTACAAGAAGCTGGCCCAACCGGCGTCCGGCTACGCGATGGTCGGCGTCTGCGTCGTGGTGCGCCGGGTGGGTGGGAAGATCGACCATGCCCGTGTGGCCATCACGGGTGCGTCGGACTCCGCCTATCGGGCCACTGTCGTGGAGGAGGCACTGGTGGGCACGGACGGGTCGTTGGCGGTCGTTGCCGCCGCGGCCGCGCACGCCACGGACGGCCACTTGGTCAACTCGGACATCCACGCCGACCGGGAGTACCGGACGGCGATGACCGCCGTCTTCGCGCGGCGCGCGATCGAGGATGCGCTCGCCTCGGCGACCTGACCGGAGTGCGCACGGCGACCCTCCGCCCCGGCCGTCCGGCGCCCGCCGAGATGGTCGGGGCGGTCCTCGTGCGCGACCTCGTCGTGGACGGCCAGCGCTGGCCCAAGGGCAGGCGGCTTGTGGCGGAGGACCTGGCGTTGCTTGCCGTCGAGGGTGCCGTGGCCCCCGGCATCAAGGCACTGACGGTCATCATCCCAGGGCCGGACGAATTGCACGAGAACGAGGCTGCCACCCGTTTGGCGGCCGCCGTCGCCGGCCCGGGCCTGACGACGCGCGGCCCGAACGAGAGCCGCGTGGACCTGCTGGCCGCAGCGGACGGCGTGCTGCACGTCCGGACGCGGGTGCTGGAGCTGCTGAACCGGATCGACCCGCTGGAGGTGTTCACCGCGCTCGACGGCTCCGTCGTGCGCGCCGGCCAGCTGGTGGCCAGCGTCAAGGTCGCGCCGCACGTCGTCGAGGCGTCGCTCGTCGAGGCCGGGGCGCGCCATGCCGGCTTCGGCCAGCGGCCGATCGTCTGGCTGGCGCCCTTCCGCCCGATGCGTGTCGGCGTGGTGGTCAAGGAGTCGCTTCGCGCCGCCGATCGCGAGCGCTTCGAGCGCAGCGTGCGGACCAAGGTCGAATCGCTCGGATCGACACTCGTCGGGCTCACCTACGCGCCGGATCGGACGCCCGAGGTGCAGGCGGCACTGGCCGCTCTGACGGCGGGCGGCCCGGTCGCACAGGTGGTGCTGACGGCGGGAGGTCGGTCGACCGATCCGACCGACCCGTTCTTCGAGGCCATCGCCGCGCTCGGCGGCAGGATCGTCCGCCACGGCGTCCCGGCGCACCCCGGCTCCATGCTCTGGCTGGCGTGCATCCGGCGCACGGCCATCCTCGGGCTGCCGACCTGTGGCGCCTACTCCAAAGCCACCGCCGCCGACCTGCTCCTGCCCCGTCTGCTGACCGGCGAGCCGCCCACCCTCCAGACCGTCTCGCGCCTGGGCCACGGCGGCATCCTCACGCGCGACATGCGCTTCCGCTTCCCGGCCTACGCGCGCGACCTCGAGGCACCCGAGGGCTAGGAGGGGCAGGCGCGCGGGATGCGCCCCGTGCCTGCTCACCAAGTGAGCGAACGGACGAACGAGCGGGATGCGCCAGCCTCCCCGGGGCCGTCCTCCGCCCGATCGCTCGCCACTTGATCAGCGCCGCGAACGAACGGCATGTCCGTCCTGTCCGTTCGCCCGTTTGAACGCCACGTGTGCATCCCGAGCCGAGGAGGACCTGGCTGGGCCGCGGGGGTGTAGATTCCGCTCCCCATGACCACCACCGACGACGCCCGCCCGGGTGCGACCCGCACCATCGAGGGCCTGCAGGCCGCTTTCCGCGAACGCGGCTATATCAGCGACCGCTCGCTCGCCACGACCGTCTTCCTCGCCCTGGAGCTGGGCCGCCCGCTCCTCCTCGAGGGCGAGGCGGGGGTGGGCAAGACGGAGCTGGCCAAGGTCCTCGCGGCCGCCCTGGAGACCCGCCTCATCCGCCTGCAGTGCTACGAGGGCCTGGACGTCAACACGGCG
>Ga0209001_1000179_pt1 | contig 14152 bp, 12 predicted proteins | sample Rifsed13ft2_FD_184006 | JGI IMG/M metagenome (GOLD analysis project Ga0209001, IMG submission 184006) | Soil microbial communities from Rifle, Colorado, USA - sediment 13ft 2 (SPAdes) (version 2) | ecosystem: Environmental > Terrestrial > Deep subsurface > Rock core/Sediment | place: Rifle...
CGGTGCATTCTTACACTCACCATTTTTTACATTTCCTGATCTTGGTTATATCACTTATCATTTCGACCCTTCACTTATCCCGTCTTTTCTAACGGCTGGCATTGCTGCAGCGCTACGCACAATTGGGGTTATAACAACGTGCCAAAAGATCAACGACGCAGACTGGAAACGCCCAGAGATAAAATCCATAAAAAGAGGGATGTTGGCAGACGGCATTGGTTGCATGATAGGTGGACTACTAGGAACTCCGGGAATGAACGCAGCTCCAAGTATAGTAGGCGTATCCAAGGCCTCAGGGGCAACGAGTCGTTACGTAGCGTTTCCTGCGGGTTGTTTTCTAATTGCATTAGCCTTTTCCCCGAAAATAGCATCCTTTTTTTTACTACTACCTATGTCAGTGGTTGGAGCCGCATTGCTCGCCAATGCTGCTTTTATGATATCCGGCGGCATCCAGATCATGGTCTCACGTAACATAGATACACGTATGACATACGTTATTGGGATTTCACTTTTACTAGGCTTAAGCAGGAAGGTTTTTCCTGATTTCTTCACAAAACTACCCGAGGCAATACAGTTGGTAACAGGCACTGTTTTATCACTATCAATCATTACCGCTATAATATTAAACCTCATCTTTCGAATAGGAATCAAGCGAACTGAGGTATTAGTTTTTGATGAGTCTGGGATCTCCCTTGAACGGCTGACCAACTTTTTACGCTCAAAGGGAAAACCTTGGGGGCTAACCGAAGATGTAACAGATCGGAGCATTTCAACCACAAATCAGGTCATACACCATCTTCAAGACGCACACTTAATTCTCGGAGCAGCAAAGATTATTGTGAGTTATGATCAAGTTGACCTCATAATCAACATTAATTACGAGGGGACTATACTATCCCTGCCAAACGTAGGAATAAAACAGAGGGTATTTGTCGAAGAAGAGGCTTTTGCATACGGACTGGCTGACTTTTTAACTGGAGTCTACCCTGATAGAATGGAATTTTCGTCAAAAGGTAAGGATGCAAACATCCGTCTCTATTTTAGCACTTGAGGTGAAATTAAATCTTCAAGTAAACTAAAGTCTGGAGGAAATTAAGTAAAATTAATCATGTTAGGATCTCTTATTTAAAATAAAAAATCTAATTTTTTGTAACTCCGATCAAATTCGAAGTCATGACTTATTAGATGTATGATTTTCCCCAAATTATTCTCGAAGACACCTTAACTTGGGAAGAAATTTTATGAATCTTAACCTAAGATATTATTTCTAAATAGAGATAAAAAGGAGGTAATATTATGGACAAGCTAAAGCCAGTAACAGAAGAGGAAGTTAAATTTATCATAAACGAATGGGGTCGTCTGCAAGATTTACAGTTCGGACTCTCAGCCTTTCTTCCAATCATCGCTGGGGAGGGCTTTTACATGCAGTTTGGCGAAAAGCGCTGGGAGGGTTACCCCGATTTCGAGGAGCACCAGATCACCAAGCGGAAGTTTTTCGATGAGGTGCATGATTGTTATGATAGCCGCATCGAAGTGGGTGATGAAAAGACTATCGCCAAAACCAAAATGAACTGGTTTGCCCGTTACCGTCCTGAACGCAGCCCGAAGAGTAAGATCATAAAAGCCTATATGGAGCATTCATGGGAATTTCGTCGCTGTGATAAAACAGGCCGCGCATATATGCAGGGACATATTGTAGATGTGTTCGAATATGGAAAAGGATTCTCACCAGAGGACAAAGAAAAGTACGACCCTCATCTAGACCCTAAGTGGAAAACACGTTAATCCTGAATCTTCGAATATTAAAATGGTATAATTATGGCAACCACAAACTTCCCATAGAGATAAATTTTATTTACGATCAATTCAGATATATTTAATTAGTAAACTTAAGAAAGTCTAATAGAAAATTATAAGGAGGAGTATAATTATGCAAAAAAATGGATTTAGAATAGAAACCGATTCAATGGGCGAAATGATGGTTCCTACCTCTGCTTATTACGGCGCCCAGACAGCCAGAGCTATAGAGAACTTTCCTATAAGCGGAATCCGTAAACCGAGGGTGTTTATTAAGGCTTTAGGAATGATAAAACTCGCTGCAGCAGAGGCAAACATGGAGCTTGCACTCTTAAATAAAAAATTAGGCAGAGCAATAACAAAAGCAGTAAAGGAGGTAATAGATGGAAAACTAGATGACCACTTTGTACTTGACGTATTCCAAACTGGCTCAGGTACTTCAACCAACATGAATACAAACGAGGTAATTGCTAACCGCGCAAACGAGATTCTTGGTGTAAAAATAGGTGAAAAAAGGCTTATACATCCAAATGACCACGTAAACATATGTCAATCAAGTAATGATGTTTACCCTACAGCTATGCACGTTTCTGCTCTTATGTCTATTGAAAATAACCTAATTCCCTCTCTTAAGCACCTTCACAATGCACTTTCAAAAAAAGCAAAGGAATTTGATAAGATAGTTAAAATTGGTAGGACTCATCTTCAGGATGCAACCCCAATTAGGTTAGGTCAGGAATTTAGTGGATATGCGAGCATGATTGATCATAGTATTAGAAGGGTAAAAAGTGCAAGGGTCAACCTTTCAGAACTAGCAATTGGCGGGACGGCTGTTGGAACTGGGATAAATTCTCATCCCAAATTCGCAGGGCTTGTGGTAAAAAAGCTCAGCCAAATGACGGGAATCAAATTTAAGGAGGCAGAAAATCACTTTGAGGCTCAAGGGGCAAAGGATGCCATTGTCGAAACGAGTGGTGTGCTTAAAACATTGGCAGTAAGCTTAATGAAGATAGCAAACGACATAAGATGGCTTGGAAGCGGCCCCAGATGCGGCATAGGTGAAATACACATTCCGCCTGTACAACCTGGTTCTTCAATTATGCCGGGTAAGGTAAACCCAGTAATCCCAGAGGCTGTTTGTCAGGTTGCAGCTCAGGTTATAGGAAATGACTTAACAATTACAATTGGGGGTCAATTTGGCAATTTTGAGCTTAATGTAATGATGCCTGTAAAGGGTCATAATCTTCTACAGTCTATTAATCTATTATCATCTGCCTCTCGTATATTTGCAGATAAATGTATAGTCGGTATAAAGGCTGATAAGAAGCGCTGCGAGGAGATGATTGAAAAGAGCCTCGCTATGTGCACCGTACTTGCGCCTATAATCGGTTATGATGCCGCTGCAAAGATAGCAAAAGAAGCATATGAGACCGGAAAAACTGTAAGGGAAGTAGCCCTTGAGAAAAAGATCCTTCCAGAAGATGAATTGAACAAGGTTCTCGACCCTTGGGCAATGACCGAGCCTGGAGTCACAAAGTGAAGCGCAGGTGGATAAGAAGTTGTAAGAATTTGGTTTTGAGAGAACGTCCCCGGCGGGATTCGAACCCACGGCCTCAGGATTAGGAATCCTGCGCTCTATCCTACTGAGCTACGGGGACCTTAATGATTACTAGAAGTTACAACTCACTAACAGCTTTGAATCGAGTTCCCATTAGTTATTTTATAGTTAAGTTGGGATTCTACCTAACACCTTCCAGCTATACAAGGTAGGTGTATTTCGGCCGGTATAACTATGAATGATAATTGTTGATATGGACTCTTTTCGGTATAACCAAATGGAGCAGTATTTAATTCACTCTTTATTTTTCTTCTTTAAATAAAACAGAAAACAAGGCAAATACCAAACATACTGTAATAAAGAAAAGGATAAATACTGTAATAAAAATAATAGGTATATCCATTAAGTTTAACTTTTCATAAAAATTAACTTCACTACATATGGCATTGGGAATAAAGAGAAGGAAAAACAAAAGTGTTGTTATTACCGTTTTTATATTTCCACTCTCCTTTACGATCATTCTACGATAGGCTCCCAACTCGTGTTTAATTAATTATTCTCAAAGTGTTCCAATATATTCCCACCTCGGCGATTTTACTATCTTTACTTTACACTTTTTTTATAATGATACATAATTTAGATTGTTAAGTTAATGGACTACTTGCAATTACTAATGATTAAAGCCTAGCAGAGAATTTAGACCTGACAATGTTTGTGCCATATTTTAAATGCGCCTAACGAGTACCTAAATCCTTTCAAATTTGAAATTGCTTGATTTAAATAGTATTTTTTAGAACCGAATTTTTTATATGTTCAAGGCAGGATTTCTAGTTAAATGACAAGAAAGCAGATCTTTTCTTGGTTTTTCTTCGGGATATTCCTCCTTCTAATATACCTTTTCTATGAAATCATTAAGCCATTCATTCTTTCCCTATTCTGGGCCGGGATTCTAGCTCTCATTCTTTATCCTGTTCACGAACGCCTTTCAAAGGTTATTAAAAATAAGGTTGGGATCTCATCTGTTATTATGACTACGCTTGCAACTTTCGTCGTCATACTTCCACTCGTTTTGATCGTCACTACGTTAGCTGTTGAGATGTTTGATGTTTATCGGGATATAAAGGATGAAATAGAGGTCACAAAGCTAAGATCTATAGTTGAACGTCTGAAAGAGCATATTCCGGTAGGCATTCTTGAAGAGGTAGAGAAAAGATTTGATGTCGGAGACATACGTCCTGAAGAAATAGTATTAAAGGGTGTAGGAACTATAAGTGGTTATCTTCTCAATCAGGTTCAAAAAGGGGCAAGAAACCTTACTGTATTAATTGTTGATTTTGTAATAATGATATTCGCATTATTCTTTTTCTTCCGCGATGGTAGAAGACTCTACGAGCAGTTGAAATATCTCATTCCCATGACCGATGAGCAAAAAGATAGAATCTTCCGTCGCTTCTATGACATTCTTAATGCTGTGATACTCGGTGTCATGGCTACGGCTGGAGTACAAGGGCTTATAGCAGGCCTTATTTTTTGGATACTTGGCATCTCCTTTCCTGTGCTTGCTGGGGTGCTCACTTTTATATTTTCTCTTATTCCAGTTGGTGGTGCAGCAGTAGTCTGGCTTCCTGTTGCAGTCTATCTCATTCTAACAGGAAGCACACTTAAAGGAATAGCCCTCCTAATTCTTGGGGCATTAGTTGTGAGTTCAGTTGATAATTTTCTTAAACCCATGATTATTGGCGGTAAGACAAAGCTTCCAACACTTTTTCTATTTATTAGTATATTTGGAGGCATAAAGGCCTTCGGGTTTTCAGGGGTGATACTTGGACCTGTGCTCCTTGCAGTTTTTATAAGCTTTATTGAAATTTATAAGGTGGAATACAGAGAAGCTAAAATAGAATAAGCAGAATATATAAGATTTTATATGATTATATAGAATCTTTAAATACCAACGAACGATAGCCGGGACTTCCAGTCCCACATGGCAGGCGGGGTTGGAAAACCCCGCCTATCGAGGTTTTAGACAGGGTGGCTAGAAAACCCCGCCTATGTGTGATTAATATCTACTTACCTTTATACTGACACTTACAGATATCCTGCCTTAAATATGCAATCACGTTCCAAATGTCACTATCTGATAAAACGCTACCCCATGCTGGCATAAGGGGAGATTTCCCAACGGCTGCTCCACCCTCTTTTACGGTTTTAAATATCTGTTCATCACTAAGGGTTGATACATATTTCGGATCACTTAGGTTCCGCGGCTTCGGGTCAAGTGCCGCTGCTGCTGGCCCATCTCCCTTTCCACCCTGACCATGACAAGAGGCACATATTTGAGTATACTTCTCCTTGCCTTTAGCCGGGTCGCCCTTTGCTGCGGCATATGCAAGAAGAGAACCTCCAATGGCTAGAACCACTATTAACCAAGCTAAAATTAACTTGTTGAACATTTAGTCTTTTCACCTCCTTAAAGTTATTAAATCCTTATATTACCAGTAAGGGCGTTAATAATTCTATATGGCTTTTTGAATTAATCAATTCCTTACAATCGTGCCTGAATACAAGCGTTAAACCTTCCTAATCTATCTTTCACACAAATATAAATGTGGTCTTGACAGGCATAAGATACTATTTATAATTTAGACTACTCTAAAATTTAATTTAGTTAATACTAAAAAATAATTTAGATACCCCTAATGCTAAGTCCGGCTATTGAGGATTACTTAAAGGCGATTTACAAGCTACAAAAGCGCCACGGCAGAGTAACAACATCTGCCATTGCTGAAAAACTTACGCTCTCCAATGCCACCGTAACAGCAATGATAAAGAGACTAGCCAAAAAAAGGCTTCTTAAACACATTTCATATCACGGTGTAGTGCTTACCAATGATGGAGAAAAAATTGCCTTAAAGGTTATACGCCGTCATCGTCTAGTTGAATCATTTTTAAAAGAGGTTCTAGGGGTTGACTGGGATAAGGTCCATATGGAGGCTGAAAAACTCGAACACTTTATCTCTGACGAGATATTGGACAGGATAGACCAAGTCCTTGGATACCCAAAGGCCGACCTGCACGGAGATCCTATTCCTACAAGAGATGGGAAGATTGAGAGTGTTGAGGGGAACCATCCCTTATCTGATGTTGAGGTTGGAAGAACTGTAGTAATTAGCTGCGTGAGTGACGGAGACCCTAACAAGCTTCGTTATATGGCCGAGCTTGGATTATTTCCAGGTGTGAGTGTCGGTATAAGAGATAAGGCTCCTTTTGAAGGTGATATTTTCATAAAAGTGGGCTTATCCGAGCACCGCCTGCCTAAAGACGTGGCTAGAAGCATTTATGTTACTCGAACTGAGGAAAAGAGAGAGGAAAATTAAGATTGGTACATGTAGAACGTGCAATTGCTTCAATCTTAATAGCACGCCTGGTTCAATAAAAGGAGAGTGAAAATTATGAATAAAAGCCCTTTATCAAGACGTAACTTTTTAAATATTGGCATGGGAATAATTGGTGGTTCAGCCTTGCTTTCCGGGCAAAGCCTCGCTCAAAAACACAAAAAGGGTGTGATTTTGAACCCAGGAATGGGACATCAAAATGGCACCACCATGCACAATTCGGCAAAACAATCGGTGAGTTACAAAGATGGTGAAATGAATCCGATGAAGTACCTCACAACATTTGATTATGGAAAGGTAAGAAGACTACCCAACGGAGGGATTCAGAGGGAGTACACGATTATTGCTCAAGATAAAGAGATTGAGGTAGCCCCAGGGGTAATATATCCCGCATGGACGTATAACGGTTATGTTCCTGGCCCTACGCTAAGATGCACCGAAGGAGATCGCTTAAAAATAAACTTTATAAATGCAGCCCACATGGCTCATACAATCCACTTCCATGGCATACATCCTGCTAATATGGATGGTGTGTTTGAGATTGTTCCAACTGGTGGAAGCTTTACATACGAGTTTACTGCAGACCCCTTCGGACTTTTTCTCTACCACTGTCATGTTATGCCTGTAAAAAAACACGTAGAAAAAGGACTCTACGGCGCATTTATCGTAGACTCCCGGACTCCTAGACCCCCTGCTAAGGAACTCATTATGGTTATCAACGGCTTTGATACCGACTTTGACGGTGAGAATGAGTTCTATACCGTAAATGGATTTGCAAATTGCTATGCGGAGAACCCAATAAACATTAAAGTCGGTGAGCTTGTAAGAATATACCTTGTCAATATGACGGAATTTGATTTTGTAAATTCTTTTCACTTACACGGAAATATGTTTCGTCTCTACCGTACAGGCACTAACCTTAGTGAATATGAAATTACCGACACTGTAATGCTCTGCCAGGGAGAACGCTGTGTTATCGAGTTCTCGTATAAGTATCCGGGCATGTATATGTTTCATGCCCATCAGAATGAATTTGCGGAGCTTGGTTGGATGGGGTTCTTTAACGTATTACCGGCAGTTTCTTAAATGACAACTCACAATTCTTTTGAAGGAATCGTCCTGATGCAGTCGAAGGAGGTTTAAAATGTCGAATAAAAAAGTGGTCGAAAACAAAGATTTTGTTAGTGTTAAAAATGGAGATTGGTTAAGATCGAAATTTACGCTTGTTATTACCGCCTTGATTCCTATAGCTATTCTAATAGGAATGATTTATTGGTTTGCTACTAAAGGAGCAAGTCTTATTGAAACCCCTGTCGTACCCGTTGAAAAATTAGATTTTGAGAGAATCATCCTGCATCCTGAGGAAATTATAGCGTATGTACGAAATACTGGCCCAACCGAGATTGCAATCGCACAGGTCACTGTAAATGAGGCTCTCTGGGAGGCTTCCATACACCCTAATAATGTAATTCCACGTCTAGGAAGAGCTACAATTACTATACCCTTTCACTGGGTTGAAGGTGAACCCTATGAAATTACGGCTATCACTTCAACAGGGCTTAAGTTCACTGATGCAGTTGAAATTGCTAAAGAGACGCCGACACCCGGTTGGCGTTACTTTGGAATATTCGCTATGCTAGGCGTATACGTGGGTGTAATCCCAGTATATCTTGGGTTCCTCTGGTTTCCTTTTCTACGAAGAGTAAGCAAGAAGTGGATGAACTTTTTCCTAAGCCTTACTGCAGGTCTTTTAATATTTCTTGGGGTCGATGCGCTTCATGAGGCATTTGAGGTGGCAGAGCGCACTCCAGGAGTTTTTCAAGGAGTTGCTTTAATCACTATGGGAACACTTTTAAGTTTTCTTGTTCTAGTCATAGTTGGAAAAAGAACGATCGGCTCTCAAGCTGCTCAGAAAAGCGACCTTTATATGCGCCTTGCTTTGGCATATATGATTGCTGCAGGTATTGGCCTTCATAACTTGGGAGAAGGTCTCGCAATAGGTTCAGCTTATGTTCTTGGAGAAGTTGCACTCGGAGCCTTCCTTGTAATTGGTTTTGCGATTCATAACATCACCGAAGGTTTTGGAATCGTTGCCCCTGTAGCAAGCGGTGAAAAACCAAGAAATATTCATTTCTTGATTCTTGGGCTTTTAGCAGGTGTTCCAGCAATCTTTGGAACGTGGATTGGGGGATTTATATATTCCGATATTTGGGCAACATTATTTTTTGCCATAGGTGCAGGTGCAATATTTCAGGTTGTTTATGAAATCATAAAGCTTATGAGTCGAGAATCAGAAGCTGGAATAGGAAATCTCACTAACTTCACAGGTCTCGTTGTTGGGCTTCTAATAATGTATATCACAGGGCTTTTTGTAGTTATCTAAAGGAAATTATGGTGATACAAAATCAAGGAAATATAATACAATGTCTTAATATGATCGCTTAATAGTATATAAGATTCCCTCCATTAATAAAAAATAAATTTCCACTTGTTAAAGGAGAAGACGGATAAAATGGTTTTTTGTAAAACTAGAAATCGTACTCTTATACCTAAGTTAGTTTGGCTATTATCCATCTGCTATTATGAATTGGGAAATCAAGCTAGAGGGGAGGAAGAATGGTTACCGGACAGACCAGATGTTGCAGAAAGTGCATTTGTTGTATCTACAGGTCGCTTTCAAGTAGAAATGGGAATAAATATTGGGGAAGCAAGAGGAGAAAAGGAAATCGGTATTATCACACCTTTTCTCTTCCGATATGGTTTTTATAAGAACTTTGAACTTAGAGTAGGTGGACTAGGATTAATTCGAGATGAAGGAAAAACAAACTTTGGAGATTTAGATTTAGGTATCAAATACCATCTGCTTGATGAAAGTACTTGGATTCCTGCTATTGGTCTCATACCACAAATTACTCTACCCACAGCCTCTCGTGATGCAGGATCAGATAGCGTTGATCCAAGATTCTTTTTAACATTTGATAAAGATTTGCCGCTAGATTTCGCAATAGAATGGAATGTAGGATTTGGCTATATTGATAATCCTGAAGATTCGGGCAGGTTTTTCCAGGTGCTTTACGCTGTATCGCTTGGCCGTTCTTTGTTAAAACCTCTAACTGTATTTGCCGAGGTTTACGGCGTAAGCAAGGTAGAGCCAGGTGAAGGTGGCTCAATAAATACAGACTTTGGTTTACTCTTTCGACTTTCTAAAAATGTTGTCATAGACTTAGGCGCAGACTTTGGAATTACTAATACAAATCAGCAAAATATATTTATAGGTTTATCCTTTAGGTTATAAGTGAAGTTAGTTGTTAAAGGGAAAATCTCACTATACGGATTATAAGTTTCTAACATAAAAGTTATAGATAGGAAAGCGAGTAAAAATGAAACTGTTTAGAAAAGATATAGTTAGAGAAGGAGATACGGAATTAGAGCAAGTCGTGGTTGCTCCCAAGGAGAGGTGGGAGTTCTTAAAATTTCTGGGACCCGCCTTTGTAGCCAGTGTGGCTTATATGGACCCAGGTAATTTCGCCACTAACATAGCGGGAGGCTCGGAATTCAACTACAAACTGCTTTGGGTTCTGTTGTGGAGCAACCTGATGGCTATTCTAGTGCAGGTTCTTTCTGCCAAATTAGGAATTGCCACAGGCAAGAGCTTACCTCAAAATTGCCGACAGTATTTTTCTCGGCCTATGACATATTTTCTCTGGTTGACTGCCGAAATTGTGGCCATGGCTACAGATCTAGCTGAGTTTTTGGGGGCGGCTTTAGGATTTTATCTGCTTCTGCATATCCCTCTTTTACCGGCGGCACTTTTAACCGGTGTGGCTGTTTTCTTAATTTTAGCTGTGGAGAGACACGGCTTTCGCCAGTTAGAGTATGTGATTATGGGTTTTGTGGGAATAATCGGTGTTGCTTATGCCATAGAAGTATTGTTGGCGAAACCTGATTGGTCCGCCATAGCTTACCATGTAGCTGTGCCTCAAATTGACTCCAAAAGCGTTTATGTTGCAGTAGGAATGTTAGGAGCTACTGTTATGCCCCATGTAATCTATCTGCATTCTGCCCTGGTTAAGCACAGGCTAAAAGCCAAGGACGTTAAACATAACCGCAAACACTTTCGTTTTGAACGTTTGGATGTTTTTCTGGCTATGAATGGAGCTTGGTTAATCAATTCTGCTATGATTATTATGTCAGCCGCCGTCTTTTTTCGATATGGAATTCCAGTCCAATCCATAGAACAGGCACATGAAACCTTAACCCCTATCTTGGGAGAATTTTCCGCTGTAGCATTTGGAGTGGCCCTGTTGTGTTCCGGTCTCTCTTCGTCTACGGTGGGAACTATGGCTGGTCAGGTAATCATCGAAGGATTTTTGGATATAAAATTTAGCATCTTCTTAAGAAGATTAATTACTGTAATTCCAGCGCTGATTGTGATATCTTTGGGACTGGACCCTTTGAAGATTTTGATTTTAAGTCAAGTAACTTTAAGTTTTGGTCTGCCCTTTGCTATAGTTCCGCTAATACTTCTTACCAGTAAGAAGAAGATTATGGGAGACTTGGTTAATCGAAAAAGAACTACGGGGCTTGCTATTTTAGTCTCTACTATAATTATTGCTCTAAATATTCTTCTGCTCTACCAGGCCTTCGGGGGGAGTTTTTAGACTTTTTAAGACAATCGTACAATCCGGATGGATCGACTTTTTGGCGTTCCATCTGATAGAATTGACGTTTAGTGAAACAACGTTTATCTTATTTTGCAACTTGAGCATCCAAAAATTAAAGTAAGGATGACGAAACCAGGAACGAAAAATAGAATTCTAATGAAGTCACTCCTATCCATAATCATGTTTTTCTTTCTTTTTTCAGCTACGACAATTTGCGAAGAGCCCTTTGTATCCAACATTAACCATCAAGATTGCCTCTCTTATGAGCATTGCCTTTCTTCTCAAATTGATAACTCTAAGCACAATACTTCTACAAAATTCCCGCTTCCAATCAGTCATTGTCATATAGGCAGCTCCTGTGCTCATAATCCTACCAAATCTGAAAGTTTAAAGCCTTTAATTCAAACAGATACCCCAACTTTAACAATATCTTATAATTACTCTATACTAGAGAGTAACCTAATAAAATCCATCTTTAACCCTCCAAGACCCCTCATTTAATAAGTCCGTTTTTTACCCTACATAAAATCGCTTTAAGGAGGTTAAGAATGCGCGTTAAAACTATAACGCTCTTTCTTTGTTCTATTCTAATTGGTACAACTCTGGAGAGTCTCAAAGTTACGGCTGAGGAGAATCAAGCTCAGAGGAAATTTAAGATTGATCAATTAATAGAACTTGCTCTTGAGAAAAATCCATCTATACCCTTAGCTCTTTCCAGTATTGATATTGCAAAAGGTGAGCTGAGAGCTGCAAAGGCTTATCCAAACCCAGATTTAGAATTCTTTTTGGCGAGAGGCAAATCACGCGAGGGTAATAATACCGATGCAGAATTCGGTATAGCAGTCACACAGCCTATCGAATGGCCTCTAAAACGGCACTATAGAAGAAAGGCTGCCGAGGAAGAAATAAAAGCCGTCGAATTCGAGAAGGAGGCTGTTAAAATAGAGCTTATTTTTACTACCAAGCAGCTTTACTACTCGATTCTACTTGCTAAAAAGGATGTAGAGATCACAAAGCAAAATCTAGAGACCTCCAAAACCCTTCTTTCAATTATAGAACGTAGAGTTGAGCTAGGCGAATCTAGAGAGTTAGATTTTATTAAATCTAGGGTTGAGACCTTGAATTTTGAGAGAGAGCTAATTCGTGCTGAAACGAATTTAGGTGCGGTGAAGGCAATTTTAAACAGGTTTCTTGGGGATTCCCTAGAAAAGGACTTTGATTTAGAAGATGAGCTTACATCTCCTTCTACTATATATGCCTTAGAAAACTTAGCCCAGAGAGTTGCCGATTTTAACCCTCAAATAAAGGCTCAAGAGACTGAAGTCAAGCGTGCAGGGTTTTCAATATTGGAGCAAAAACATCTACGGGTTCCTGATATCTTCCTTCAGGGTTTTTATGAGAGAGAAATAGATAGGATCAGTACAGGAGGCGGGGTTGGCATAAGCATTCCACTCTGGTACCGAAACCAGGGAGGAATACAGAGTGCAAGGGCTGAGGAACGTAAGGCTTCTTTTGACCTTAAATTCCTTGAGATTGAAATCGGAAACCGTCTCGAGGATGAATATAAAAACTATAAAATCGCTTTTGAGCAGTCAAAAATATTCTCAGGAGAACTATTAGACCGAGCAAAGCGTTCACTTGAAATAGCTCAGTTTAGCTACGAGCAGGGTGAAATAGGGCTTCTGGATGTTCTCGATGCACTTAGAACCTATCGCGACACCCTCAGTGAATATTATGAAGTTCTTTATGAGTTTTATATATCACAAATCACATTAGAAAAGATTGCAGGGGGTAAGATGTAATGTCTAGGAAAACATTTTTAAAACTAACAATGAAAAAATTGCTTTTAAGCCTATTGGTTTCAGTTTTATTGATTTCCTTCACCTCATGTGACAGGGAAGGAGAAGCTGGTAATGAAATGGAAGCAAACGAAGATAAACCTTCAAACCTAATTCAACTCGACCCTAAATCAATACAGGCGGCGAGTCTTAAGATTGAAGAGGTCTCTCTAAAATCTCTTAAGAACATTCTACAAGTGCCAGGGAAAGTCCAGTTTAATGAAAACAAGCTTGCCCATGTTGGCTCTCGTGTTCCTGGAAGAGTTGTAGAAGTCAGAGCTAACTTAGGAGATAAAGCAAAGGAAGGCGATAGCCTTGCTGTAATAGACAGCACGGAGTTAGGAACGGCACAGTCGGAATATCTCAAGGCAAAGGCAAATTTTCTTGCACAGGAAAAGTCTTATGAAAGAGCAAAGAAACTCCTAGAAGGGAAGGCTATATCCCTTGGTGAGTATCAAAAGCGTGAAGCTGAATACATGACCGTAAGAGCAGAGTTTAAGGCGGCTGAAGACAGGCTTCACCTTTTAGGGTTGAGTGAAGCAGAACTAAAACGTATAGGGAGTGAGCATATAATCAATTCAAAGGTTGCAGTCAGAGCCCCTTTTTCTGGAACAGTAGTTGAGAGGCATGCAACCCTTGGTGAGGTTATAGAGCCAGCCGTAAAGTTATTTACACTCGCAGACCTATCAACACTCTGGATTATAGCCGATGTTCCTGAAAAGGACATTCCTCTGGTTAAGACTGGACTACCTATAGAGATAAAATTTTCTCCGTATCCAGATGAGGTATTCGAAGGCACCGTCACCTATATAGGAGACCAGATTGATCCTTCAACACGCACTGTGAAGGTTCGTACAGAGGTAGACAACTCCCTGGGAAAACTCAAGCCTGAGATGTTTGCTA
>Ga0209001_1000190_pt1 | contig 13812 bp, 17 predicted proteins | sample Rifsed13ft2_FD_184006 | JGI IMG/M metagenome (GOLD analysis project Ga0209001, IMG submission 184006) | Soil microbial communities from Rifle, Colorado, USA - sediment 13ft 2 (SPAdes) (version 2) | ecosystem: Environmental > Terrestrial > Deep subsurface > Rock core/Sediment | place: Rifle...
GTGAACACGGAGGGACCCAGGCCGTGAGCCGCCGACCAGGGTCGCCGCGGGAGGCCTGGAGCGAGGGGCCGAGGGTGCTTCTGGAGCATCTCATCGAGCTGCTGCTGACCGGCAGCACGATCCGTGGGGGTATTTTCAACGGCGATGACGAAAATCCCCACCACCATCCGGGGGGTCATCCCTGTATTTTAGATTACTTAGCGCTGGCACCGGACTTGCTCATTAGGGGCTGTGCGAAGGGTGAGTTAAGGAAGGGAGGAACCAGGCCATGGGATCACCGAATCAAGTCAGCTTCCGCTCGGGGACGTATCGTTGCATGGACTGTGGCTACGTGATCACCGTGAATAAAGGCAGCAAATTCCCCCGCTGCCCCGTCCATCCTTACCCGGCCGCATGGAATTACGTGCGCCCCATTGAGTCGGAGCGAACGGCGCTGCCGCACTATCACTACTAGTGCCGTTCCAACCTATTGCCCCGAACACGGGCTGCTCCTTCCCTGCTCTGGCACACCCTTTGCTAATACCCGCCGGCCTTGACATCCCCCCCAGGGCTGCCGATACTTAAGCTAAGAGGGAACGGGACAATGGAACCGGGGTAGGGATAGCTCCTAGCCCACCTCCGGCAGCATCGTTGGTGCACTTGACATCTAGACGCCTTCCCGGGCGGAGCACGGCCCGGGAAGGCGTTCGCTTTTTGAGAGACGAAAGAACGTGAGGGGACGGCACGGGACCGGGGCGGAGGGAGGTGGGGACCATGGCCATGCCACCGACCTGTTTGAAGTGCGGATCGATCCTGATGGGGTACGGCTGGGACAAGGAGATGAACTTCCCGGTGTATTTCTGCACCGAGTGTAGCGTACCAGAAAAGGCCGCTCCGAGGGCCGGGGTCGCAGAGAAGGAAGCGGCGTAGCCTCGTGCAGTCAGAAAGGCCCAGTCCCGGTCTCGTGCAATCCTTGTGAAAGCTATCGAAGCCACCCTTCACACCGCCGTGCCTCGGCGCGTCGTGCGTCCTTGCCTGTTTCGGTCGCGCCGCCCGCCAGCCGCCGCGTTTTTCCCTTGACGGCTTCCTACCATATATTGTATTCATTGTCGGGATGTCCCCAATAGGTCGTGGGCCTGGGTCTGAGGCATAGACCATGCACACAGGAGGGTTCATGGGCATTGAAATCCTGGGGTTCGTCGTAGTGATCTGCGGTATCGCAGTGCTGGCGAACTGGGTCGACCGCCTGCGCTAACCGGCCCGACGAGCTTCGAGCTCGACGACGCGCGCCGCTCCAGGCTGTGCCGGCCCGCATTCATCCCACAGCTCTGTCATCTCATGCGGCACACTGTGACTCGCCACCTCATCGGCATAGCCGACCCTCCCCTGCTCTTCAGGGGTCAGGTCATAAAAGCACGAGTCGAGGTGTTCCTGGATCTCGTCCCAGAATGGGCTCACAACCTCTTGGGAACAGAAATAGCACACCACGCAATACATCGTCATGTGTCTGCCGGCCTTTACTCCGCGCTCAGCCTCTAAGCCATTGATGTTGCAAGCGGTGTGCCGCGCGCCCGAAGGGGTGTGAAATACTGGCGGGGCCGGGAACGTCTCTATAGATGAACGGTCACAGGAAGCTTCCGGGATAACAGGCTGTGCGATGAGACAGGAGATGAGACAGGAGGAGAGAGGCCGATGACAAGCCGCGGGTTGACACATGCGATACGGGCAGGAGCGTTTCTCGCAGGGCTGGTGCTGGCCCTGCCGGGTCCGGCGGCCGCCACCGGATTCATTCACGCCCAGCAGCACGTACCTTTCACCCATGCCTTCCAGCAACACCACGGGTTCGGGCAGTTCGGGCACCACCAACCCCATGTCTTTCGTGACCATCGGGGGTTCCTCCGCCGCGACCACCCCCAGTTCCACCACCATCAGGGCGGGTTCCAGCATAACAATTTCCGCCACGGGGGATTCCGCCCCCACGGGTTCCACCACGGGAGCAGGACCTTCTTCTTCTGGCGGTAAATCTCCGCAAAGGATCGCGTCGCGCCGGGTCGGGCCTTCGGGCCCCCCGGCGCTTTTTCTTTCCCACGCCCCTCCCGTCGACACGATCTCACGGGGGTTTCGCCCCGCCAGGAGATCGTTGACACCGGGAGATGCTGCGGGCTACAGTCTTGATCCCTGATGCGGGGCCGAGGAGAAGGTGAATGTTGTCCCCTGGTCATCCCGATCCTCAGTGGATGAGAGAGGCAATCCGGGTCGCCAAAGAATCCAGAGAGCGGGGCGACTACGCCTTTGGGGCTGTCCTCGTCAGGGACGGCAAAATCGTGACTGCGTCGGGCAACAAGGTCATCACGTACCGCGACCCGACCGGGCATGCAGAGCTCAACTGCCTGAGGAAGGCTGCCATGCGGGAGGGGCACCGGCACCTGAAGCCGGGCGCGGTACTGTACACCACCCACGCGCCGTGCCCGATGTGCCTGGCTGCCTGCGTGTGGACCAAGCTCTCCGGCCTCGTCTACGGAGCCTATCAGAGGGATATTCGCGCCTGGGCCAAGGAACATGCCGGTCCAACGTATACATGGCGATCGGTATCCGTTGAGCCCGAAGAGATGTACCGGCAGTTCCTCTGGGAAGCGCATCCAGACCTCGAAATAGTGGGGGGATTCCTGGCCGACGACTGCAGGGAGTTGTTCCACGATTGACACGGGCGCCTGTGGCATTGGTGCCAGGCTTGGTGTGTGGGATTGTGCGCTACCGTCCTCGGATGATCCGGGCGAGGACATCGTAGAAGCGCTCACGGCTCTTCACCAGGACGATCTCGACTTGCCGGTTATGTTCTCGAACGCGGTAGGCGATCCGATACTCGGCTTTCCCGAACTGAAGGTGATGCGAACGTATACCCTGGAAAGGCGAGTGTAGGGCCGGGCGGAATCTAGTTTCTTGTACAGGCGGTGGGCAGAAGGGGCGAGGACGACGGCGTACGGCTTACCACTTTTCAAGCGGGATGCCCTCGCCGCGGTCCAGCTCCTTCAAGGAACGGCGAATGGTTGCTTGTGCCTGGCTGTCAAGGAGCAGCTCCAGGGTCTCCAGTTCTTCGGGGGTGAGCCCCTTAAGGATGGAGGCCAGGCGTTCCAGATGGACGATGCCACCCTTTGCCAGGGCCTTGAGTGCCTTCGACATAGATGCTCCTCCTTGGGGCGCATTATACGGGTTGGCACCGGAACTGTCAAACTCGCGCCCGGCGCCCTATCGGAGGGCGCAGTGCTGAGCCTGTCGAAGCATTGCGCCCGGGGGAGAAGGGGTGACCTGCGGAACGTGGCAAAAAAGAAGTCGTTGACAGCACGGCCTGAAGGATCTATGATGGACTCGACTGCACATTCTCACGGATCTGTCCTTTGACCTTGACGAGGCCGCGAGGACTGAAGTCCCGCGGTTTTTTTTGTGCGAATCACGGGCGATTGGGCGTGCCACGACGGGAGGTGAAGGAAGGATGGCGGAGTATCGGCGGCGTGATGACCAGGGGAGCGAGGCGGGTGCGTACCCCTCGCATCGCCGTCCCCTCGAGGTCATCGTGGACGAACGCGGGGTTGAATCGGCGCTCCGCGCCTTCAAGCGCCTCGTGCTGCGTGACGGCATCCTCCGGGATTTGAAACGGAAACAGAGTTATGAGAAGCCAGGGGAGCGGAAGCGGCGTAAGGTTCGCGAGGCGGCTCGTCGGCGTCGTAAACAAGCGGCCCGCGCCCTCAGGCGGAACGATGGCCGACCGTAAGAGCGCGGTGTGGCCTGGAGCAGCACCAATGATCGGTATCGAGAAAAGGAGACAGAGGCATGGGATCGAAAGTGTTCGTGGGGAATCTCCCCTTCAGCGTGGATGAGCAGCAACTCCGCACGCTCTTTGAGGAAGGTGGCCGCGAGGTGCTTGAAGTCAGTATCGTCATGGATCGAGATACCGGACGCCCCCGCGGCTTCGCCTTTGTGAACATGGCCCGCCAAGAAGAGGCGCAGGCGGCGATCACGGCCCTGAACGGGCGCGACCTCGGGGGGCGCCCCCTCACGGTCAACATGGCGCGCGAGCAGCAGCCCCGGGGAGGCGGATTTGGCGGCGGCGGCCGCCGGGATCGGTACTGATTAGGAGAGCGTCCAGCAGTATTGGGGCACCGGGAAGGCCCCTCCGCCTCCCCGGTGCTTTTTATTTACCCCGAGTTTACGGTCATCGGCTTGCGCGATGAACTCGTTCAGATACATGTGAGACAAACTTAGGGTACAAGGGAGGGGTTCCCACGCGGAAGGAGGAACCCCTCATGAGCGTCTTTGGCCTGAACTGGCAGTTCGATTGGGTCGCGCGGTATGGGCATGTGGCGCTGTCGCCCCGGGAGCGGGATCGGCTCCGGGCGCTCAGCCTCTGGCAGGAGACCCGGGACGTCCCGCTGGCCTGCCGGACCTTCGGGGTCAGCCGGGCGACCCTCTACCGGTGGCGCCGCCGCTTTGACCCCACCGACCTGACCTCGCTCAAAGAGCGCTCCCGGCGCCCGCGGCGCGTGCGCGCTCCGCGGTGGCCCCTGACGCTCATCACCGCTGTGCACCAGGTGCGGGCGACGTACCCCCGCTGGGGGAAGGATAAGTTGGTGATCCTGCTCCGGGCCCAGGGGCAGGCCACCTCGGCGTCCACGGTCGGGCGCATCCTCACCTATCTCAAAAGGCATGGGCGGCTCGTCGAACCGCAGCGGCGAGCCCTGGGGGCCGCCCGACGGCGGCCCCACCGCCCGTACGCCATGCGGAAACCGAAAGAGTATCACCCTCGGCAGCCGGGCGACTTAGTTCAGCTCGACACCCTCGATCTCCGGCCCGTGCCCGGGGTCCTCCTCAAACAGTTCACCGCCCGCGACGTGGTCTCGCGCTGGGATGTCCTGGAGGCCCATCGCCGGGCCACCGCCGCCCTCGCCGTGCAGTTTCTGGATAGCGTGCAAGCGCGCATGCCCTTCCCCATCCGGGCCGTCCAGGTGGATGGGGGCGCCGAATTCTTCGCGGCCTTTGAAGCGGAGTGCCAGCGCCGCGGGATCCGCCTGTTCGTGCTGCCCCCGAAAAGCCCCAAGCTCAATGGCGCGGTCGAGCGGGCGCAGCGGACCCATACCGAGGAGTTCTATGAGGTGACCGAGTGCTCCTGGACCGTTGAGGCGCTCAACCGAGAGCTCGCTCAATGGGAAGGCATCTACAACACCGTCCGGCCCCACCAAGCGCTCGGCTATCTCACACCCTTGCAGTTCCTCCAACAACACGGCATCATACCCAAGGAGAGCCCCTCCGTGTCTCATATGTAGTGAACGAGTACAGGGCCTTGCAATCAGATGCACCCTATGGTAGCCTAAGCCCCCGCGCCACCCGGGCCATGAAGAGATAATCGACGGTCCGTGTAGTTAACCATCTCCAGGATGCATATGCCGTCATCCCTCTGGCTTTTCCACCACGCTCGCCTTGCACAGTGACGACTGCCGTGGCGACAGCCACCGAGCTTGGCAGTCACGGAATCGTCCGCAATGCACGACCGTACAGAAGACGAGAGGGCGAGTCCAGCGGGAAGAGGGGAGAGCCTGGAGGAGGAGTGGTGAGACTGGTCAACATCGAGACGGTCCGGGAATATCAGGTCAACGGGCCCAAATCGGTCGAGCTCGGCAAGGGAACGCATCTGAGGTGCGTCGCCCATTTTTTCAAATCCGGGCAGCGCCTCGGGCCCACGCGCCACGGGAGCGACACCCTCATGTATGTTGTTCGAGGTCGAGCCCGCATCCGCATCGGAGACCGCGAGGAGGAGGGCCGGGCAGGGGATCTCTTCATGGCGGGCGACGGTGACGAGGTCTGGATTGGAAACGCCGGGAGGGACGAACTGATACTCTTTGCGGTGATGGTCACTGTCTTCCCCTAACCATGGTGATGCAGCCGGCTGACAGGCGGCTTTGGATCTTGTGGAGGGACCGCGCCGGCTCCCCTGCCGGCCCCAAGGCCCTTTGTGTGTTCCTGCTTGCCTTGGAAAAGGCAGTTGCCATAGAATAGAGCCTCGTTTCGGGCCGCCTCACCCCGGCAGGGGTGGATTATCAACCCGGAGGGACGCGGGGCAGCGTGAAGGCCTTGATCACGGGCGCGACCGGGTTCATCGGCAGCCACTTGGTGGAATACCTGCTGCACCGAGGAGACGAGGTCACCTGTCTGGCCCGAAGCCAGAGCCGCCTCCGCTGGCTCGAAGGCCTACAGGTCAGGGTCATCGAAGGTGATTGCACAGACCCCGAACTCGGTGGGCGCCTCGATGACAACTTTGACTGGGTCTTTCACGTGGCCGGACTCACCAAGGCGCTGGAGCGCGACGAGTACTATCGGGTCAACGGGGAGGGCACGGCCAACTTGGTGGCGATCCTGGCCGGACGGAGACAGCCACCCCGACTGGTGTATCTGAGCAGCCTGGCGGCAGCCGGTCCGAGCCGGGATGGAGTTCCGCTGCGGGAGTCGGACCCTCCCCAACCTGTGAGTCACTACGGCCGGAGCAAGCTGCAAGGGGAGAAGGCCCTGGAGCAAGTCGGGGGGGCGATTCCGTGGGTGATTGTGCGGGCCCCGGTGATCTATGGTCCGCGGGACCGGGATCTTTTGGTTTTTTATCGACTGGCCAAACGGCGGATGGCGTTTCGCTTGAGCGGGAGGCGGGCCTTTAGCCTGTGCTACGTGGAGGACCTGATCCGCGGGGTCACCCTGGCGGCCGAGCGCGGCAGGGACCAGGAGATATACTACCTTGGAGAAAAATCTCCTCGGTCCTGGGAAGAGATATCGCAGGCCATCGCGGCGGCCCTGGGCGTCCGGCCAATGACCGTTCCCGTTCCCTCTGCCCTCCTCGCTGGCGCCGCTTGGGCCTGGGAGGGGATCGCCCGCCTTGCGGGAGTCCCGCCCCTGCTCAACCGAGACAAGGCCTGTGAGATGCGGCAGCGGTACTGGGTCTGCGACCCGAGCAAGGCCTCACACGAACTGGGTTTCACCACCTCCGTTCCCCTGGACGTGGGAGCGCAACGGGTGGCCGAGTGGTATCAGAGTCACGGCTGGTTGTAAAGGGGGGCCATGGACATCTTCGACAAATGTTACGCATACACCGACGCCAAGCAGGTAATGGCGGCCGGGCTCTACCCATACTTCCAAGTGATCCGATCGGCTCAGGACCCCGAGGTCGTCGTGGACGGGCGACGAATGATCATGGTGGGGTCCAACAACTACCTGGGACTCACCTCGCACCCAAGCATCAAGGAGGCGGCGATCCGGGCGGTGGAGAAATACGGGACCGGATGCGCCGGCTCCCGGTTCCTCAACGGCACCATGGATCTTCACACCGAGGTCGAAGCCCAGCTCGCCAAGTTCAAGGGGAGAGAGGCCGCCCTCCTCTTTTCGACCGGGTTTCAGACGAACCTGGGCGTCATCTCGGCCCTGGTCGGCAAAGACGATGTAGTCATCATCGACCGGTGGAACCACGCCAGCATCATCGACGGCTGTCGCCTCTCTTTTGGCCAGATCCTGAAGTACCGGCACAACGACATGGAAGATCTCGAGCGCATCCTGGCCGCTCACCCTGATAAGGGGAAGCTGATCGTCGTGGACGGGGTCTTCAGCATGGAGGGAGATATCGTCAACCTCCCGGGAATCGTTCGCCTCGCCCGAGAATACGGGGCCAGGGTGATGGTGGACGACGCCCACGCCACCGGCGTGCTTGGCAAGGAGGGCCGCGGGACTGCGGAACACTTCGGGCTCGAAGAGGAAGTGGACATCGTCATGGGGACGTGCAGCAAGGCCCTGGCGTCAGTGGGAGGTTTCATCGCCTCGAGCCACGAGGTAATCCACTACGTCAAGCATAAGGCCCGTTCCATGATATTCAGCGCCTCCCTCCCCCCCGCCTGTGTGGCCACCATCGGGGCTGCCCTGGAGGTGATCGAGCGTGAGCCAGAGCGACGCACGCAGCTCTGGAAGAATGCGCAGCGGGTGCGAGAGGGCCTGAAAGGGATGGGGTTTGACACGGGGCTGAGCGAAACGCCCATCGTCCCGGTCCTGCTCGGCGACGACCTGCACGCCTTCCGGATGGGACGCGCCCTCTACGAACAGGGGGTCTTCGCCAACGTGAGCGTGAGCCCCGCCGTCCCCGAGGGGCGAGCCCTCATCCGCTCGAGCTATATGGCCACTCATACGGACGCCCATATCGATCGGGTCCTGGAGGCCTTTCGCGCCGTCAGGAGGGAACTCGGGGCTATCTGACCGTGGAGGTCTTGCCTGTCACCACCGACCGGGATCTCCAGCTCTTCCTCCACCTTCCGTGGCGCATTTACCGGGGTGATCCCCACTGGGTCCCCCTCCTCCTCCTAGAGCAGCGCCAGCTCCTTACCGGCCAACACCCCTTCTTTGAGAAAGCCGAGATCCGTCTCTTCCTAGCCAGGGAAGGTGACCAGGTTGTGGGCCGGATCGCCGCGATTCTGGACCGGCACTTTCTCGAATTCCATCATGACCCGGTCGGCTTCTTCGGCTTCTTCGAATGCCTCGGCGACGGGGGAATCACGGCAGGGCTCTTGGCAGCGGCGCAGGAGTTCCTCCGCGGAAAGGGGATGCGGGCAATCCGCGGGCCGGTCAATCCCTCGATGCACAACCCGTGCGGCCTCCTGGTCGAGGGCTTTGACTCCCCACCCACCTTCCTGATGCCGTATAATCCCCCGCGCTACCAGGCCCTCCTCGAGGCAGCCGGATTCCGCAAGGCGAAGGACCTGCTGGCATACCGCGTCGTGATCCCGAAGACCCTCCCCCCCAAGATGGCCCGGTTCGCCGCAGGGGCGGAGCAAAAGGGCATCCGGGTCCGCCCTATGAATCTGAAGCGACTGCACGAGGAGGTCGAGATCTTCCGCGAGCTATACAACATCGCCTGGCAGGACAACTGGGGCTTCACCCCGATGACGCACGCTGAGGCCCGGTGGATGGCCAAGCACCTGAAGCCCTTGCTCGTGCCTTCACTCGCGCTAATCGCCGAGGTCGAAAGGTGCCCCATCGGATTTCTCATACTCCTCCCCGACTACAACCAGGTCCTCCGCCACCTCAACGGTCGCCTCGGACCGGTCGGCCTGCTGAAGTTCCTCTGGTACCGCCGTCGCATCCGTGACGCACGCCTCATCCTCCTGGGCGTCAGACCCGAGTACCGGGGCAAAGGGGTCGACGCGCTCCTCTATTTCTTCGCCACGCGTGCTCTGAACCAGCGGGGGTTCATCCACGCTGAGATCTCATGGGTGCTGGAGGATAACTGGATCGTCCTCCGGCTCGTGGAGCGGTGGGGGGGCGTCCCGTACAAGCGGTACCGGATCTACGAACTGCCTCTGTAAGGCCGATGACCGTCGTCCGGTGACCGATGACCAAAGAACGTGATGACCGGTCACCGATGACGGATGACAGTAGAGACCGGTAGTCAGCACTCTGTCGTCGCCCATCGCCTTGCGGTCGTCGGTCATCCGTTGTCCGGCCGCCAGAGGGCGAACGTCACGCGCTCCAGGACCGGACACAGGGCGGCCAGCAGGATCCCCGCCAGGACATCCACAACATAGTGATAGCGGAGGTACACGGTGGAGAAGATCAGGGCAACCACCATCGGCAGGAATATCCAGAAGAGACCACGGTCGAACCGCCGCGCGTAAGAGAGGACCACGAGGACGATGGCGGTGTGACCACTCGGGAAGGCATCCTGCTTGAAGCGCTCAAGGACGTTGAGGGTATCCCGGATCGTGTCCGCCAGGAAGACCCCGGGAAGGTCAATGTGTTGCAGATGGGCCAGTGTAAACCGAGGCCCAACGGCAGGAACCAGAAAGTAACCGACGTACGAGAGGTAATAGCAGAGGACCAGCCCACAGACTGCCCGGTCAAAGTCTTCTGTCTTTCCTCGCCGGTAAATGGCAACGGCCAGGATGAAGGGAAGAACGTAGTAGGATGTGTAGGCCCACGTCAGGACTTCCGTGAGCACAGGGTGGCTGAACCGCTCGAGCCAGACGGTGGGATGGGTACCCAGGACGGCGTGATCCAATCGGATGAGGAACGGGTCCCGTGCGCTCGGGCTCGCCCACGGGAGGAGATCGGCAAAGCTATCGAAGAGGATCGGAATGAAGATGAGAGGGTAGAAGGCGTGGAGCGCCCGCACGATCCAGATCTGTCTCCGATCCAGCCACCAGAGGAGAGTGAGAACAGCGGCGAGGCCACTGTATTTCGCCAAAAGGACCGGTCCGTGGGGATTCGCAGGCAGCGTCACCACCGTGGTGAGCATCAAAACGAGGAGCGCCAGATAGGTGATGAGATCCACCGGCGTAATTCTCGGATTCCCGTCCATGGTCACTCTCCTGCGGATATCGAGGGCTCATCTTAACCACTTTCGTTGCTTTTTCAAGGACAAAGCGGCGAGCCCGCCCTCCGCGGATGGATGGCGGGCGGCGAATCCCCAAACAGGTCCCGGCAGTGCGGGGCATCGGACAAAGCAGTTGAGAGGGAGAGGCAAACGTGCTATGTAGGACTAAAGGGCAGGACGACCTACTGAGAGAAAGAGCTCAAAGGGACAGCCGCGAGTCCCAGGGGAGGTTTCCATGGGAGACCCTGATGAAACCGACAAGGAGAATCAGGACGAATATCTGATCGTCAGTGAAGAGAGGGCGCAACCCCGGATCACCGTCGATGAAGGGATCTTCAACCGTCCCATCCGTGACCTGCATTACCATCCCCCCCTGTGCGTCCAGCGCACAGCGAAACTTGCCGCGGCGGTCAAGCTGATGCAGCAGCACAGCGTCGGCGCAGTGATGATCCAGGAGGGCGAAAGGCTGATCGGGATCCTTTCGGAGCGGGACATCCTGAAAAAGGTCCTAGGGACGGATGTGAATCTAAACGAAGTGACGGTAGAGAAGTATATGACGCGCAACCCCGAGGTGCTCAAGCTCGACGACGTGATTGCCTATGCAATCCATACGATGCATCTCGGCGGTTTCCGCCATGTCCCTCTCGTGGACAACGAGTACCGCCCGGTGGGGATCGTATCGGTGAAGGACGTGAACGACTACATCGTCTCCTTCATCGCCCAGCAGATCCTGACCCTTCCCCCTGACCCCCATCGGGAGTATGAGCCCCGGGTCGAGGGCGGCTAGGTTCGACGACCGTTGACCGAAATCCGATGACCGTTAGGGACCAGAGGGTTTCTCGGTCATCGAGTCTTTGCGGTCGCCGGTCACCGGGTTCCTTCCGTCATCGGACAACGGTCATCGGTCAACGCTTCCGTAAGAGGACGTGCCAGAAGGCATGAAGCTTCTGGCGCTCCTCCTCGATCTTGAGAATCTCGTACCTCTTCCCGAAAATCCGCGCAAAGTCAGCCTTGCGAAAAAAGTGGTCGTAGTGATTCCGGTGGACGAGCCAGTTCCGGCTGCGGCGCTCGCCCGGGTAGTGCTTGAAGCGCGTGCTGAAGGTGGTCAGGTGAAGGTAGCCGCCGGGCCTCAGAAGCGCCGTGAGGCCGGCCAGATACCGGGACCAGTCGGCCTTCTTCACATGGTGGAAGCAGCCGGAATCGAGCACGGCGTCAAAGCTTGCCTCGCGAAAGGGAAGACAAAAGGCATCGGCGAGCGCAAAGGTCAGGCGCGGCCGGATCGGCCTGGCATCCGTTCGCGCGCGGGCCTTCGTCAAGGCGAGCCGCTCATAGTCGACGCCCACCACCCGGTGTCCTGCCTGGCCCAGGCAGATCATGTGGCGCCCCTCGCCGCAGCCGATATCGAGGACCCGTGCCCGTCCCCGTTCGCGCCTGAGGCGCCGAGCGAGATGCACGACCGCCGGGGTCGGCCTGAAGCGTGGCCAGGGCGTCTCCCCCGCCTCGTACGCCCGGCGGAAGAAGCCCTTCTGCCTTTCATAAATCGGGATCCCCATCTCAGAATACAAGGGCCCGCGAGAAGGAGCGGTCGAAATGCTCCTTGGACCGGTTGAAATATCCTAAGTCAATGTGCGGGGCTTCGAGCCGGATCGTCCGCAAAAGCTCCCGCATCCCGATGGCCCGGCCACGGCGTGGGGGCAAGCCTTCCAGGTACCTGCGGGGATCGATGTTGAGGTTCTTCATCTGGATGAGGTCGAGCCCCGTCTCGGCGACCAAACGAAGGAGCCCCTCAACCTCTTCCTCCCGGTCCGAGACTCCGGGGAACACCAGCAGGTTAATCGCGGCGTAGCAGCCAAGGTCCTTGGCCATCCGGATCGAGGCGATCACGTCCGCCAAGCCGTAGTGCCGGGGCCGATAGTAGGCCGCATAGAGGTCCGGCTGGGTCGAGTTCAGGCTGACCCGAATGCCGTCCAGGCCCGCTTGACACAGGCGTTCGACGACCCGAGGCAGGGAGCCGTTCGTGTTCAGATGAATCGTTCCCCGGTCGGTCTCAGCCCTCACGCGCCGAATCACCGCCTCGATCAGGTCCCCCTGCAACAGGGGCTCTCCGTCGCAGCCCTGCCCAAAACTGACGATGCCCTCCTCCGCTTCGGTCAGATGCGGCAGCGCCACCGCACAGAGCTCCTCAAGCGTCGGTGCGAAGGCCACGCGCTCATGGGATGCCGGAACGAGCCCGTCGGGCTGGAGCGAGATGCATCCCACGCAGTCCGCGTTACAGGCGAAGGCGATGGGGAGCGGCGCCTCCCATCGCCGGTAGAATCCGTTCTTGGCACAGAGGCAGTGGTACTCTGTGGCGCAACGCTTGATCTGATGCCAGACGCGGTTGTTCGGCTGCTCGGCCAGGCGCTTTTTGATGAGGGGCAGGAGTGTCCGATCATCGTACTGCCAGGGCTCCTGGTGGTCCATCGAATCTACCCGGACCGCGGCAGTGACGAACTCTCCGTCCCTCCACCCCACGGCGGTATAGGCCCACAGGGGCAGGTAGGGTGCCGCGGAAGGATCGGGAGAGAAGGTAGCCGGTAGGTGGGTCCGCATGTACCCTGGCGGCAGGAAGGCCGCCACCGCCAGCGCCTCCCGCCTGCCAACCGTCTGGACCGCCTCGAAGGAGCAGAGCGCCGTATTCCACCCGACCGGGTGCGCCCCGGGCATCGTAAAGAGGCGCGCCCCCTCAGGCAAGGCGATCAGCTCCCTGTCGGGAACGCGAACCCAGTCGCCGCCGGACGCCCCACCCATCTCCAAGGTCGGGTGGTCCGCCATCCGTCCCCTCTGATCCGCAAACACGAGGTTGCCCACGGGACTCCTACCCCTTTGTGCTGAACACTGCTGTCCGCGTCTATATCAACGCGCTCTCGAGAACAATCCCTCGATCCATGGCCCGCACCCCCGCACGCAGATCATCGCGGAGCGCCGGCGGCAGTTCGGAGGACTCGAGGAGTTGCCGCGAAAGATCGATGAGGCGCCGAAAGGCCCGGATCAAGTCTCCTTCATGGCCTTCGTATTGGCTCTCGACCAAGTATAGCCAATCCTCCTCCCCCGCCGCCCACTCATAAGCCGCTGCAAGGTAGGTCGTGTGCAGGGACACCGGGAGGAAGACCCGATGCGCCCGCTGGACGTCCATCACCTCCCGGGCCAACATCTCCATATGTCGGATCCGGTCTCTGAGGTGCCGCTCACGCTTGAGCAGCTGTCGGGCGAAATGGGCCTCGGTTTCGCGAGGCTCCTCCACGAGACAGGAAAGCACGGCCACCATCTCGTGCGCCTTGAGCCCACTCAGCGCTCCCGAGAAAGCGACCCGGGCCACCAACAGCTCATTGTCGTGGCGCAGGGAGGCCACCAACATCCCCTCGTGGCTGAGGGCTCCGTTCCGCAAACAGTTGAAGTGCTTGAGG
>Ga0209001_1000191_pt1 | contig 13781 bp, 10 predicted proteins | sample Rifsed13ft2_FD_184006 | JGI IMG/M metagenome (GOLD analysis project Ga0209001, IMG submission 184006) | Soil microbial communities from Rifle, Colorado, USA - sediment 13ft 2 (SPAdes) (version 2) | ecosystem: Environmental > Terrestrial > Deep subsurface > Rock core/Sediment | place: Rifle...
CCTCGTCGACGACGCGCACCTTGAGGTGCATGAGCTGGCCGATGGCCTGCTTCACGCCATGCCCGGCGATGTCGCCGCCGAGCAGCCCGTCGATCAGCGGCGCCTCGGGGGCGACCGCGGCCGGCGCCGCTCCGTTGCCATCATGCTCGGCCTCGCCGGTGGCCCGGCGCAGGTCGGCCGCCATCTCCTTGCCCTTCACGGCGACCAGGGCGCCGAATTCCTGGGTCTTCACGGCCGCCTTCTGCGCCAGCGGGCCGGCCTTCTCGCCGGCCACCGCGGCCAGCTCGGCGGCCTTGGCGGCGACCTCGCGGACGACCGGCGCCGCCTGGCGGCTGATGTCGTCGATCATGCGCTGCAGCTGGGCGACCCAGCTCTCGCCGCCCGGGTTACGTTCGGTACCGGGAGTCTCCGTGGCCGGCTCTGCAGGGGTCTCGGGGATCGTGGTCTGCTCGTCCATCATCGGCGTCCTCGCGGGCTGTGCTGGGTCTACCTGTGCAGGATAGACCTCAGTGGCGGAAGTGGCGTAGGGCCGTTAGGACCATCGTCGCGCCTGCCGATTCGACCGCCGTCACCACCTCGGCGTCCCGCTGCGAGCCACCCGGCTGGACGAACGCACGCACCCCGGCGGCCAGGCAGACCTCGGCCGCGTCGGGGAAGGGGAAGAACGCGTCCGAGGCGCAGGCGGCGCCCGTCGCGCGCTCCGGACCGGCTTTCGCGACGGCCAACCGGGCGCTGTCCACGCGGCTCATCTGGCCCGCGCCCACGCCGACCACGGCTCCGTCGCGTACGAGGACGATGGCGTTCGACTTCACGTGGCGCGCCACCCGCCAGGCGAGGTCGAGGTCGCGCAGCTCCTCCGGGGATGGCACCCGCCTGGTGGCCGGACGCCAGGTGGCCGGGTCGTCCGCCGCCACGTCGGCCTCGCTGGCCAGGACGCCGCCGCCGGCACTGCGCAGCTCGCGCGCGGCGACGGGCGACGTGCCCAGGTGGGGGTCCACCAGCACGCGCAGGTTCGGCTTCGTGGCCAGGATCGCCGCCGCCTCGGGCGTCAGGTCGGGGGCGATGACGACCTCCAGGAAGATCGAGGTGAGTCGGGCAGCGAGCGTCGCGTCGATCGGCCGGGTGAGGGCCACGACGCCGCCGAAGGCGCTGACCGGATCGCCCGCCAGGGCGAGCTCCCAGGCCCGGAGGGGGTCGGGGGCCTCGGCCGCACCGCAGGGGTTGGTGTGCTTGACGATGACGCAGGCCGGGCCCCGCAGGTCGCGCGCCAGCCCGGCCGCGGCGGCCGCGTCGAGCAGGTTGTTGTAGCTCAGCGCCTTGCCCTGCCGCTGATCGACGCCGCGAGTGAAGGGACCGGCCGCAGGATCCGCGTCGGGATAGCGGTAGAGCGCCGCCGCCTGATGCGGGTTCTCGCCATAGCGAAGCTCGAGGACGCGCTCCAGGCCCAGGTCGAGCCACGCCGGGAAGGGCTCCGTCGGGGCGACGCCGAGGGGCCCGGGCAGCTCGGCGGCGATGCGGGCATCGTACGCCGCGGTGTGGCGGAAGGCGGCCACGGCCAGCGAGCGGCGCGTCTCGGAAGAGAGGGCGCCGACGGCCCGCAGCTCCGCGAGGACGCCCGGGTACGCCGCCGGATCGGTGACCACGGCGACGCTGGCGTGGTTCTTCGCCGCCGCGCGGACCATGGCCGGCCCGCCGATGTCGATCTCCTCGATGAGCTCGTCCGCGGTGATCCCGGGCCGCGCCGCGGCGGCGGCGAACGGGTACAGGTTGACCACGACCAGCTCGAAGGGAGCGATGCCCGCGGCGATGAGCTGCTCGCGGTGTGCCGGCAACCGCCGGTCGGCCAGGATGCCACCGTGGATGCGCGGGTGGAGCGTCTTGACGCGCCCGTCGAGCATCTCCGGGAAGCCGGTCACGGCGGCCACGTCGGTGACCGGCAGGCCGGCCTCGCGCAGCCCGCGCGCCGTGCCACCGGTGGAGACGATCTCGAAGCCGAGACCCACGAGGCCCGCCGCCAGGTCCTGCAGCCCCGCCTTGTCGGAGACGGAGAGCAATGCCCGCCGTGCGACCGGCTGACGCTCGTCGGCCCGCGTCGCGTCGACGGTGACCCGCCGGCCGTTCAGCCCCAGGGCGCCCGCCAGGAGCAGCGCCACGGCCCGCGGCAGCAACCGGTGCTCGACGGCCCGGATCCGTTCGTGGAGCCCGGCCTCATCGTCGCCGGGCAGGATCGGCGCCGCCTCCTGGAGCACGATCGGGCCGCCGTCGAGCGTCTCGTCCACGAGGTGGACCGTGCAGCCGGTGACCGCGACGCCGTGCTCGAGCGCATCGCGCACCGCGTGCGCGCCCGGGAAGGCCGGCAGGAGCGACGGGTGCGTGTTGAGGATGCGGCCGGGAAAGGCGGCGAGGACCGCCGGACCGACGAGGCGCATGTAGCCCGCCAGGACGACCGCGTCCGGCGCGACCGCCCTCAGCGTCTGCGCCAGCGTCGCGTCGTCGGCGCCGGGCAGGAGCGCCGTGTCGATCCCCTCCTCCGCCGCCCAGGCCAGGGCGGGGCAGTCGCGGTCGGCGAACACGAGCACGACCGCGCCGCCGACCTCGCCGCGCCGCGCCGCCCCGACGAGCGCGCGCAGGTTGGATCCGGCGCCCGAGACCCCGACCGCCACGCGGCCGCCGCGCTGGACCTCAGGCATCGGCGCCGGTCTCGGCGTAGCGGGCGCCCCGGAGGATGCCGGCCGGCACGACCTCGCCGATCCGCCACGCCGGCAGGCCGCGCCCGGCGAGCGTCGCGATGGCCAGATCGGCGGCCTCGGCCGGCACCACGGCGACCATGCCGATCCCGCCGTTCAGCGTCGCTCGTGCCTCCGGCCCATCGATCCCGGCCAGGGCATCGACGACCTGGATGACCGACGGTACCGGCCAGGCGTCGGGGTCCACGCGCGCGCCGCTGTCTGCCGGCAGCGCCCGCGGCACGTTGCCCGCCAGGCCGCCACCGGTGACGTGGGCCAGGCTGCGCAACGGCGTCCCCGCCGCGGCGAGCGCGTCGCGCAGGGCAAGGGCATCGAGGGCGTAGATGCGCGTGGGCGTCAGGAGCACGTCGCCCAGGGTCGCCAGCAGGTGCTCCGGCTCGTCCGCCGCCACACGCGCCACCTGGGCCTCGCCGAGCACGCGACCCACCACGTCGAGGTAGGGCCGGTCGAGTGCCAGGTCGTGGTCGGCGAGGAGCGCGCGCACGAGCGAGTAGCCGTTGGCGTGCAGCCCCGACGCGGCCATGCCGATGAGCGCGTCGCCGGCGCGCGCGGCGCTGCCGTCCAGGAGCTCGTCGCGCTCCACGACGCCGACGCAGAAGCCGGCCAGGTCGAACTCGTCGGGCCGCATCAGGCTGGGATGCTCGGCGGTCTCGCCACCGACGAGCGCACAGCCGGCCAGTTCGCAGCCGGCGGCCACGCCGCCGACGAGCTCGGCCACGTCCACCGGATCGACCCGTCCCACCGCGACGTAGTCGAGGAAGAAGAGCGGCCGCGCGCCCTGGCAGACGACGTCGTCGGCGCACATCGCCACGAGGTCCCGGCCGATCGTGTCATAGCGCCGCATGGCGGCCGCGATGGCCGTCTTCGTGCCCACGCCGTCGGTGGCGCTCACGAGGACCGGCGAGCGCAGGCCGGCGGGCAGCGCGACCGCTGCCGCGAACCCGCCCAGGCCGATCAGCACCTCCGCCGCGCCGTGCGTGCGGCCCACGCGCTCGCGCATCAGATCGACGGCCCGGTCTCCGGCGTCCACGTCCACGCCGGAGCGGCGGTATGCCGATCGAGCCGCACTCACGGGACGGTCACCGCGGACGCGACCACGGGGTCGTCCTCGAGCACGAACTTGTGCGAGGCGACGTCGTACGGGACCGGCACCGGGTAGACGCCGTCGAAGCAGGCGAAGCAGAACCGGTCCCGCGGCAGCTGCAGCGCGTCGAGCACGCCCCCGATGGACAGGTAGGCGAGCGAATCGGCGCCCAGGTAGTCGCGGATGCCCTCGAGGTCCATGCGGGCCGCGATCAGCTCGGTCTCGACCTGCGTGTCGATGCCGTAGAAGCAGGGATGGAAGATGGGCGGGGCGCTGATGCGCAGATGGACCTCCGTCGCGCCGGCCCGCCGCAGGAGGGCCACGATCTGCTTGGTGGTCGTGCCGCGCACGATCGAGTCGTCCACCACCACCAGGCGCCGGCCGCGCACCTGCTCGCGCAGCGGGCTGAGCTTGACGTTGACCCCGCGCTGGCGCATCGCCTGCGAGGGCTGGATGAAGGTGCGACCGGCGTAGCGATTCTTGACCATGCCCTCGCGGTAGGGCAGCCCGCTCGCCTCGGCGAAGCCGACCGCTGCCGGCGCCCCGGTATCGGGCACCGGCATCACCATGTCCGCGTCGACGGGTGCCTCGCGGGCGAGCTCCTCACCCATCCGCCGCCGCGCCTCGTAGAGGCTGCGGCCGAGCATGTACGAGTCCGGGCGGGCGAAGTAGATCAGCTCGAACACGCACAGGTGCTCGCGCCCCTCGGCGTAGCGGACCGAGCGCGGGCCGCCGGGTTCGCCGAGCACGACCATCTCGCCCGGCTCGACCTCGCGCACGACGTCGGCGCCGAGGATGTCGAGGGCGGCCGTCTCCGAGGCCAGCACCCAGCCCTCGGGCTCGCCGGGCAGCCGGCCAAGGACGAGCGGCCGGAAGCCGTGCGGGTCGCGCACGCCGACGACCCGCTGCTCGTCCATGACCACCAGCGAGAAGGCGCCCGAGATGCCCGGCAGGACCCGCCCGAGCGCGTCCACGAGGTCGTCGGCCGGTTCATCGGAAAGGAGCGCGGTGAGCAACTCGGTGTCGCTCGTGCCGCTCATGCGGCGCTTGCCGCCGCGCAGCCGCTCGAGCAGCTGGCGCGTGTTGACGAGGTTGCCGTTGTGACCCACCGCGACCGCCCGCCGCGGCCCCAGGCGGTACGACGGCTGGCTGTTCTCCCAGAGCGTGGAACCGGTCGTCGAGTAGCGGCAGTGGGCGATCGCCAGGTGGCCACGCAGCGAGGGCAGGCGCCGCTCATCGAGCACCTGGGCGACCATGCCCAGGTCCTTGTAGACCATCACGCCCTCGCCGTCGCTGACGGCCACCCCGGCCGACTCCTGGCCCCGATGCTGCAGGGCGAACAGCGCGAGCGAGGCGAGCCCAGCCGCCTCCTGGCCGGGAGCGTGCACGCCGACGATGCCGCACATCGCTCAGCGCTCCTCGACGGCGAGCGGGGCCGCGTCGGCGTCCTCGCCGAGCGCCCGCGGCAGGGCAGACCGCCAGGCGTGGTGGAGGTCTGCGACCGCGACGTCCACGGCGTCGGCCACGCCGGCGCCGCGGCCCTCGGCCGCACCGGTCGCGCCGTCGCCCACGAGCTCGATCACGAGGCGGTCGCCGCCCACCGTGCCCAGGCGGCGGACCGGCAGGCCATGCGCCGCGGCGAGGCCCGCCAGGCGCTCCCAGTCGTCGGGCGCAGCGGTGACCAGCACGCGGCTGGGGCTCTCGCCGAAGAGGTCCACCGCGGGCGCCATCCCGACGCGCAGCTGCAGCCGGGCGCCGAGACCGGACCACGCCGCGCACTCCGCGGCGGCGACCGCCAGCCCGCCGCCCGAGACGTCCTGGGCGGAGGCGAGCAGGCGCTCGCGCGCTGCGGTCACGAGGAATCGCTGCAGCGCCGCCTCCCGTCCGAGGTCGAGCGACGGCGGCCGGTCGTCGGAGGCAAGGCCGGCCAGGGCGGCATAGGCCGATCCGGCCAGTCCCGGACCGGCCTCGCCGACGAGGACCGCCAGGTCGCCGGCAGCGCGGAAGGCCGGGCCGACGCGCAGGCCGATGTCGTCGAGCAGGCCCACGACGCCGATCTGCGCCGTCGGCGCGATGGCGCCCACGGGCGACTCGTTGTAGAAGCTGACGTTGCCACCGGTGACCGGCAGGCCCAGCGCGCGACAGGCATCGCCGAGCCCGCGCACCGACTCGGCGAAGCGCCAGAAGGCCTCCGGCCGCTCCGGGTTGCCGAAGTTCAGGCAGTTCGTCACGCCCAGCGGCCGGGCGCCCGTGACGGCCACGTTCCGGGCACACTCGGCGACGGCCAGTGCCGCGCCGAGGTACGGGTCGTGGACGGCGACCTGCGCCTGCGCATCGGTGGCGGCCACGAGCGCCTTCGTCGTGCCCTTGATGCGCAGCACCGCGGCACTGCGCTCGCCGGCCTCGACGGTGTCGCTGCCGACCGTCTCGTCGTACTGGGTGGTGACCCAGGCGCGTGAGCCGAGGTTGGCGCTGCCGATGAGCGCGATCAGGACCGCGCCCGGGTCCATACCGCGCTCCGGGAGACCGTCGCCCGGTTCCTCGGGCGCGCCCGGCGCGGGCGCCGAGCGGGTGCGCGCCGGCGGCGACGAGAGACGGTGGTGGACGATGGCCTCGCTCGTGAGCGCCGCCGCCGGGATGCGCGCCAGCTCCTCTTCACCGCTCACGACCCGGATGAGGCCGTCGTCCGTGACCCGGCCGATCACCGCGGCCGGTATCGCCCAACGGCCACAGACCTCGAGGACCGCAGCGAGCCGTTCCGGGCGGACGATGGCGAGCATCCGTTCCTGGCTCTCGCTGATCATGACCTCGAAGGGGGCCATGCCGGTCTCGCGTCGCGGCACGGCGTCGAGGTCGACGACGATGCCCGTGCCGGCCCGGTCGGCCGTCTCCGAGACGGCGCAGGTGATGCCCGCCGCCCCGAGGTCCTGGAGGCCCTCGACCAGGCCGCCCCCGATGAGCTCCAGGCTGGCCTCGATGAGCAGCTTCTCGGCGAACGGGTCGCCGACCTGGACCGTGGGGCGCTTCGCCGCGCTTGCCTCGTCGAAGCTGGCGCTGGCCAGGACGCTCGCGCCGCCGATGCCGTCGCGGCCGGTGGTCGAGCCGTAGAGGACGGCCAGGTTGCCGGGTCCCGGGGCGGCCGCGCGGGTCAGGTGGCGCTCCTCCAGCAGGCCGATGGCCATCACGTTGACCAGCGGGTTCTCCGCGTACGAGGCATCGAAGACGAGCTCCCCGCCCACGGTGGGCACGCCCACGCAGTTGCCGTAGCCGCCAACGCCGCGCACGACGCCGCGCACGAGATGGCGCGTCCGAGGCGCCGACGGGTCGCCGAACTTCAGGGCGTCGAGCACGGCGATCGGGCGCGCGCCCATGGTGAAGATGTCGCGCAGGATGCCGCCGACCCCGGTAGCGGCGCCCTGGTAGGGCTCCACCGCGCTGGGATGGTTGTGCGATTCGAGCTTGAAGGCCACCGCCAGGCCGTCACCGATGGCGATGACGCCGGCATTCTCGCCCGGGCCGGCGACGACGTCCTCGCCCGTCGTGGGCAACGTGCCCAGCAGCGGCTTCGAGCTCTTGTAGGAGCAGTGCTCACTCCACATCACGCTGAACATCGCCAGCTCGAGGTCGTTGGGATCCCGACCGAGGCGCTCGTGGATCGCCGCCAGCTCGGCGTCGGTCAGCCCGAGCGCCCGGTGCAGCGGCCCGGCCGGGGTGGCGATGGTCATCAGGCCACGACGGCCGCGGCGCGGGCGGAGGTGGCGGCGGCCGCGCTCTCCACGAGCGAGCGAAAGACGAGCAGGCCGTCGTCGGAGCCGAGGATCGCTTCCGCGGCGCGCTCGGGGTGGGGCATCAGGCCGCACACGCGGCCCCCGGCGTCCAGGACCCCGGCGATGTCCCGCGCCGAGCCGTTGGGGTTACCCTCCGGCGGCGCGTAGCGGAAGAGGACTCGGTCGCGCGCCTCCAGGACGTCGAGCTCATGGTCGGGCAGGAAGTAGTTGCCTTCGCCGTGGGCGACGGGCAGGCGCAGCTCCCGCCCGGCCGGGATGGCGCTCGTGAAGGGGGTGTCGCGCCGCTCCACCGAGAGCCGCACCCAGCGATGCTCGAAGCGGAGCGAGGCGTTGCGCAAGAGCGCACCGGGTACGAGCCCGGCCTCGGCGAGGACCTGGAAGCCGTTGCAGATGCCGAGCACGAGACCGCCCCGCGCGGCGTGGTCGCGCACGGCGCCCATGATCGGGCTGAAGCGGGCCAGCACGCCGGCGCGCAGGTAGTCGCCGTAGGCGAAGCCGCCCGGTAGCACCACCAGGTCGGCGCCACCCAGGTCGGGTGTCTCATGCCACAGCAGCTCGCTCTCGGCCCCGGCGAGACGGGCGGCGTGCAGCGCGTCGCGATCGCAGTTCGAGCCCGGGAAGACGACCACGCCGACCCTCATGGCCGGCCTTCCGGCGCCAGCGCCTCGATCGTCCAGGCCTCGATGATCGGGTTCGAGAAGACCTCCCCGGCGAGCCGCTCCACGGTGGCCCGAGCCGCCAGCGGGTCGGGCGCCTCCACGGTCAGCTCGACCCGCCGGCCGACGCGGACGCCGGAGACGTCCGCCACGTGGAGATGGGGCAGCGACTGCTCGACCGCGCGCCCCTGGGGATCGAGGATGCCCTCCTTGGGCATGACGGCGACGGCGAAGCGGTAGGCGGTCATCGGGCGATCGGCTCCTCCACCGTTGCCACCACGTCGTCGGCGAGGTAGCGCGCGAAGCTCGCGCCGGTGATGCGCTCGAAGGCCTCCACGTAGCGGCCGCGCGTCCCGGCCACGACCTCGGCCGGCAGCTCGGGTCCCGGCGGCGTCTTGGCCCAGCCGATGCCCTCGAGCCAGTCGCGCACGAACTGCTTGTCGTAGGAGGGCTGCGGGCCACCCGGGGCGTATGCCGCCGCGTCCCAGAAGCGGCTCGAGTCGGGCGTCAGCACCTCGTCGATGAGGAGCAGCTCGCCGCTCGCCTCGTCGAGGCCGAACTCGAACTTCGTGTCGGCCAGGATGATGCCGGCCGCCTCGGCCCGCGCGGCGCCAAAGCGGTAGAGCGCGAGGGCCGTCTCCTGGACGCGCTCGGCGAGCTCGGCGCCGATCAGGCGCACGACGTCGTCGAAGCCGATGTTCTCGTCGTGGGCGCCCAGCTCGGCCTTCGTGGAGGGCGTGAAGAGCGGCTCGGGGAAGCGCTCGCTCTCGCGCAGCCCCGGCGGCAGCGGGATGCCGCAGACGGCGCCGCTGCGCAGGTAGTCCTTCCAGCCGCTGCCCGAGATGTAGCCACGCACGATGACCTCCACCGGCAGGACGCGCGCCGGGCGGCAGATCATGGAGCGGCCGCGCAGCTCGGCGGCCCCGGCGGCGAAGGCCGGCGGAAACGTCGTCGGGTCCACCCCGAGCAGGTGGTTGGAGACGATGCCGCCCGTCAGGGCGAACCAGAAGCGCGACAGGCCAGTCAGGACGCGGCCCTTGTCGGGGATCGCCGTGGGCAGCACGACGTCGAACGCCGAAAGCCGGTCGCTGGCCACGAGCAGTAGGCGGCCGGCATCGACCCGGTACAGGTCGCGCACCTTCCCGGAGCGGACGAAACCCTCAGCCATCGGCACGGGCGACCTCCTTCTCTTCGACGGGCACGAGCCGGTCGAGCCGGGCGATGACGGCGGGCACGTTGCGCAGCAGGTGTGCGTCGTCGAAGCAGGCGGCGAGCGTGTGCATGGAGATCGCCGCCGTCAGCTCCGCGTCGAGGGCCAGGACATCGGCCAGCGGTCGCCGCTCGTCCGCAGCACGCAGGGCGTTGCGCTGGACGATCGCGTAGGCCTCCTCGCGGGACAGTCCGCCCTGCTCGACGAGGGCGAGCAGTACCCGGCTCGAGGCATGCAGGCCGAGCCCGCGCTCGACGTTCTCGGCCATCCGGTCGGCACGCACGACGAGCTCGTCGACGAGCCCGGTGAACTTCACCAGCATGTAGTCGAGGAGGATCGTCGCATCGGGCAGCGCCACGCGCTCCACGGAGGAGTGGCTGATGTCCCGCTCGTGCCAGAGCGCCTCGTCCTCGAGGCCGGCCGCGGCATAGCCGCGCAGCAGGCGGGCGAGGCCGGCCAGGCGCTCGGAGAGGATCGGGTTGCGCTTGTGGGGCATCGCCGAGCTGCCCTTCTGGCCGGCCCGGAAAGGCTCCATGACCTCGCCGATCTCGGTGTGCTGGAGGTTGCGGATCTCCGTCGCGAAACGCTCGATCGAGCCGCCGGTCACCGCGATGGCGGCGAGGAAGGCGGCGTGCCGGTCGCGTGCCACGACCTGCGTGCTGGCCGGGTCGGGCGTCAGCCTCAGCTCATGGAGCACCTCTTCCTCGAGGTCGGGGTCGAGGTGGCTGTACGTGCCCACGGGGCCCGAGATCTTGCCCGTGGCCAGGTCGTCGGCCGCGGCCCGCAGGCGCGATCGGCCGCGATCGAGTTCCCAGGCCCAGCCGGCCAGCTTGAGCCCGAACGTGGTCGGCTCCGCGTGCACCGAGTGGGTTCGGCCCATCATCGCCGTGCCCGCGTGCTCGCGGGCACGGCGCGCGACGGCGGCGATGGCGGCGTCCAGGTCGACCAGCAGCCGGTCCGCCGCGGCGCGGCACTGGAGAGCGAGCGCGGTGTCCACGACGTCGCTGCTCGTGAGGCCCAGGTGCAGGAAGCGTCCCTCCGGCCCGACGCTCTCGGCCACCTGGCTGACGAAGGCGACGACGTCGTGGTCGGTGGTCCGCTCCAGCTCGGCGATGCGTGCCACGTCCACGACGGCGCGCGACTCGAGGGCCGTCAACGCGTCGCCGGGCACGAGGCCGCGGCGCGCCTGGGCGCGAGCGACCGCAAGCTCGACGCGCAGCATGGCCGCGAAGCGCGCCTCGTCCGTCCACACGGCCCCCATCTCGGGCAGCGTGTAGCGCGGGATCACCGCGCTGCTCCCGCCGGCGCGGGCAGGGGCCGGCCGACGTCCCGCCGGCGCTGCAGTCCGGGGAAGTCGATGAGCTCGGCCGCGCCATGAGCCTCGTGAGCGGCTTCGGCCAGGTCCGCACCGCGGCCGACGACGGTCAGGACGCGACCGCCGGCGGTGATCAGCCCGCCGTCCCGCCCCGCGGCGACGCCGGCGTGGAAGACGAGCGCGCCGGGCGCCATCCGGGCGACGGCCTCGAGGCCGGTGATCGGCGCGCCGACCTCCGGGCGCGCCGGGTAGCCGGGGGCGGCGAGGACGACGGCAACGGTCGCCCCGGGCTCGGCCGGCAGCAGCGGGCCGCCGATGCCCAACGCCGCCGCGGCCTCGGCCAGCCGGTCCGTCGCGGCCGCCAGGAGCAGCCGCGCCAGCGGCACCGACAGGCGCGGCAGGAGTGCCTGTGCCTCGGGGTCACCGAAGCGGGCGTTGAACTCCAGCAGCCGCGGCCCCTCCTCGGTCAGCATGAGCCCGGCGTACAGCGCGCCCCGGAAGGGCGTGCCACGCCGGGCCAGCTCGGCCAGGACCGGCCCGTGGACGCGCTCCACGAGTGCCGCCGACGCGGCCTCTTCGAGGTCGGGCAGCGGCGAGAAGGCGCCCATGCCGCCGGTGTTCGGGCCACGGTCGCCCGCGCCGATGCGCTTGTGGTCGCGCGCCGGCGGCAGCGCCAGGGCCGTGGTCGCGTCGCATATCGCGATGAGGCTCGCCTCCGCTCCGCGCAGCGCGACCTCGACGACGATGCGCGCCCCGGCCGCCCCGAAGACCCGCCGTTCCAGGGCGTCGCGGATGGCCTCCTCCGCCTCGGCGAGCGTGGCGCAGACTGTCACGCCCTTGCCCGCCGCCAGCCCGTCGGCCTTGACCACGACCGGCGCCCCGAGCCGCGCGGCATAGGCGAGCGCGGCGGCGGCGGCATCGAAGACGGCGCCCTCCGCCATGGGCACGCCGGCCGCCCCGGCGACCTCGCGGCAGAAGGCCTTGCTGCCCTCGATCCGCGCGGCAGCGGCGTCCGGCCCAAAGACGGGGATGCCGGCCGCGCGCAGCGCGTCTGCGACACCGGCCACGAGCGGCCCCTCCGGACCCACCACCACGAGCTCGACGCGCCGCTCCCGTGCCAGGGCGACGACAGCCGCCGGGTCGGTCGCGTCGAAGCCCGGGATGACGGTCGCCACGCCATGCATGCCGGGATTGCCCGGAGCCACCATGACGACCTCGATGCCGGGATCGTGTGCGAGGCGCCAGGCCAGGGCGTGCTCGCGCCCGCCCGACCCGATGACGAGGATCCGGCCAGGAGTCGCAGGCACGGGCATCACGTGGCGACGGCCCCCCAGCTGGCCCCGGAGCGCGCCGGCCGCTCGGTGCGCACGATCGTCTGGGTCCGCTCCGGCCCGACGCTGACGATGGCGATGGGAACGCCAGCCCGCGCCTCGAGCGTGTCGATGAAGGCGCGCGCGGCCGCCGGCAGGTCGGCCAGGCGGCGAACGCCGCCCAGGTCCTCGTCCCAGCCGGGGAAGGTCTCGAACACCGGCTCCACGCGCTCCAGCTCGGCCAGCGACAGCGGCCAGCGGTCCACCAGCTCACCATCGAGCCGGTAGGCGACGCCGAGCCTGACCTCGGGCAGGCCGGAGAGGATGTCGAGCTTGTTGAGCATGATGCTGCTCACCGAGTTGACCGCGACCGCATAGCGCAGCGGCACGGCGTCGAACCAGCCGCAGCGGCGCCGACGACCCGTGGTCGTGCCGAACTCGCGGCCCTTCTCGAGCAGGTAGGTGCCGATCGGGTCGCCCAGCTCGGTCGGGAAGGGGCCCGACCCGACACGCGTGGCATAGGCCTTCATGACACCGATGACCTGGTCGATCTGGAGCGGGCCCACGCCGCCGCCGGTGCAGGCGCCGCCGGCCACCGGGTTCGAGCTGGTCACGTAGGGGTACGTGCCGTGGTCGAGGTCGAGCAGGGCGCCCTGCGCACCCTCGAGCAGCACGTGGTCGCCGGCCGCGAGCGCGGCCTGCACCAGGCCGGTCGTGTCGGTGATGTGCGCGCGTAGCGCGTCGCCCCAGGCGACCGCCCGTTCGAGGAGCGGCTCCAGCTCCATCGGCTGGGCGCCGTGAACGCCGACCATGAGGGCGTTCTTCTCGGGCAGGATCCGCTCCAGCGCCGCCCGGATCGCCGGCGGGTCGAGCAGGTCGCCCATGCGGATGCCCGTGCGGGCCGCCCGGTCCGCGTACGTGGGACCGATGCCGCGGTTGGTGGTGCCGATGTTGCCGCCGCCGCGGCGCGCCTCCATGGCCCGGTCGAGGGCCACGTGGTAGGGCATCGTCACGTGCGCCGCCGCGCTGACGCGGACGCGGGTCGTATCGATGCCGCGCTGCGCGAGCATGGCCATCTCGTCGAGCAGCGTCTGCGGGTTGACCACGACCCCGTTGCCGATGACCGGCACGATGTGCGGGTAGAGGACGCCGCTGGGCACGAGGTGGAGCTTGAAGACCTCGTCGCCGATGACGATCGTGTGTCCGGCGTTGTCGCCGCCCTGGTAGCGCACGACGTGGCTGACCGACTCGGCCAGCAGGTCGGTCGTCTTGCCCTTGCCTTCGTCGCCCCACTGCAGCCCGACGACCACCGTGGCCGGCATCAGCGCGACCCCTCGGAAACGACGAGGCCCCGGACCGTCGCGGCCGGGACCTGCGGGATAGACTGCCCCTCTTCTCGTCCCGCCACGCCTCGGCAGGACCCCTGGGCGAAGGTGCGCCTCAGCCTCACTGGACCGACGCTGCCCCTTCCTCGAGCAACGGCTCCTCCCTTGTCGGGGATGCGGGCATGGCCCGCGGGCTTCCGTAGGGACGGATTGTAGCAGCGCCGGCCGCGCGTACTCTTTGCTGTTGTTTGACGCGCACCGACCGCGGCGGCTACACTGCCGCCCACAACCGAAGATCGCTTATCAAGAGTGGCGGAGGGACCGGCCCTGTGAAGCCCGACAACCT
>Ga0209001_1000194_pt1 | contig 13765 bp, 17 predicted proteins | sample Rifsed13ft2_FD_184006 | JGI IMG/M metagenome (GOLD analysis project Ga0209001, IMG submission 184006) | Soil microbial communities from Rifle, Colorado, USA - sediment 13ft 2 (SPAdes) (version 2) | ecosystem: Environmental > Terrestrial > Deep subsurface > Rock core/Sediment | place: Rifle...
GGGAGGGAGGCAGACGGGAGGGACTGTAGGTGCTTTTGAACAGGGAGGGCAAGTTATACAAAGAGAAACCGATGGAGGTGGGGTTTCGGCTGTTGTTGCAGAGGCAGAGGGTGTAAGAATTACTGCAGATGCTTCTACGAATTCCGTAATAATTATCGGGTCACGAAGAGATTATGAAACTATAAAAAGGGTTATTGACGAACTTGATATTAGAAGAAGGCAGGTCTTTGTTGAATCTGCAATACTTGAAATCGCTGTTGATAGACTAAGGGCACTTGGCACAAACTTTAGCATAGGTTTTTCATTTAATGGAGATAACGCAGGCTTTTTTGGGACAGCGCTACCGGGTATACCTAGTCTTCTCGGCGTCGCTGCTAACCCTCAGTCTTTTATAACTGCCATAAGCAGCATATCAGGCCTCTTTTTAGGACTTGTTGGTGATTCAGTTGATCCTGATGGCTCTGGTCCAATCCCTCCTATTCCGTCTTTTACTTTTCTTTTCCAAGCCCTTGCCTCCTTAACGGATGTGAATGTTCTCTCCACACCCAGCATTGTTACAACGGATAACGAGGAGGCTGAGATTGTTGTGGCTGATGTGATTCCTTTTCCTACAGGAAGTACAGTTGGTGAAACCGGTGTTACAGTACAGACCATAGACCGTCAACCTGTCGGTATAAGGCTTGTGCTTACTCCTCAGATCAGCGAAGGTGACTTTCTGAATTTGAATATTCACACTGAGGTTTCTGCAGTAAGGGAACAACCTCCCGATCTTAATACAGCTGTTTTTGGTCTTGCTACAACTACAAGGAGCGCGGATTCATCTGTTGTCGTTAAAGACGGCCAGACTATTGTAATAGGTGGGCTTGTTCAGGATAGAGAAACTGTCGCTGAAAGTAAGGTTCCGCTTCTTGGTGATATACCGCTTCTTGGTTATCTATTTAAGTTTAAGCAAAGAAGAAGCACTAAGATAAATCTATTGATTCTTCTCACCCCGAGGATTGTAGAAAACGAAAGTGACATGCAGAAATTACTAGAAGATAGACAAAGAAGAAACATGCTCCTTCAACAACAGGGGGTTAAGAGAGAATTTCCTAGTGAGTAGTATGACAAAGGGGGTTACTGACTTGAAAAGCCTAGAGGAAATCATTATTAAAAAAAATCCTGCAGTTCAGGATAAGCTAAGTGAGCTTTTATCTAAAAACGGAGAGAGGTTTGAAGAAACCCTACTTAAATCAAAGCTATTGAGTGACGAAGAGGTTCTGGCGATTCTATCTGAGTTCTATGGGATTCCGCATATCCTTAGCATTTCTGAAAAGGATATCGATACTGAACTTGTAAAACTACTTCCTATAAGCTTTGCAAAAAAATTTAGACTAATTCCTCTAAAGAAGGGGGATGGAAGGGTTATTGTAGCCCTCGCTCCACCTCTGGATTTATATGCATTAGATGAGGTAAGGTCAGTTTTTGCGTGCGATGTAGAACCTTTTCTTGCTTTAGGTCCCGTGATTATAGACTGCATAAACAAGGTTTATGAACGTGGTACGGAGATGAGGGATGAGATTGAGAACGGGACTTCAGGTATCACTGAATCTGAGTTTCAGGAACCTAAAGACCTTCTTGAGGCAGAGGATGAGGCGCCAATTATTAGATTTGTAAACTCTCTTCTATTTCACGCTGTAAAGGAGAAAGCAAGCGACATTCACATTGAGTGCTTCGAAAAGGATTTGGTTGTGAGATTCAGAAAAGACGGACTCCTTTACAATGTGACCGCGGTTCCCAAAAGGCTTCAATCATCTGTTATCTCAAGGGTAAAGATTATGGCTGAGCTTGATATTGCGGAAAAGAGAAAGCCACAGGATGGAAGAATTCGAGTAAAGATTGCTGGGCGCGACGTAGATGTTCGTATATCTACTGTTCCAACCTCTCATGGAGAAAGTGTTGTTATGAGGCTTCTCGACCGCTCAACAGTTCTACTCGAACTCGAGGAATTGGGTCTTGAGGGTAAGAAGCTTGAGACCATAAATTCGCTTATTCATCGCCCTCATGGAATTGTTCTTGTTACTGGTCCTACAGGAAGTGGTAAAACGACATCCCTTTATGCCGCTCTTGAAAGGATAAATTCTCCAGACAAAAAGATCATAACGATAGAGGACCCGATAGAGTACCAGATACAGGGAATAAACCAGATTCAGGTTAACCCCAAGGTGAATCTAACGTTTGCGAATGGACTCAGATCCATACTTCGTCAAGACCCAGATGTAATCCTAGTTGGTGAAATCAGAGATAGAGACACAGCGGATATAGCAATTCATGCCTCTCTCACAGGGCATCTTGTTTTTTCTACACTACACACAAACGATTCAGCAAGTGCAATAACAAGGCTTGTGGATATGGGAATTGAGCCATTTCTTGTCGCATCTTCTCTTGTTGCCGTTATTGCTCAGAGGCTTATTCGCCTTCTTTGCCGCTCTTGTAAAGAGCTCTATACCCCTCTTGACGATGATCTTACGAGGATAAATATTGATAGAAGTAGGATCCCAAACGGGAAACTATATCGAGCGCAAGGGTGTAGCGAGTGTCTAGGCACGGGCTATAGTGGAAGAATCGGAATATTTGAAATACTTGTTATTAATGATTCGATCCGCGCTCTTACTATGAGCACTGCGGATTCAACAACTATAAAGAAGAAGGGTATTGAATATGGAATGACAACACTTAGAATTGACGGCGCAGAAAAGATTCTTAAGGGTTTAACCTCCATAGATGAGGTAATGCGTGTTACAGAAGAGGATGAAAGGTTAGGGATTGAAGATTAGGTTAGAGTTTTAATGAATGCAATAGTAGGTAGTCTTGCCTGATCTTACACTTATAGGATATGCCTGTTTATAAATACAAAGCGATAAGCGAGAAAGGAAAGCATCTTGAGGGTGCAATAGATGCGGAATCCCCTAAAGCTGCAACTGAAAAGCTGAAGCGGCAGAATATATTTCTTTCCTCTATGAGAGAGGTTAAAAAGGGAAAGACGAGAAGGTTATTCATATTTAAGGGGATCAGCACGGCAGAGCTTGCAGTAACAACAAGGCAGTTTTCTACTCTTATTTCTGCTGGATTTCCACTTGAAGCATCCCTTGTTGCGCTATCGGAACAGACTGAAGATGCAAGAATGAGCCAGGTACTAACTCAGGTAAGAGATAGGATAAACGAAGGGAGCTCCTTAGCCTCTGCGCTAAAGGAGCATCCTAACGTGTTCTCTGACCTTTATGTAAATATTGTAAAAGCCGGTGAGGCAAGTGGAACACTCGATATTGTGCTTCTTAGGCTTTCTGATTTTCTTGAAAAGCAGATGGCTCTCCGCTCACGTGTAAGGAGTGCCCTCATCTATCCAATCTTTATGTTTTTTATAGGAGGTGGGGTTCTATTTTTTATGATGACCTATGTTATACCAAGGATAGCAAGGATATTTGAAGATAGCCGAAGGGCCCTTCCACTTATTACTGTAGTACTTATAGAAATTAGCAAGTTCTTAAGTCAAAACATTGTTATTCTATTCCTTCTTTTTACTGGTGTTCTATTTATTGCCTACCGATTCAGTAAGACTGAGCGCGGGAAAATGCTCTTTGATCGTTTAACCCTTAGACTTCCAATATTTGGAAGGATTGCAAGGATGATTTTAATTTCGAGACTTACACGCACCCTTGGGACACTTCTTGCAAGCGGGATCCCACTTCTAGAGGCACTTGAAATAGGAGAAGCAGTTGTAGGGAACAGGGTATATGTTGAAACATTAAAGGGTGTTCGAGAAAATGTAAGAGAAGGAACAAGCCTTGCAGGGCCACTTAGAGAAAGCGGCGTGTTCCCTCCACTTGTTACAAGGATGATAACAGTGGGAGAGCAAACTGGTGAGCTAGAAGAAATGCTAGCTAAGATTGCGGACATTTACGACCTGCAGGTTGAAACCTCGGTTTCTACTCTTACCTCTCTTCTTGAGCCTGTTATGATACTTGTAGTAGGTGCGGTGATCGGCTTTATAGTTTTTGCAATTCTTCTTCCTATATTTGATTTAACTTCAACAATTGGAAGATAGGAGGGTAACAATTTGATTGCGGATTTCGGATTGCAGATTTTGGATTGAAAAAAATTTAAATCAGCAATCCGCATTCCAAAATCTAAAATCAGAAGCGGGAGGTTTGAAAATGAAATCACAAGGTGGTTTTACGCTTATTGAAATCATGGTGGTTCTGGTTATCATTGCTGGTCTTGCTTATATCGTCAGCACAAATGTTATTGGGAGACTCGAGAAGGCTAGGGTTGAAACAACAAAGATTCAAATCAAACAGTTAGAGACTAGTCTAAAACAGTTTAAGCTCGATAACGCCTTTTATCCAGAGACACAGCAAGGGCTTGAGGCTCTAGTAGCACAGCCTAGTACTGGGAGAATTCCTCAGCGATACGCAAGAGAAGGATACCTCGAAGGTGGCCAGGTTCCTAAGGACCAATGGGGAAACGATTATGTCTATATTGGAACTGACCAAACTCAAGACGGCTCTTATGAAATCATATCTCCGGGAGAAGATGGTGTGTATCCAAGTGATGACGACATTTCAAGCCGGAATATACAATGAGGGATCAAAAAGGTTTTACCCTTATAGAGCTTGTTGTGGTAATTTTTTTGGTCGGGATATTTTTACTGGTAGCGGTTCCTAAGTTTAAGGATATTACTGAGGTAAATATCAAAAGTGCTTCACGAAGACTCACTGGTGCTATAAGATACCTATATAGTGAGGCTGTTTTTAAAAAAAGGGTCTATAAGCTGGCATTTGATATAGACACAAATGAGTATTGGGTTGAGGTTATAGAGGGAAATGAATTTGTGACGCCTGTTGATACCTTTCTTCAAAGAAAGAGGCTTCCAGTCGGTGTTTTTTTTAAAGATATTAAAACACAGAGAAGCCTTGGAAAGACAGAGAAGGGAAGTGGGGAATTTATATTATTTATGCCGACCGGCTTTGTTGAACCGGCTGTGATCCATCTTGCAACTGAAGATGGACAAGCCTACACACTAGCTACAAAACCCTACACGGGGGGAACTATTGTATTCGATGAGTATATTGACCTTCTTGAGAAGTAGAGGAATTGGGAATTGGGAATTAGGGATTGGTAAAAATCTTGCTAATTCCAAATTCCAAATTCCTAATATCCAGTCAGGGTTTATCCTCCTTGAGGTTCTTGTTGCGGTTGCAATACTCGGCGCCGCGCTAGCAGTACTTTTAGGGGCTGTAAATAAAGATTTAATTCTTGCCTCCCAGTCAAAGAACTTAGTAGTTGCGAGCGCTCTCGCTCAACGAAGGCTTTCAGAAATTGAACTAGGAGGGTTTCCAGAAGAAGGGGAGAGGGAGGGCGAATTTACAGAGGCCCCTGGTTTTAAATGGTATAGTTCAGTAACCCCCTTAGGCATTCCGGGCTTAAATACGGAAGTTAGAATCGTTCGTTTGTTAATTACTTGGGATGAAGGTAAAAAGGACTTTGAAGTCACATTGGCAATGTCTAATCTCAAATAGAGGTTTCCTAAAAACCCTACCGCTAGACTTCGTCGTGAGCGCTCAGTCGGACGATCGCGACCCCAGATCCCGAGGGTTTACTCTAATTGAGGTTCTTCTTGCTGCATTAATCGGGGCTATGGTTTTAACTGTTCTCTATGCCTCATTCTTTCAGATAATAAATGCAAAGGATTCGGCCGAAAGCGAACTTGAACTTTACCATGAGGTAAGAATTATTTTTTCTAAGATGACTGAGGATCTAGCTATGGCATTTCCAATGGGTATGATTTATTCAGTTAAGGGTAGTTCTCCGTCTTTATTTTTTGTTGGTGAAGTAGAAGGAAAGAATAGCTCAGTTGCTTTTACCGCCTTATCTCATAAAAGAGGTATAAACTCACCCGATTCAGATCAGGCTCTGATTAGTTACTTTCTTGAGCCGGTTCCTGACAGTGATCTTTTTTTTCTTATGAGAGGTGAAAATCCAAGAATTGGAAGCACCTCTGTTGCAATTCAGTATCCACTATCCGAAAGCGTAGTGGGGTTTAACCTTACTTACCTATCAGGTGATGGGGAGGAATTTATAGATGTTTGGGATTCATCGCAAACAAACTCCCTTCCAAAGGCAGTTGATGTAACATTAACAATGAGGAGTAGCAGGGGAGAAGATGTAGTGTTTAATTCTCTAATACTAATTCCTTCTGCAAATTAATAAGAAGCATTAATTTTAAGAATATGAATCTCAAGAAGAGTAGATCAGAAAAGGGCATCGTACTTATAATAGTGCTTATTGTTATTGCAATTCTTACGACACTTGTAGTTGATCTTATGTATTTCACACATATTGATATAGAAATATCTTCTAATACAAGGGATGAATTAAAATCGCGCTACATAGCGAAGTCCGGGGTTTATGTTATTGCTGGAACACTAAAGAACGAGCCACTTGAGAACATTGCCGCATTCGCTAGTAATTTCGGCGACCAGGTGGGAGATTCTAAAGGGTATTGGACTATCCAGATCCCCTTTTTACCATTTGGAGATGGTTCCCTTTCTATCAAGGTTATTGACGAGCGTTCAAAGATCAACCTAAATGCTCTTGTAAATCAGACCACTAATGATGTCGACCGTCAGGTGCATGCGGAGCTTACAGAGCTTTTTAGAATGATTGGTGTAGATAATAGTAAGTCTTCACTTTTTATCGCAAGTTTAACTAACTGGCTTGACCGTCCGATATCAGGCTCGAGAAATGATCAAAATCCTGCGGGTGCAAACGGGGACTTCTATGCAGGTCTTGAAAACCCTTATCAGATAAAAGACGGTCCGCTCGACAGTTTAGAAGAGATCAGACAGATACACGGAATGGATGATGAATTCTTTAATTCGATAAAAGACTACGTCACAGTTTATCCTGCTGACAAAAAAATAAATTTCAGCACAGCCCCCAAGATTGTGATAAAGGCGGCTGTCAAGGGCTCTGCAGTCTCTGCAAAACAAGGACAAGAAAGCGCATCGCCTGAAGACGTAAGGGATGACATTACGGAACTAATAGCTGAGGCTGTAATAGAAGCTAGGAAGGACGATCCTTTAGTCGGTATAAAGAAGGTTAGGGAAATAGTTAAGGCTATTGATCCTAATCTCCGAATAAACGCGGGTTTAAGCGGTGTAGTTTTGGGCACAGGTAAAAGTGATGTGTTCTCTTTAACATCAATAGGTAGTATAGGAGGGGAAGCTCCAACATCGAAGGTTGTTAATGCAGTTGTAAGAAAAAGCGGCTCTATTAATTCACAAGGGGTTAACATCATATCATGGAAGGAGCAGTAGAAAAGCTAAGGAAAATTAGGGAAGAGCTCAGGGGAGAGTTTTTCGAAAGAGACGATGTTATAGATGGGGCTCTTTCCGCACTGCTTTCAGGCTCTCACGTGCTTCTTATCGGTCCTCCAGGAACTGCAAAGTCCTTACTTGCGCATGAAATTTGCAAGAGTGTTTCCGGTGCTAAATACTTTCAGTGGCTTCTTACAAAATTTACCACACCCGAGGAAATATTCGGTGCTGTGAGCCTAAAGGGTTTAGAGAATGATGAGTATAGAAGGGTAACAAGCGGGAAATTGCCTGAAGCTGATATTGCCTTTCTTGACGAGGTATTTAAAGCAAGTTCGTCAATCCTCAATACTCTTCTAACAATTATGAATGAAAGGATCTTCTACAATGGTATGGAAAGGATTCAAGTTCCACTAATTACACTATTTGGGGCAAGCAATGAGATTCCATCGGAGGAGGATGAGCTTGAAGCCCTCTATGACAGGTTTTTACTTAGATACGTTGTAGATTATATAAAGGAGGATTTTCGGTTTTTAAAGATGATACAGGGTATTATGGTTGAGAGAAAAAGGACTCTAATAACCGCTGAAGAACTTAACCATTGCCAGTTCCTGACCACGAAGGTTTTTATTCCTGCTCATATACTAAAACTTATCTCTCGCATAAGACATGAACTACAGAAGAAGGGGATTATTCTTTCAGATAGACGATACAAACAATCAGTTTTACTTCTCAAGGCAAGGGCATACCTAGATGGGAGAAGCGAGGTTATGGAAAGTGATCTAAATATACTTGAGAATGTTCTCTGGAGAGACCCAAGTGAAAGAGGTGAGGTCCAAGTCGTAATCTACCAATCGCTTTACGGCTATAGAGACCGTGCTCGTGAATTATTGGTTCAGGCTAGGGAACTCGAGTCATACGCAAAACGTCCTTGGGAAGACGAGGAGATGCTTATTAAAGCAAACGTAGAGGCGCAGACGAAAATTAGACAGATAATTTCAAAAATAGATGCGCTCTTTGAAGAATGCAAAGAACGTGGAAAGTCCCTTGACGAACTTTCTGGAGTAAGAACAGCAATTGAGGATATCCAGAAGGAGATACTAAACAGGTTGCTTTCTGGGAAAGAAGAACCGAGTTAGCATAATCTAAACCCTAAGAAATAAAAGGGGGCTTTCAATGAGCTTGACCAGATGAGCGAGGCGGAGAAGCTTGAGTTTGAATTTGAGTGGATCCACGCTGAGATTGAGAAACTCGAGGAGGAAGCTTACGAAGTAAGTCTTCGACTTGCCAAGCTGAAGGAAGAACAGTGCTTAGTCTGTTCCGCACCCCTAATTTCCAAAGAAGCAAAGGAGAAGGGTCTTTGCTGGTCCTGCTATGTTGACGAAGTAGGTAATTAGAATATCATTCGGGGAAGGTGACCCCCTTCCCTGGAAAGAGGTAATGATTAAGCTCTGGAACTGGATGGCTTATATTGACGAAAACGGATATAGCACAAATCAGCCTGCTTGTCATCGGGGTCTGGGGTAGTGATCATAGAGGGAGGATTTCAGGGAACCGCTTACGAAGCAAGCCGCCGAGAAGCAACTTGAGCTTTGGCGTCGGATTTATCCCGACGCCGATCTTCAAGTGGTCTCAAATAAAGCAGGTGGCTGGGGAGTAAAAATCATAATTGAGCACGAGAGTAATTTGTAGGCAAAGAAGATAATGGCGCAAATAGAAATTTATTCACTCATTTGACATATATACATCTATACATTATATTTTCATAGCATGAAAAGAACACAAATCTACTTAGAGGAAAACCAATATAACTTCCTTGTTAGAGAGTCTGAAAAGAAGGGCATAGGCATTGCTGAATATATAAGGGAATTGATAGATGAGGTTATGCCAAAGCAAGAGGAATGGGAAAATCATCCTTTTTGGAATATAGGGGAAGATAAGTTTTCAACCGGCGAGAGAAGGGGATCTGTAGAACATGACAGAATCATATACAAGGTCAAGAAACCTATTGGCAAACGCCGAAATGCCAGACCCTCAAGCCTGCATTTTCGTTGATACGAGTGCATTTATAGCTCTTCGGGACTCAAAGGATATAAATCATCGCCGGGCAAAGGGCTTTCTAGAGGAAATAAAGAAAAAAAAGATCCTTCTTGTTGCCACAAATTTTGTTTTTGATGAGGTCTATACCTACTTTTGTAGGTTTCATAAAGTTGCGGTTGAGATGGGGGAATATATAAGAAACAGTCCTGGGGTAATTGCTTACCACAGGATTACAGCGGATGATGAAAACCGTGCATGGGAAATAGCAAGAAGCTATAGAGATAAAACTTTTTCTTTTACTGATTGTACGAGTTTTGCTATTTGTGAGCGTCTGGGAATATTGGATGTCTTTGCTTTTGATGAGCACTTTAAGCAGTATGGAAAATTTAATGTATTACCTTAGAACCTAAAACTCATCTGCCCTCTTTAGGACATAGATCTAGATACCCAGATATTTTTGTATAACGAGGAGGTATATTTGCTACGCGGGAAAAATTCTTTATAATAATTGTTAGGTTCCCTAGGATAGAAATCAGAAGCCTATTTCAAAACGATAGGAGAACATATGACTACAAAAGCTATTACTGTTGTTAACTCGATCGATAATGCTGAACTTGAAAAAAAGGTTAAGGAAATATACCGCGAGGTCGCGCTAAACCCAGATGGGGAGTTTCACTTCGAGATGGGCCGCGCCCTGGCGGAAAGACTGGGCTATTCATCAGAAGATCTAGACCGCATCCCCTCCGGGGCGATCGAATCGTTTGCTGGCGTCGGTTACTTTTTCCATCTAGCAAATCTCAAAGAAGGTGAAAGCGTAATTGACCTCGGCAGCGGATCGGGTATGGATACTTTCGTCGCAGCCTTGAAGGTGGGGGGAAACGGCAAGGTGGTAGGAGTTGACATGACAGATGAACAGCGGGCCAAGGCTGAGCGCCTGCGTGACCAGGCGGGATTCAACAACGTCACTTATATCAAGGGTTACATTGATACTATCCCTTGTGCAGACGAGGGTTTCGATGCCGTAATAAGCAACGGAGTAATCAATCTCGCCTATGACAAAGGAAAGGTGTTTCAGGAGGCTGCACGGATACTAAAACCTGGCGGACGCCTCGCGATCTCGGACATCGTAACCGAGGTGCAGCTCCCGAATGGCATTACCTGTAATACCACATTGTGGGCCTCCTGCATCGGAGGGGCTATACAACAGGATAGTTATCGCGCGGCGATCGAAGCGGCAGGTTTGCGCGTAGAGACTGTACAGGACAATCCGCAGTATCAATTCATCTCTGAGAATGCCCGGGGTGCAAGCAAGAAATTTGGCGTGAAAAGTATATCTCTGTTAGCAGTGAAGGTATAAAATTGAAGTGCGTCAATGAACTTGGGTGTAGAAATTATCAGGTAAGCAACCCTTTTCATTTTGTATGGACAGTGCCGAAACCTAACAAGCCCTTCAAGCCGACGCGCTACCACGCGGCTTAAGGGCGGCGTTGGGCGCGACCATCAATAATTTCCCTAAATTAATTTCCTCGTAGATAACCCAAATACTACCGTTTTCTGGCTTTTTATGTGCTTGGTATGCCAGAGTTACTTATATACTACTGCTTTAATTCCCTCAAAAGTTCTCTATCCAACGTTATCAATTTAACCCCTTTATCTCTCACATACTTCAATAGTATCGCATCGTTGTAATTAAGCTTCCCTTCGCTTTCAATAACTCTATCCACTATTTCCACGTGAGTTTCCTTTAGGTTTTCAATCCATATCACATTTATATTTGCCTCAAGCTCTCTCAATTTCCCTAGGGCGTCTTTACAATTATATCTCCTTTCTCTACACCTCCTCGCTATTGCGGAGTATACCTCTGCAAGATTTACATTAAGAATATATACTCTCTCATCTCCGAGATCTTCCAATATTCTAACTGCGTGTTTGTAATGGGTGTCTTTTTTATCTAGAAGAGCCACAATAATGTTTGTATCAATGACTATCACTCGTAAAGTCCCCTTTCATCTTCTACTGCGTCACCTCCCATAGACACCACTCCTGCGAACTTCAAGAGAGTTTTAGCAGTGCCCACTCTTGTGTCTTCTATAATTTCGACTCCGAGTTTTCCAAGTATTCTCACAGCGTCTTGAGTTGTGAATTCGAGGAGTGAAAAATAAAAACCCTTGTCCTTAAGAGCTTCTTGAAGCAAATTCTTGACCGGTATTCTCTTCCCGCCAATCAAAGCAAAGTAGGCTGTACCTCTTCCTGAAATCCCATTTTGAGCAACCCTTTCAACATCTTTCTTTGATAGGTAAACCTCTTTACCTCTCAACACAAACTTTTCTGCTATCATCGCTATTACCTCCACTTACACATTACTATAAGTGTATGTTTATTTGCTGCTTTGTAAATAGTCAGGAGCTGATTTATTATGCGCGTAGGATGGTTTAAAAAATCGGAAGAACAGAAGCATTATACTACCGTTTTTCTTGCTTTTCACGCTCTAGTGTGCTACTAGCATAAATAGACTACCGATTTTCAATAAAAACGGCATTATTTTCTGAAATATAGACTTCACATCAAAAAGTAGTTGACATAATAGATGGTATTATATATGATACCATTATAAAGAAATGGAAGATAGTTCTTGATACAAACGTACTGGTAGCGGCGCTTCGTTCTAGAAGAGGAGCTTCACATAAGCTTCTTTCAATGATAGACAGCGGAAAATTCCAAATTGCTATCTCAGTGCCTTTGTTACTTGAATACGAGGATGTGCTGAAAAGGGAGTTACTTCATATTCCACTTACCCGTGACGAAATAAATGATATTCTTGATTACCTATGCACAGTGGCAGACAAAAGACAGATTTATTTTTTGTGGCGCCCTTTTTTGAAAGATCCGAAAGACGATATGGTCTTGGAGCTGGCGGTTGAATCGCGAAGTAATTATATCGTCACTCACAATGTAGATGATTTTAAAAGAATCGAGCGTTTTAATGTAAAGGCAATAAAGCCGAAGGATTTTTTAAAAGTCATAGGAGAGAAAAAATGAGCGCTATCAGTTTAAGATTACCAGACTCACTTCACAAAAAAGTTAAAGAACTTGCAAAAAGGGATAATGTATCAATCAACCAGTTTATAAATTCAGCTTTAACAGAGAAAGTATCCGCATTCCTGACACAGGCGTATCTCGAAGAGCGGGCAAAAAGAGGCAGTAGAGAAAAATTTAAAAAGGCTCTTTCAAAGGTTGCCGACGTAGAACCGGTTGAAGGTGATAAATTATAGGAAATGAGTCCAAAGAAGCTCCCCAAAACCTTAACCAAAGAAGAAGTCTTTAAGCTTTTATCCCAACCCAATAAAAAAGCTCCCTCAACGTGCCTTGACTAATACGAATAGATTGTTTACAATTGTAGTAAATTGTAAACATGATAGTATTCGATTCTTTCACTCTGATACTGCTAGCAAAAGTTGAGCTTTTGATACGAGTGGTTGAAGATACTGAGGTGACAATAACCGATATAGTTAAAAAAGAATGCACAAGAAAGCAGGAACTACTTGACGCCAAGCTTATAAAAAAATTGATTGAGGAAGGAAAAGTAAAGGTTGAACATTATCATGTAGGAAAAGAAGGTAAAAAGATAGAAAAGGGTTTTAATATGGGAACAGGCGAGGTTTCTTCTCTTCTTCTTGCAAGAAAAAAGGGATGGATATTTGCCACTGATGATAAGCAAGCCTTGAAGGCGTGCAAGGTGCTGCGGGTGCCATTTCTGACTGCTATTCATTTTCTGCTTAGGCTTTATGAGAAAGGAATAATAAGTCATGAATTAGTCTTAGCAAAGGTTAAAACCCTGGAAAAGGTCGGTCGCTACAATCCTGATATAATAAGAAGTGTTTTGAAGAAAATAATGGAAAAGGGAGAGCAAAAATGACGGTAATGAGCTTGAGATTATCCAGAAAAGAAATAGATCGGATCAAAGAAATTGCAACCAAGGAAAATAAGAAAAAGGGTGAAGCTGCTCGTTCTCTGCTCTATTATGGATGGTTTTTTTTCAATCTCAAACGGTATAAAGAAGGCAGAATTTCTCTTGAAAGCCTGGCAAAAGAACTCGATCTCAGCGTAAGTGAAACTATAGACCTTCTTGTAGAATACGGTGTTCCATCTTCTATATCATATGATGATTATCTTGAGGGGTTAGAAACACTGAGGCAATTACCTTGATCTACACCCATGTTTATGATTCTGATCTGGCTAAAAAGATGCGCTTGAGGAATACGATCGATGTCTAAGAACAAAACCATATCACAATTATAAAGATATCAAAGTTATTTTAAGGAGTTCCGTATAATCTTTAGTTAGGGCTTACAACACGTACTAATGAATCT
>Ga0209001_1000195_pt1 | contig 13735 bp, 11 predicted proteins | sample Rifsed13ft2_FD_184006 | JGI IMG/M metagenome (GOLD analysis project Ga0209001, IMG submission 184006) | Soil microbial communities from Rifle, Colorado, USA - sediment 13ft 2 (SPAdes) (version 2) | ecosystem: Environmental > Terrestrial > Deep subsurface > Rock core/Sediment | place: Rifle...
TGTCGGTGTGGTGGTGGCGGACGTCATCGTCCGCCCCGTGGATGCGTGGCCGCAGCCCGGCCGCCTCTCACTGGTGGATCACATCGAACTGCACGGCGGCGGGCTCGCGTACACCACGGCGGTCACCCTAGCGAAGTTAGGCGTCTCCAGCGCCGTCGTCGGACGCGTCGGCGGCGATCCGCTCGGGACGTACCTGGCCGACGGCCTGCGCGCGCACGGCGTGGAAGTGCACCTGCGGCAGGACGCGGAGAGCCGCACCGCGGCGACGGTGGTGACCGTGACCAGCGGCGGGGAGCGCTCCTTCCTTCATCTCCTGGGGGCCAACGGGCGTCTCGTGGCGCAGGACGTGCCGGATGAACTCCTGGCGCGCTCGCGGGTGCTGCACCTGGGAGGGTTTTTCATCCTGCCGGCGCTGGACGGCCCGCCGGCCGCGGAGTTGTTCCGGCGGGCGAAGGCCGCGGGGTGCCGCACGAGTCTGGACACAGCGTGGGATCCGCAGGGGAGATGGATGAGCGCCCTGGCGCCCTGCCTGCCGTATGTGGACCTGCTCTTTGGGAACCAGGAGGAGCTCGCGAGCGTGGCGGGTGTCCGGGATCCGGGGGCGATCGGGGCCGCCCTGCGCGCACGGGGCGTGGGTGTGGTTGCCGTGAAGATGGGCGAAGCCGGGGCGTACGTGGACGGCGAATCCTGGCGGGGCCACGTGCCGGCGTTTGCCGTCCCCGCGGTCGACACGACGGGCGCGGGCGATGCCTTCTGCGGTGGATTCCTGGCGGGATACCTGGCCGGGTGGGATCTGGAGACATCCACCAGGTTCGCCAATGCCGTCGGCGGGCTCTGCGTCACCGCTGTGGGCGGGACGACGGGAGTGCGCTCGACGGAAGAGACCCTCCGCTTCCTGGAGACCGCACCCGTGCGGCGTCCGGCGTCCAACGACTGGGGAGGATGACATGATCGGGCAGATGGGTACGGGGACGGTGGGGTCGGGTCCCGGACAGATCCCTCACATCGGCGTCGGCCTTCTCGGATACGCGTTCATGGGGAAGGCCCACAGCCACGCGTTCAAGACAATGGCGTACATGATGTCTCCGCCCCCGGCGATTCCCCGGCTCGTGGCGATCTGTGGACGCGACGAGGCAGCGGTGCGGGACGCGGCCGCCCGCTACGGTTATGAGACGTACTACACGGACTGGCGCGCCCTGGTGGCGGACGATCGGGTCCAGTTGTTTGACAATGGAGGGCCTAACCATCTGCACGCGGAGCCCTGCATCGCCGCGGCGGCCGCGGGCAAGCACGTGCTCTGCGAGAAGCCCCTGGCCCGGACCGCCGCCGAGGCGCAGCGCATGCTGGACGCCGTGACCCGGGCCGGGGTGAAGCACATGGTGGCGTTCAACTACCGCTTCGTTCCCGCCATCCGGCAGGCCCGCGACCTGATCGCCGCGGGCGCGTTGGGGGAGATCCGTCACTTCCGCGCCCGCTACCTGCAGGACTGGCTGACCGACCCCACAGTCCCCCGGACTTGGCGGCTCGAGCGCGAGGCGGCGGGCAGCGGCGCGATTGGGGATCTCGGCTCCCACATCGTGGACCTGGCCCGCTTCTTGATTGGCGAGCCCCGGCGCGTCACGGCGACGGTGCGGACCTTCGTCGGCGAGCGGCCCCTGCCGGACGCGAAGGGCTCTGCCCCGGTCGAGGTCGACGACGCCTTCGCCGCCGTCGTGGAGTTCGCCGGCGGCGCGGTCGGCACGCTGGAGGCGTCCCGCGTCGCCGCCGGCAGGCGGAACCATCTCGCCCTCGAGATCAACGGGACGGCCGGCTCGATCTCCTTCGACCTGGAGCGGCTGAACGAGCTCGAAGTCTACTGGACCGAGGAGGGCCGCAAGGAGACCCGGGGATTCCGCCGCGTGCTCGTCACCGACCGCGAGCATCCCTTCTTGAGCCACTGGTGGCCGCCCGGGCACATTCTCGGCTGGGAGCACACGTTTGTGCACGAGATCTACCACTTTCTAACCGCGATCGTCGCTGACGCGCCGGTCGGGCCCAACGGCGCCACGTTTGAGGACGGCTACCGCGCCGCGCTCGTCTGCGACGCCATCCTGGAATCCGCGCGGACCAACCATTCGGTGGAGGTAGCCTCTTAGAGAAACGAGAATCCTGGAGGCGACATGGGTGACGTCCGTCATGAACGCACGCTGATCTTCATCAAGCCCGACGGGGTGCAGCGCGGCCTGGTCGGCGAGGTGCTGCGCCGGTTCGAGCGCGCCGGCCTGAAGGTCGTCGGGCTGAAGATGGTCCACGCGAAGCCCGACTTCCTGGAAAAGCACTACCCGAATAATGAAGACTTCCTCCGCACCCTCGGCGGGAAGACCAGAGAGGCCTTTGCCGCCGCGGGACTCGACGTCAAGCAACAGACCGGCAGCGACGACCCGCTGACCATCGGCCGGGCCGTGCGCGGCTGGCTGATCGACTACGTTTCCAGCAGTCCGGTCGTGGCCTTCGTCCTCGACGGCATCCAGGCGGTGGGCACCGCGCGGAAGATCGTCGGCGACACGCTGCCCTTCCGCGCCGCCCCCGGTACCATCCGCGGCGATTTCTCCATCGACTCCCCGACGGTGGCCAACCCGCAGCGGCGCCCCGTGCGCAACATGATCCATGCCTCCGGCACGGTGGACGAGGCCGAATTCGAGATCAAGATGTGGTTTCGGCCGGAGGAACTCTTCGCCTACCGGCGGGTGGACGAGACCCTCATTCAGGGAGAATGACCCGCCCCACGATCCAGCAGGAGGCGGCGACGATGTTGCCCCGCTGTGGCTCCGCCGGCAGCGTCTCCCGGTCCGCCAGCACCCACGCCGAGACTTTCTCTGTCGCCACGCCCAGCCGCCAGTAGGGCGCGCCGGTCTCCCGATTGGTCAGCAGGTGGGCGTCGTCGATGATGCCCGAGATGAGGGCCGTGGCTTCGGGCTCACCCTCCGGTTCATCGGCGGCGAAGTGCGAGAGGGAGAGGAAGGATCGCATCGGCGGCTGGTACTGCACCCGCCCGGCCGTCTCGTAGGCCCCGGTGTCCTCATAGAGCGCCGCCTCGTGGGCGATGCCGCAGAACTCGATCGGCACCACATCACCGACGCGGAGGCGGGCCCGCACCAGCGGAAAGTTCACCAGGTCGATGCGCACCGGAAAGGCGCCGGAGATCGGCTCGTCGGGCTCGACCGGCTCCACCCAGCCCTCCACCCACCCTTCCGCTTCCTCGTCGGGATCCTCTCCGTGCGCCGTCACGGCCACGCGCAGCGGCGTTCCGATGTGATAGAAGGGCGTGGCGTCAATGACCTCACCCTGCGCGTCGACCAGCGCCCAGATCTCCGGGCCGTCGCCGACCTCCCAGCGCGCCAGCATCCCGCCGCCGGGGAGCGGCAACCGTTCCCCCTTCGCCGCCGCCTCTCTCATCAGCGCCTCGTACTCGCTCATCTGCCGGACGGGGAACCCGATGCAGGAGAAGTGACTGGACATGAGGCCTCGCTCTAGTTCAGGCGCTTCAGCGCCTGCTGCAGGCGCGTCAGGTTGGCCTCAACCTGGGCGCGGTCCGCCGCCTCCGGCACCTCTGCGAGGTAGCGCTCCAGGTGCGGCACCGCGTCGCGTAGCCGCCCGTCCCGCGCCAGGAGCATCCCCAGGTCGCGCCGATCCGCCGGGAGAGCGGTGACGTACAGGAGGCGTTCGCTGCAGCGGACCGCGCGGGGGAAGTCTTCCTGCGCGACGTAGATGTACTTCAGATTGCGCAGGAGCCGGGCGATGATCTCGTGGGGCGTGGCCGGCCGCAGCACCGCCGGGTCGAAGCGGGCCTCCGGGCCGAACTGCTCGAGGAACAGGAGGCGAAAGTCGCTCTCCCGAAGGAGCCGTCCCTGGTTGAAGGCATCGAGGAAGAGCGGGTCGGGGCTGGCCCGGTAGGTGACCGCGAAATGCCCGGGAAAGGAGACCCCGCTCAAAGGCAGCCCCAACCGCGTGCCGACGGAGATGTACACGATCGACAGGCTGATGGGGATGCCCACGCGGCGGTCGATGACGTCGTTGAGAAGACTGTTCCGCGGGTCGTAGTAGTCCTCGACGTTGCCGCGGAATCCGAGATGATGGAAGAGGTGGTCGTTGAGCAGGTGGACCAGCCGGGCGGGATCCAGCTCCTGCGCCACGCGGGGCTGCAGCGCACGGGCCATGGCATCGAGGCGGGTCTGGTAGGCGGCGATGTCTAAGTCTGGGTACTCCTCCGCGGCGACGAGCAGGGCGGCCTCGTCCAGGGAGATGGCCTCCGGCTCCTGGTTCAACAGAAAGAGAAAGCGCTCGCGGATGTTCATCCCGGCCCACGCGTGAAGCGCATGCAACCATTCCATGTGAGCCAGAGCAGCCCCTCCCCGCCCACCTTCCCCTCCGGATTCCTCTGGGGCACGGCCACCAGCGCGCACCAGGTGGAGGGCGACAATAGCAACAACGATTGGTGGGCGTGGGAACAGGAACCCGGCCGCATTGCGCGAGGGCACCAGTCGGGACAGGCGGGCGACTGGTGGCGGGCCGCGGAGGCCGACTTCGACCGCATGGCCGCGCTGCACCAGAACGCGCACCGTCTTTCCATTGAATGGAGTCGCCTGGAACGCGGTCCCGGGAAGTGGGACGACGGGGCGCTGGCGCGCTACCGGGAGATGCTGACCGGACTGCGGCAGCGCGGTATTGCGCCCATGGTCACGCTGCACCACTTCACCTTCCCGCTATGGGTGGCCGCGCGGGGCGGATGGCTCTGGCCCGAACTACCGCAGGCGTTTGCCCGCTTCGCGCGGTTTGCCGCGGCGGGCCTCGGGGACCTCGTTGACTTCTGGTGCACGATCAACGAGCCGATCGTCGCCGTCGTCCTGGGATACCTGACCGGACGATTTCCGCCGGGCGGGGGCGGCCTGCGTAAGGCGCGGGACGCGGCGGTCAACTCCCTCCGCGCCCATGCCGCCGCCTACCGTACCCTCCACGAGGCGCAGCCGAACGCCCGCGTCGGCCTGGCCGCGAATCTCCACCTCTTCGATCCGGCGCGTCCCGCCTCGAGGCTGGACCGGCTGGTCGCGGGAGTGACGGACCGGGTGTACAACTGGGCCTACCTGGATGCCCTACGCGACGGCGTCCTGCGGGTCGGACCTCGGGTGCGCGTGCCGGAGGCCGCGGGCACCCTCGACTTCATTGGTGTGAATTACTACTCCCGCGACCTGGTCCAGTTTGACCGGCGCCACGCCCGCACGCTCTTCGGCCGCCACTTCCCCACACCCGGCGCACCCATCAGCGACGGCGGCTACGGCGAGGTCTATCCCGCGGGGCTGTTACGGGTGCTCCTGAGAGCGAACCAGTACGGGCTGCCGATCTATGTGACGGAGAACGGCCTTCCCGATGAGGACGACAACCTGCGGCCAGGTTTTCTCATCGACCACCTGATGGAACTCTGGCGCGCCAGCCGGATGGGCTGTGACGTGCGCGGTTACTTCCACTGGTCCTTGATCGACAACTTCGAGTGGGCGGACGGCTGGACGCTGCGCTTCGGCCTCATCGCAATGGATCCCGAGACGCAGACCCGCACGCCCCGGTCCAGCAGCACACTCTACAGCGAGATCTGTCGGCGGAGTGCCCTGCCGCCGGCTATCGAGGCTCGGCGGGTACGGCTGGAGATCCCGCCGAAAGAGTGATGACCTGGTCGGCGGGGAGATCCTCGCGCGGCCAGGAGGTGAAGAGGAAGACCTGCCGCTCGCGGGCGGCAGTCGTCAGCAGGTTGAGGACGCCCTTCACCCGCTGCGGGTCGAAGTACACGAAGGGCTCGTCGAGGAAGAGCGGCGGGGTGCGCCCCTGGCAGATCACCTCGAGCAGAGCCAGCCGCAGCGCGAGATACAGCTGATCGACCGTGCCCTGGCTGAGGCTGGCCGGCCCCTTCCAGCCGCGGGCCGCTTCCACCCAGACCCGCGGCGTCAACGTCCGCTCTTCCAGCGCTACCTTCTGGTAGCCGTTGCGCGTCGCCACCTTGAGGAACTCCCCGGCGCGCCGCTCCAGCAGCGCCCGCGCCGGGAAGAACGACTGCTTGCGCGCCTCCTCGAGCATCCGCCGCGTGAAGGCCAGCACCTCCGCCATCTCCGCGGCACGCGCCTGACGTTGTCGCAGCGCCGCGATACGCTCCTCGATGGACTCCCGTCCTTCCGGCCGGTCGAGCAACCCCTCCAGCATCCCCTCGATGCGCGCCTTGCGCTCGCCCAACGCGGCCGCCTCCTTCTGCAGCGCCTGGCTCTCCCGCTGCAGCCGGTCGCGCGTGGCTTCGGTGGCCCGCGCGCTGGCGGTCACATCGTGCAGCCGGCCGCGGACCTCCGCCACTTCCCGCTCCACCTCCTGCATCCGCTCGACGACCTTCTCCCGCGTCCGGCCGCCGAGCAGCTGCTGGACGGCGAGGCGCGCTTCTTCCTGCTGCCGCGCGACGTCCATGTAGGACGCGAAGCGCTGCTCCACCGCCTCCACCGACTCCGCGCCCAGCGAGGCCAGTTTGGCGCGCAGTTCCTTCTCCGCCTCCTCCATCTGCGCGTGCGCCGCTTCCACCTTCTTGCGCAGGTCCAGCACCCGCTGCTCCTGCCGCCGGTACAGCGCCTGGGTCTCCCCCACGCGGCCGCGCATCTGCACCCCGAGGACCATGAGCAGCGCGCCGGCGGCGATCGTGCCCCACCCGGGCACGGACCAGCGCAGCTGCGGCAGCACGAAGCCGAGAGTGATCGCCATCGCGCCGAGCAGGCTGACCACCAGTCCCGCGCCGGCGCGCCGCCGTGCGTGCTGGTGGCCCGAGCCGAGCTGCTCCAGCGTCGCCTCCTCCCGTTCCAACTGCTGGCGTCCGGTCTGCAGCGCGTGCCCTAGGTTCTGCGCAGTGCGGCGCGCCGCCACCAGCGCCTGCAGGGCGGCCTGATTCTGGTCGGTGAAGGACTTGAGGCGGGTCTCCAGGCTGTTCAGGCGGTTGAGGTGCTTCTCCAGCCGGTTGAGCAGATCTTGGTGCTCCCGCAGCTCCTTCTCCAGATCTTCCAGCCGGCGCTGCAGCACTGCCTGCTGCTCCGCGGCCTGCAGCTGCTCGGTCCGCATGGCGATCTGCCGTTCCAGTTCTTCCAGTTGGCGGGTCGCCGGGCGCAGCTCGCTCCACAGCGCCCGGGCCCGTTCCTCCTTGCGTTCGAGCTCCTGCTGCTGGGAGACCAGTTCCTGCAGGCGCCCGTCCCCAGCGCCGGACGGCTTGCCCGCGGCGGGCTCGGGATGCTGGCTGCGTTCGTCGATCCACCGGAGCGCGGCGTCCACGTTCTCCGCACCGCCGCCGCTGAGGATCTTGGAGAGGCGGGCGCCGATGAGGTGCCGGTCGTCGGTGAGGCGCGCCAGTTCCCCCTGCCCCACGTAGGCGGTGGAACGCACCGCGGCTTCGCTGGGCAGCCCCATCCAGTCCAGAATCTGCTGCTGAATGTCCCGCAGGTTGTCCACTGCACCCTTGCGTTCCTGCGGCTGCAGCAGCGCGGTACCGGCCTCGAAGTCCTTGCGCAGCAGATAAGAGCCGTCGTCCACCTGAAACTCCAGCACGAGTTCGCCCAGCCGCTGTTCGCCCCACGGCCGTGTCAGGTCGGCGAATCCCGCCTGCGGCTGCGCCGGGTTGACCAGCAGCGCGGCGAAGAGCGCTTCCATGACCGTCGTCTTGCCGGACTCATTGGGCCCTTGGATGATGTTCAGCCCCGGGACGAACGCGAACGTGGTGTCCTGGAACTTCTTGAATCGCCGGATGCGGAGGCGCCGGAGGATCATGCCGGTTCCCTCCGCTCGCCCAGCAGCCACAGCCCCAGCCGGTAGGCCGCGCCGACGCGCCGCCGCTCCGCCTCCGAGCCGGCCTGCTGCAACTGCGCCGTCATCAACTCCACGAACTTGCCGGTCACCGTGACGCTGCGGCCGGGAGCCTCTTCCAGCAGGGCGAGGTCCGGCATCGCCTCGTCCGTGATCTCCAGGGAGAAGAAACGCGGCGCCAGCCGCCGCTCCAGCGCGGCGCCGTCGATGTGCTGCGCGGGGCGGGCCCGGCCGGTCAGCCGGACCTCCAGCGACAGGTCCGGGTCGGCCAGCGCCTCAATCTCCGCGGCCAGCGCGTCGACCGAAGGAATGGCCGCGGGCTCCAGCACCAGGCGGTGCGCCCGCCCGCGGGCGATCGGCAGCGGGGTGACAGACGGCCGCTCCGCGCTCACATCGACGAGGAGAGCGGCACCGGGCCCCTCCGTGCGGACCATCAACTCCAGCGATCCAGGGAACCAGGCGGGCACCGCGTCCGTTCCGACGTCCATCATCTTGTGGCTGCCGCCCAGGGCCAGGTAGGCAAAGCGGGTGCCGGCGATGGCCCGCGCCAGCGCCCCGCGCCCGCCGGCGCGATTGGGATCGAGCGCGAGCAGGCCGATGGTCACCGGCTGCCGGCCGGCCGCCAGTCCCTTGAACGGGTCCGCCGTCTCCTTCACGCGGGCGACGGAGCGACCGCTGACCGCCACGCCGAGCCCGGGGAACTCCCCCACCTTCGGCGCGGCGGGCAGCACCGTCACACCGGCCACACCATCGAAGGCACCGCCGGCGTAGACTCCCTGCGCGTCGAGCGCGTCGGCCTCCCCCGCGGCGATGACGATCTCCACCCCCGACGTGGTGAGGCGGGCGAACTGCGCGATGACGAACTCTGTCAGTTCCGGGTGGGGATGAGATGAGGCGAAGAGGTCGCCGGCGATCAGGACCAGGTTGACGCCCGAGTTCGTCGCCTGCAGTACGACGTCGCTGAACGTCTGGCGCAGACGTTTCCGGTGCGCTGCGCCCCGTTCGCCGAGCCAGGGGAAGGACGCGCCAAGGTGGACGTCGGCCAGGTGGAGGAAGCGCACTTCCGGCTTGCCCTTGGACATCTGAGAGTCAACTTGGCGCGTGCTCGATTCTTTCCCTGCTCCGGCAGGCTTCAGACACCCGGCGAGCGGGCTAGCGCGGCCTGAAGGCGCGGGAGAGCGAGAGCGAACCGGGTCCGAGCAGCGCCACCGCCAGGCAGGCGAGGAGGATCACCAGTTCGTATTCGGTCGCGCCGACGAACCCCTGCGCCAGGCGGACCTTCCGGATGGCCACGGCCATCTCCACCGCCAGCAGCAGGGCAAACGGCCGTGCCAGTAGCCCCAGCAGCAACGCCAGCCCGCCAGCCAGTTCGAGCGCACCAATGACCCAGGCCATCGCCTCGGGGTACGGGATGTTCACGGTGAGGAAGAGGGCCACGGTACGTTCGTGGTGGCCGCCGAAGAGTTTGAGGTAGCCGTGCGCCAGGAAGACGGCGGCCGGCCCCAGACGCAGCAGCAGGAGGCCGAGGCCCTGGGCGGTGGCCGCGGGGCCTACGCGACCGGCGGCGATGAGCGGAGGGTTGCGCCGCTGCCCCACGGCATGTCGTGGTAGTCGGGGTCGTTGCGCTGGATCGCCGCCCAGAGGCAGACGGCCAGTTTTTGATCCAGGCGGCGCACGATCTCGTACTCGTGCAGCGCCGCGGCGCGATCCCCCTTGGCCAGGTAGGCCCGCGCCAGGTAGTCGTGCGCCTGGACGAAGAGCGGCCGCAGCGCGATCGCCACCCTGTACAGTTCGATGGCCTTGTCGATCTGGCCGACCTTGCGGTAGCAGTAGGCCAGGTTGTTGAAGGCTTCGGGGAAGCGCCCGCCCAGCGCCAGCGCCCGCTCGTACTCCTTGATCGCCTGCGGCCACTGCTTGGCCTTGTGGAACTCCAGTCCGCGCTTGAAGGCCTTGACCGCCTCCGAGGACACCCCTGCGGGCACGTCGGTGACGTCGGCGGCGCGTAGCGCGAGGGCCGGCCCCAGCATCAGCGCGGGAGCCACGAGCAGCGACACAACGATCAGCCGGAGGATACGCATGCGGACCTCCTTACCCGTTCAGAGTCCCGGCAGGTCGTGGAGGTTTACTCCGTTCGTCCCTGTAGATAATGCCCCATCGGCGGTCCGAATACTACGCCGGGACCTTCTCCCGAATCTCCCGCGGCTCCAGGAGGGGCCGCGGGCTGCGGCGAACCCGCACTCGTGCCGTCATGAGTGCAGAAGCCCTCCAGCACGTCGAGCACCTCTCCGTGACGATCGGCCCGCGGGGGTCCTGCACCGCGTCGGAGCGGCAGGCCAGCGAGTACTGCCGGCAGGTGCTGCGCGACCTCGGCTACGAGGCGCACCGGGAAGAGTTTCGCGCGCACCGCTCCGGCTGGGCGCCCTTCTCCATCGCCTCCGGCCTGGTGCTGCTCGGGATCGCGGCATTTTGGCTGCTGCCGCGGGATGCCGGCGCGCTCCTGGCGGCGACCGTCACGGTGCTCGTCACGGCCTCGCTGCTGCTCCACCTCTCCTTCCGTCCCAATCCGCTGGCCTGGATCGTCCCCACCGGCGTCTCGCAGAACGTTTACGCCCGCGCCCGGCCCGCCGGCGAGGTCCGGCGTACCGTCGTGGTCACCGGCCACGTGGACACACACCGCACGCCGATCGCGATGTACTCGCCCCTGGCCTTCCGCCTCTTCGTCGGGCTGACGACGGTCGCCGTCGTGGCGATGATCGCGCTGTGCCTCCTGTTCGTCCTGACGATACTCCGACCCGACCCGGTGTGGCGCACGCTGACGCTGCCGCTGGGCCTGGTGGCGCTGCTCGCCTTCCTCGTGACGCTGCAGCCGGAGTTCACCCCCTTCGTGCCGGGGGCCAACGACAACGCCTCCGGCGCCGCCGCGGTCCTGGCGCTGGCGGCGCGCCTCCGGGCTCAGCCCCTTCGGCACACGGAGGTGTGGCTGGTCAACTCCGGTGCGGAGGAAGTGGGCGCGACCGGCCCGGTGCAACTGCTGCGGCGCCACCCCGAACTGCGGCAGGCCGACTGGATCGTCCTGGACACGATCGCCGGTCCCGGCGCGGGCCCCTGCGTGATCACGGCGGAGCAAGTGCTCCTCCCGCTGTGGGCCGACCCGAAATTACTCGAACTGGCGCGCGAGGTGGCGGCCGCCCGTCCCGATCTCGGGACGTACGAGCACTACTACCGCGGGCTCTTCAGCGAGCACTCGCCGCTCGTCGCCGCCGGCTGCCGTTCGCTGGCGATCCTCGATTTCACGCCGCAGGGTGTGCTGCCGAACTGGCACCGCCCGAGCGATACCTTCGCCAACATCGACCCACAGGTACTCGATCGCACGGAGGAGTTTGCCTGGGGCCTGCTGCAGGCGATCGACCGGCGCGCCTCCTAGGGATCGAACCGCGCGTCGGCCGGGTGGCGCGCCGGGAAGCAGTTCCCCTCGCCGGAGACCTCGGCGCCCCCGACGAGGGCGCGGCGCACCACCATCCCGTGCACGCAGAACGTGACGTCCCGGTAGGGGAACGGGTAGCCGCCTTCGTGCCCCCAGGTGAAGATCAGGCTCTCCCCGTCCCGGCGCAGGCGGAACCGGTCGAGCCGTCCCGGTCCGTACCCTTCACCCGCGTCGGAGTAGAGCAGCCCCCCGCCCTCCTCATCGGCATACAGGTGTAGGACGAGCCGCTTCTCGCGGCTCCCCGCGAGCGTCTCCTCCAGCGGGAGAACCGTCCCGCCCCGGACTAAGAGGGGGATCCGTTCGAGCGGTGCCTCCAGGACGACGCGGCCAGGCCCGCGGTGCATCGTGTCGTCGTGGAACTCGTACCAGGTTCCCGCGGGCAGCCTGACGTCGCGCGAGTGCGCGCCCGGCTGCAGGACGGGGGCGACAAGCAGCGCATTCCCGAGCAGGAAGGCGTCCTGCACATCCCACAGCTCTTGATCCTGATCCTGGAGCCAGTAGAGCGGGCGGACCAGCGGATGGCCCGTGGTGCTCGCCTCCCAGGCCAGCGTATACAGGTACGGGAGCAGCCGGTAGCGCAGGTTCAGGAATTCGCGCACGATCGCCAGGGTACGCTGCCCAAACGACCACGGCTCCCGCCGCGGGGTGCCTTTCGCGGAGTGAGTGCGGAAGAACGGCAGGAACGCCGCCAGCTGAAACCAGCGCACGTAGAGCTCCCCGGACGGGGACCCGCTGAAGCCGCCGATGTCGGGACCGGTGTAGGGCACGCCGGAGAGCCCCAGCCCCAGAACCGTCGCCACCGTCTGCCGCAGGCCGCGCCAGCTGCCCTCCACGTCCCCGGTCCAGTTCCAGGCGTAACGCTGGATGCCGGCCCACCCGGAACGCGTGAGGACGAACGGCCGGTGCTGTGGGCGCTGCCGACGCAGGGCCTCGTAGCCGGCCCGGTTCATCAGCAGCCCATAGAGGTTGTGCGCCTCCCGGTGGTCTCCGCCGCGTCCCTCCATGCTGTGCCGTGCCGGTTGCGGTAGCGTCGGATCGCCCCAACCGGCGAATGTGGCCGGCTCGTTCATGTCGTGCCAGACGCCGGCGACCCCCGCTTCCAGCAGCGGCCGGTACTGCTCCCCCCACCACGCCCGTGTGCGTGGGTTGGTGAAGTCGGGAAAGGCGCACCACCCCGGCCACACCGGCGCGCGCACGGGACGACCGTCCGGCAGGGTGCAGAAGAGGTTCTCCTCGTCGCCGCTCTCGTACACGGCATAGCCGCGATCATGTTTCACCCCAGGGTCCAGGATCGTCACCAGGGCGACGCCGCGCTCTTCCAGTTCGCGGACCAGACCCGCCAGCCCCGGAAAGCGGCGGCGGTCGACGGTGAAGACGCGGAACCGGTCCATGTAGTCGATGTCCAGGTGGATGGCGGAAAGCGGGAGGCCGCGGGTCTGGAATCCTTCGACGACATCGCGCACCTCGCGGTCGCTGGCGTAACTCCAGCGGGACTGATGATAGCCTAGCGCCCAGCGCGGCGGCAGGCCGGGCCGTCCGGTGAGTTCGCTGTACCGCTCCAGCGCGCGCGGCGGTGGTCCCGCGATCAGGTAATAGCGGAGCGCTCCTCCGGAGAAGATCGCCTCGGCGGGGTCGCCGAAGCGGAACGTCGCCCGGTGCGGATTCTCATAGAACATCAGGTACGAGCCCTCGGCGTGCACTCCGAGGTAGACCGGGATACACAGGTAGATCGGATCATTGCCCGGGTGAGTGCCGGCACCGGGGTCGCGGTTCCACATTTCGTAGGCACGCCCCCGCAGATTCAGAAACCGGGTCCTGTTCCCCAGGCCGTAGAGGTGCTCTCCGGAACGCAGCCGCGCGCGGTGGACGAATTCATCACCGCTGCGCTGCGGCGGCAACTCCTCGCGCAGGAGCCGCCCGGCGGCGTCGCGAACCCGCAGGTCTCCTGCGGGACCGACTTCAACATGCAGCGCGTCGCTAGTCAGTTCCCATCCCTGCTCGCTCCGCGCGAGGCGCACGGGAGGCGAAGACCACTCCGTCTTCAACAAGGCGTAAGGGATGGGGAGCGCGGCGGGGCCCCACGTCACGCGGAGGAGGTCGGGGGCCAGGAACTGCAGGTCGAGCTCCATTCGCTCGAAGCGGCACCGCGCCCCGCCCGGCTGCGCCTCCACCTCCTGAAGGGCGCCTGGTGAAACCGGATCGCCCGCCGGGGCGGCGCGGCGGAACCGCCGCTCGATCCGGCTTTTCTGCAGCGCGTAGAGAACCGTCCGGCCGAGACCCCGGATGCCGATGAACCGAATCGCGGCGAAAACCCTGAGCACGCCGGGAGCTTTGCTCGCCTATTCCCTCAGGCGGGAGCCTGCCGGGGCGGCAGGCGGAAGACGCGGCGGGCGTTGTCCT
>Ga0209001_1000199_pt1 | contig 13634 bp, 9 predicted proteins | sample Rifsed13ft2_FD_184006 | JGI IMG/M metagenome (GOLD analysis project Ga0209001, IMG submission 184006) | Soil microbial communities from Rifle, Colorado, USA - sediment 13ft 2 (SPAdes) (version 2) | ecosystem: Environmental > Terrestrial > Deep subsurface > Rock core/Sediment | place: Rifle...
CTGAACTTGACCCGGGCGGCTCCCGGAGACCTTATCCTGCGCGCCGTGCAACCGTTCCGGCCGCGGACCGACGAAGCGGGCGTGACCCTTACCATTGACCTTCCCCCGCGCCTGCCGCTGGTGAAGGCCGATGCGGACCGGACGATCCAGGTATTGACGAACCTGCTGGATAACGCCTTGAAACACACGCCGCGGGGCGGCCAGGTCCTCGTCAGTGCCGCCGAACGCCGTGGTCACGTGCTCCTCAGCGTCGCGGATACCGGCCCGGGAATCCCCGAGGCCGAACTGCCGCACATCTTCGACCGCTTCTACAAGGTCGATAAAGCGCGCAGCAGCGCTCGCGGGGGCGCCGGGCTCGGCCTGGCCATCGCCAAACGCCTCGTGGAGGCGCAGGGCGGGATCATCATGGTGGAGAGCCAGGAAGGCCGCGGCGCGCGCTTCGTGATCGCCCTGCCCCGCGCCGGGTAACCTCGGATCCGCCGTCCCGGCATATCGGGTCATCGCCCGATGGCCCGTAGTTCCTTAGAAGGATAAAGTCAAGGCAACCCATCCCGGGGCGCGGGTCATCTGCGCGCATATCTCGGGACGGAGTGCCATCATGGCCATCCTAACGCGGTTGCCGCTCCAGCGCCGGATCATGCTCCTCGTCTCCGGCGGACTGGGCCTCACGCTGCTCGCCGCGGCCCTCATCGGGTTGCCGGTCATTGCCCAAAGCACCGACAGGATCCTCGAAGAGCGGCTGGTGCTGGCCCGGATGCAGGCGGCGCACCTCGATGAACGTCTCGGCGTCGCCGTGGCCAGACTGGAAGGTCTTGCTTCCACCATCCCCGGGGATTTTGCTCCCGGGCCTACCACGCGCGCCAGGGCACTGCTGGAAGCGTCTGCCGCGCGGCCGGGGCTGTTCTCGGGCGGGTTCATCGTGTTGGACGCGGTCGGTCGGGCCGTATGGCCCGAGCGCTACAGCGGGATCGTCTTCACGGATCCCGTCATGCAGGCGGCGCTGGGCGGTCGCCCCGTCGTTTCCGGTCTCCTGCACTTTCCTCCCGAGGGCTATCCCGCTGTCGTCATGCTGGTACCCTTGCAGAACGCTACGGGCGCGAGCGTTGGTGCGCTGGGAGGCATCATCGACCTGCGGCAGGATACCCTGACGCAGCTGATCGCGCCACTGGCCTTCGGGCGGACGGGCCACGCGGTCATAGTCGACCGGAACGGCATCGTTCTCGCCGGCACGGAGGTCCACGAGCGCTTCACCCGCGGCGAGCATCCCGATTTCTTCGGCGCGTTGATCAGTACGCGCCGGGCAAACATCGGCCGGACCCCCGAAGTCGAGGACGGCGTAGCCAAAGAGATGCACGTCATGGCCTTTGCCCCGCTGGCCGCCGGCAGCTGGGGGCTGGGGTTCGGCCAGTCCGAATGGGAAGTGTTTCAGCACGAGCGGCATCTGCAGCGCCAGATTCTCCTGCTCGGGTTGGGTCTGCTGGCGGTCGGCATCTGGTTCGGCTGGCGAGACGCCGGAGTGATTACGGCCCCGCTGCGCCGGCTAACCGGCGTGGCGCAACGCATCGCTCGCGGCGACCTGGAGAGCCCCATTCCTCCGGAAGCGGGACACGAGGTCGGCCTGCTCGCCGGCGCGCTCGAGACGATGCGTGACAGCCTGCAGCGCACGCGTGCCGAATTGCAGCACCGCGCCGACGTGATCGCGCGAAAAGAGCGTGAGGCGCGGGCGCTCTACGACGTGAGTCGGGCGATTCTTAGCGAGCCCGACGTCACGGCCGTGCTTTCGACGATCGCGTCCTCGGCCCGCTCGCTGCTGGGCAGTGACGTGTCGGCGGTCTGCCTGCGGAACGCAGAGAGCCGGTTGGTCCCCGGCGCATTTGACGGGCCGGCGGAGGCCTTCCAGTGGGGTGACGATCCCGCGGCGTGCGAGCAGCTGGCGCCGGACGGGGGCTGGCAGCCCGGGCGGGAGTGCCTCTTCATCCGCGGCGAGTTCCGGCAGATGCACGTGACCGCCACCCTGCGTGCGGGGGATCGGCTCGTGGGCTACATGTGCGTGGGCCGCGCTCAGCCCGGGGCCTTCAAGGAGGAAGACGCGGGTCTGCTCACCGCCCTGGCCAGCCTGGCCGCCATCGCCATCGAGAGCGCACAACTGCGCGAGCGGGTGCAGCACCTGGCGGTGCTGGAGGAGCGGGAGCGCATCGGCCGCGACCTGCACGACAGCATCATCCAATCACTCTACGGCATCAGTCTGGCGCTGGAACACTGCCAGCAGCTGATCGCCTCCAGATCGGGGCAGGCGGTGGCCAGGCTCGACGGCGTCATCGAGGCCCTGACCCGGGTCATCCAGGAGATCCGCTCGTACGTGATGGGGCTGCATCCTGCCGGTGAGGAGGAGTCTCTGGAGGCCGCTCTGCAGCGGATCGTAGAGGAGTTCCGGGTCAACACGCTGCTGCCCGTGGAATTCCAGCGCGCCGGCGGGTACCCCCGGCTCAGCCGTGAGCAGAGGGTGCACCTGCAGCTGCTCCTGCGCGAGGCGCTGGCCAACGTAGCCCGGCACGCCGGGGCCGGGCGCGTCGTCGTCAAGGCCGGGACGCAGGACGGCGAGTTCCAGCTGGCGGTGACCGACGACGGGCGCGGATTCGACCTGGAGGCCGCGTCTCGCGGGGACGGGTTGGGACTGCGCACCATGGTCGAGCGATCTCGCCGGCTGGGCGGCCGGCTGCACATCGACACCCTGCCGGGCGGCGGGACGACCGTGGAGGTGCGCCTCGCCGTGCCCGCCGAAGAGAAAGCAGTGCGATGAGCACGCCGATCACCGTGCTGCTGGTTGACGACCACGAGGTCGTGCGCGTGGGCCTGCGCACCCTCCTGGCAGCGCAGCAGACGATCAAGGTTGTGGGCGAGGCGGCTACGATGCGCGAGGCGGTCGCGGAAGCGGCCCGTCTGACCCCCGACGTCGTCATGATGGACGTCCGCCTCCCGGACGGTGACGGCATCGAAGCCTGCCGCGCCATCCGGGCGGCCCGACCGGAGTGTCGCGTCGTCATGCTCACCTCCTATGCGGACGACGAAGCGCTGATCTCGTCAGTCATGGCCGGGGCCTCAGGATATCTACTGAAGCAGACCCGCGGCCTGGAGGTGGTGCGGGCCATTGAGGAGGCCGCCGCCGGGCGTTCGCTGCTCGATCCCTCCGCCGCCGAACGCCTGCTGCGGCATTTCCGCGACCTGGCGCGCGGGCGGGAGGAACTCTCGCAGTTGACCGACCAGGAGCGCCGCGTCCTGGAGCTCGTCGCCGAGGGGAAGACCAACCGCGAAATCGGCGAGGCGCTGAGCCTGGCCGAGAAGACCGTCAAGAACTACGTGTCCAGTATCCTCTCCAAGCTGCAGGTGCGCCGGCGGACCGATGCCGCCGTCTACGAGGCACAGCGCCGTACCCGGCTCGGCGGATCGGTCGGCCGGGATCCGGGCTCAGACCCCCCTTAAAGCCGCCAGGCGGCGCTGCACCGAGCCGGGTCCCGGGCCGTTTGATCCGCAAAGGCGGGTCGAACGCCTCTGGACCTGTGCCCCCATCCACCTACTCTGAAGACGCGCGCTGTCCATAAGTAAGCCATCCCAATGGGAGGTGCCTGGATGAGGAAAGTCGTGGTGATTCTCGCCATGGTGTTGTTGAGCACCAGCCTCGTGTGGGCTGCCGGGGATTTGAGCCGGCAGACACCCGTGGAGCTCAAGGTCCTCTTGGGCACGAAGGCCAACGAATTCGCCATCAGCCCCAAGACCTGGAACCTGCAGACCGGCAAGCTGTACAAGGTCACACTGGTCAATGAAGGAAAGGTCAAACACGAGTGGGTGGCCTCCGAGTTCACGCTGGGGATCTGGACGCGCAAGGTGGAGACTGCCGGTGTCGAGGTTAAGGGAGTCATCAATGAAATCGAGCTGTTGCCTGGCGCGAAAGCCGACTGGTACTTCGTCCCCATCCGCACCGGCGAGTATGAGATGGCCTGCGAAATTGAGGGCCACAAGGAAGCCGGCATGGTGGGGAAGATCATCGTGAAGTAGGACCGGGCCGTGGTCGGCGGGGGGCTTTGAGTCTATGCTGCCCCGCCGGCCGGTCTGCAGCGGCTGTCCAGGATGAGCGTCGGAGCGGCACCCACGTACTCTGGAGACGCGCACTCTCCGTGGGTCAGGCGACTCCAGAAACAGGCGGAGCGCGCTGGGAGGGTAAGCAAGCAGGGTCAGCCGGCAAGGGCCCGCAGCGAGGTGGCGGGGCATGGGGATTCGGCTGCATGATGGTTCGCGCATCGGCGTCGTAGGCGGGGGCCCGGCCGGATCACTCTGTGCCTATTTCCTCCTGACATTCGCCCGCCGGATGGATCTGAACCTGTGCCTCGATATCTATGAGCCTCGCGATTTCACCCAGACCGGCCCGGACGGCTGCAACATGTGCGGGGGCATCGTTTCCGAATCCCTGGTGCAGGCCCTGGCCGGGGAAGGGATTGGCCTCCCGCCCAGTGTCGTGCAACGGGGCATCGACTCCTATGTGCTCTGCACTGCAGGGAACCGGGTCAGAATCGATACACCATCAAAGGAAAAGAGAATTGCGGCGGTGCACCGGGGCGGCGGGCCCAGGGATCTCCGGGAGGTGAAGTGGGGCGGCCTGGATGGCTACCTGCTGACCCGTGCTCGGGAACTCGGCGCGGTCGTCGTGCCCGCCCGGGTCAGCGACGTCGGTTGGGACAACGGCCGGCCCCAGGTGCATCTGCAGAACACGTCCTATACCTATGACCTCCTGATCGGGGCGAGCGGCGTCAACTCGGCTGGCTGGCAGCTCTATGAGAAGCTGGGGCTGCGGTCCCGGCGACCCGACACGACCAGGGCATACATCACAGAGCTGCCCATGGGCGAGGAATCCATCACCCGGCATTTTGGAAGTTCGATGCACGTCTTCCTCCTCGATATCCCTCGACTGGATTTTGCCGCCATCATTCCGAAGGGGGACTTCCTCACGGTGTGCCTCCTGGGACAGGACATCGACCGGGAGCTGATCAGCGCCTTCTTCAACAGCCCCGTGGTCAAAAACTGCTTTCCCGCCGCCGGGAATCAGGTCCAAGGCATCTGCCGCTGCGCACCGAGGATCAACGTGCGGGAGGCGACGGTCCCCTACATGGATCGGGTGGTCCTCGTGGGGGACTGCGGCGTGACCCGCCTGTACAAGGATGGAATTGGAGCAGCCTACCGCACCGCCAAGGCCGCCGCCAGAACCGCGGTCTTCAGCGGCGTATCTGCCCACGACTTTCGCCGTCACTACTGGCCCCTTTATCGGTCCATCGCCGGCGACAACCGGTTCGGTCGGCTGATCTTCGCCATCATCCACCGGATCAAGGCCATCGAGCCGCTGCGGCGCGGTGTGATGCGGATGGCGGCGCTGGAGCAGGCCGGGCCGGCCGGGGACAGGCCCATGAGCATCGTGCTGTGGGACCTGTTTACCGGTAGCGCTCCCTACCGTGAAGTCTTCTTCCTGACCCTCGCTCCCCGCTTCGTGGCACGGTTTCTCTGGCAGAGTGCACGGGCTGCCGGGAGCGCGTGCGCAGGAGAGGAGAGGAGCCGCTCCATGCATGAGGGAGCGCTGGGGAAGGAATACACTGACGCCGAGGCGATCTGCCGGCAGGGGGAGCCGGGGAATGTCCCGCCGCGTGCGGAGCCTGAGCGAGGAACTGGCTCGACACAAGAGGCTCTCTCCGCCGGACAACCTCTAAGTGGAAGCGGCGTTCGCGTCCCGGGACTTTCGCCCCGCCTGGGCGGGCCCATCGCCTCTACCCCTCTCACCCTTCGCTTCCTACCGTGGAAGCGGTGCCAAACCGAAGGGGGTGATGTCATGACGAGAAAGACCTGGAGGCTGACCGTGCTTGCGGCCGTCTTCCTGGGGGGTGTGGCCTTCGCCGTATCGCTGCTGCCGGGGCCCACCGCGGCCCAGGCGACGCGGACGGTCTACATGGCGGCGGTCGAGCCGAAGGGCGGCACAGGCGTCTCCCAGGAGGCCTTTCCCAACCCGTCGCTGCTGCCCGCGGGCGGCGGCTACGTGCTGAAGGCCCCCGACAACACGGGGCGCTGGGAGGTGTCCACCTACCAGTGGCAGCCGTCGTTCATCGTGGTGAACCAGGGGGAGCAGGTGACCCTGGAGATCATCGGCATCAACGGGGCGGAGCACGTCTCGTCGCTGCCACCCTACGTGGACAAGTTCACGGTCAAGCGGGGGCAACTCACGAAAGTGACCTTCACGGCGAGCCGGGCCGGGATCTTTCCGATCGTCTGCGTCTCGCACCAGCCGTCGATGACCGGCGCCCTGGTCGTGCTGCCGAAGTAGCAGTCAGCGGGCGGGATCGTGGTCACCCCGCGATCCCGCCCCATCCGTCCGCCGGGAGGAGCGCAGGAGATGAACAGCACGGACTGTGTCGTCAGACTCTCGTGGGATGGGTTTGCTGCTCTGTGCCGTGATCTGGCGGAGCAGGTGGCTGCGGACTACGACCCCGAGATTGTCGTCGGCATCGCCCGCGCCGGGACGCTGCCGGCCGCGCTGATCGCCCTCCTCCTCCGACGCGACTTCCAGACCCTCCGGGTGCCGGTGAGATCGCAGCCGCTGGTGCTCCCGTCGTACTTGCCGGAGCGGAGGGTGATCGCGGGCCGCCGGGTGCTGCTGATCGACGAGCGCGCCCCCGACGACGCCGCGCTGTGCTGGGCGGCGGGAGCGCTCCGAGCACTCGGTGCCCGGGAGGTACGCACTCTGGTCATGTTCGTCGCGGACGGTGGGGCGAGCGCCGACTACGCCGGGCCGGAGGTGGGCGCGCTGGTTCTCCAGCCGTGGATCCGCGACACGCTCGTCACGCACACCGCTCTACCAGGCGTCCGGCCGAGCGGCCGGCCCAATGAGCAACAGACCCCGCCGGCGCCAGCACGGTCTTCTCCGACACGAACGTGAGGTTGATCCCGGTCCGCTCGGGAGCCGCCTATCTCTTCTGCTCCAGCAGCTGCAGCAGCCGCTGGAGGTCCGCCTCCAGCGCCCGCAACTCTTCCTGGATGCGGGCCTGGCGCGCCTGCACCGCCCGCAGGAGACTGGCGGGATCGACGCCTGCGTCGCTAGGGGCGGCCGGTACCGTCGGGGCGCGTCCGGCAGCGGGCCTGCGCACCTCCGGCACCGCATAGAGGCCCCTCAGAGCAGCGCTCACCGTGGACTCCATGACCACGCGGTTGCCGCTGGCCAGAATCACCCGCTTCATCTCCGGCAGCCGGCCCTGCTCGGCCTGCAGGTAGATCGGTTCGACGTACAAGTTGGACTGGCCGATGGGGATGACGACCATGTTCCCGCGGATCACGCGGTTGCCCCCCTGGCTCCACAGCGTGAACTGCTCCGAGATCGCCGGGTCCTGGTTGAGGCGGGCTTCGATCTGCATCGGGCCGAAGACCAACTTGTCCTTGGGGTAGCGGAACGCGAGCAGTTTGCCGTAGCCTTGCCCGTCGGAGCGCGCCGCCAGCCAGGTGATCATGTTCTGCTTCCCCGGCGGCGTGTAGGGGAGGATCAGCATGAACTCCTCGCGAGGCGCGTCCGGCAGGCGCATGATCACGTAGTACGGCGCCATCTGCCGCGGCTTGTCGATGTAGATCTCCTCGGGGAGGACCCAGACGTCTTCCTTGTTGTAGAAGACGCGGGGATCCTGCATGTGGAAGAGGCGGTACATCTCCGCCTGCGCCGCGAACAGGTCCTGCGGGTACCGCAGGTGCGCTCGCAGCGAGACGGGCAGTTCCGCGAGCGGCCGCAGCAGGCCGGGGAAGATTCGGGCGTAGGTCTGGATCAGCGGGTCTGCGGGCTCCGCCACGTACAGCGTCACCGTGCCGTGGTAGGCGTCCACCACGGCCTTGACGCTGTTGCGCAGGTAGTTGAACCTCTCCCGGTGCGGCTGGGCGTAGGGATAGCGGTTGCTCTGGGTGTAGGCGTCGAGAATCCAGAAGAGGCGGCCGTCGGCCACGACGACGTAGGGGTCGCTGTCCAGGCGCAGGAAGGGCGCCAGGCGGGCCACCCGCTCCCTGACGTTGCGATGGTAGAGGATGACGCTGCGCGACGTGATGGCGTCGGTGAGCAGGATGTTCAGGTCGCGAAAGCGCCAGGCGAAGAGGAGACGCCGGCTCAGGGATCCGATGTGCACGCCGGTCTTCCCCGCGTAGGTCGTGTACACGTTTTCGTCGCCTTTGGGATAGCTGAACTCCGGGAACCGCGTGCGCACGATCACGTAGTCCGTGGCCCGCTCGCTGAAGTACAGCTCCGGCTGGTCGATCGGGATCTTCCCCCGCGGCGGGACGTCCTGCAGGAAGAACGTCGGCAGGCCCTCCGGGGTTACCTCGTTCACCGCGCTCATGGCCACTCCGTAGCCGTGGGTGAACTGCAGGCGCCGGTTGACCCAGGTCTGGGCCTGCGCCGGCAGCCGCTGCGGCGCCAGCTCCCGGGCGCCCAACATGACCTGCCGGTACTGGCCGTCGATGGTATAGCGGTCCACGTCGATGCTGACGAAGTCGTAGTACAGCCGGATGCTCTGGATCTGGTTGTACGTGGTGAGCAGAGGTTCGGGGTCCCAGAGGCGGATGTTTCCAATGGTCGCGGGGCGCTGAGCGATCTCCTCGGCGGTGACCATCTCCTCCCCGGTGATGGGGGTTTCGGCGATGCGATCCAGGGCGAAGGCCTGGCGCGTCAGGCGAATGGTGCGTTCGATGTAGGGGCGTTCGCGTTCCAACTCCTGCGGCTGCACGATGAGGCGCTGGATCACCGCCGGGTAGATGCCGCCCACCAGGATCGCCGCCCCGATCCACACACCGGCGGCCGTCGTCGCCAGGCGGGTGCCCGGCTGGCGGACGCCCACGAGCAGCAGCGCCGCAGCAAGCACGGACAGGGCGACAAGGAACCACAACGCGGGCAGGCGGGCGTGGATGTCGGCGTAACCGGCGCCGAAGGCGGCGCCGCGAGGGGAGTAGACGAGTTCGTAGACGCTCAGACGGTATCCCCAGGCCAGCAGCAGGAAGAGGGCCGCGCCCAGGCCGAAAAGGTGGGCCTTCATGGGTCGGGACAGGACCAGCCGCAGCGAGGCCGGCGACCAGGGCTCGGTCTCCTCGTCTGTTCTGGTCGGCAGTTGAGGGAGCACGAGCCGGAACGCGTAGACCGCGATCCCGGCCAGCAGCGCGAGCAGCACCACGGTGAGCAGCCACCCCTGAAGAAAGCGGTAGACGGGCAGCGCAAAGACAAAGAACGCGATATCGCGGCCAAAGAGGGGGTCGGCCGCGCCGAAGGCGGTGGGTCGAAGGAAGCGCAGGATCTGATCCCACTGCCCGGAGAAGCCTGCCGCCAGCATGAAGCCGACCACCAGGCTCCCGCCCGCCACGGTCACCGCGAACTGGCGTTCATTGAGGAGTCCCGAGCCAATGAGATGCGGGGCGCCGATCGCCTGCCGGCTCAGACGGGTGGCGAGGACGGCGCTGCCCCAGACGAGGCCCAGCCCGCCCGCGGCGCCCAGGATGAACAGGGTTACCTGTGCCAGGAGGCGCGTGCGGTAAACGCCGGCGAAGCCGAGATCCGTAAACCAGAGCCAGTCGGTCAGGATCCCGAGCGCCTTCGGCCCGCCCCAGATCAGGACGAGGACAAGGATGATGATCATCCTTCTGTTCATGGTCCGATACCTCTCCTCTCATTTCTCCGGATTCTCGCCTGGTCAACCGCGACCGGCAGCACGTTCGGCATGAAAGAAAGGCGGCTCACCTTCTCGATGAGGTGGTGAACCGCCCCACGACTGCGGCCGATCGCCGCCCCCGCGCTGCCTTCCAAACGCTAATGTTATCATTTTGCCCTTTCAACTCCCATGCAATGATGCCGGTTCCGGCTGCGCGCTGTTGGCATCACGTCGCGGTGTCACGCGCGGACATCTCGGGCGTGAGGGCAGCCGATTGCTGATACCATAATGGGGGATGACGTCTCCGGGTGCACCGGGGAAACCCGAACTCATGGTGTCCAGGGGGTTCACAGATGGCATTGCAGAAGGAACCGACGGAGCTGCCCGCCGCCTACCGAGCGTTTCAGGCCGCCTTCCCGGAGATCTGGCAGGCCTATGATCGCCTGGGCGCGGCCCTGCATTGCGGGGGCCCGCTTGACGGGAAGACCCGGGAAATGGTGAAGCTGGGCGTGGCCGTGGGCGCCCGGCTGGAGGGCGCGGTGCACGCCCATACGCGGCTGGCGCTGCAGGCCGGCACATCGCCCGAGGAGATCCGACCCGTCGTGCTCTTGGCGTTGACGACCATCGGCTTCCCTTCAATGATGGCTGCCCGGACCTGGGTCGAGGACGCGCTGGCCCGGACCGGCCGGGGTTGGTAGACCGCAGCCTCTGGGCGGCCCGCGTCGTCACCCTGGCCTCGTTCCTCGACCTCTTCATGCAGTTCCCCGTCGTGGCTCCGTACGCCGCCACTCTGGGCGCGTCGGCGGTCATGGTCGGCGCTATCGTGGGTATGTACTCGGCAGCCAACCTGGCCGGGAACGTCCTTAGCGGCGCGGTCCTGGACCGCTGGGGGCGCCGCGGGCCGCTGCTGGGCGGGCTGGCCGCCACCGCGGCGGCGGTGATGCTGTACGTTCTCGCCCGGAGCCCCGGCCAGCTGCTGGGGGTCAGAGCGTTCCATGGCTTCGCCGCCGCCATCCTCACCGTCGGCGCCTTCACCATCATGGGGGATGCAGCCCGGGCCGACCACCGCGCCCGCGTCATGGGACGCAGCGGCGCCGTGATTGGGGCCGCCGCGGTCCTGGGGCCGCCACTGGCGGGGGCGCTGCGGGATCGCGTCGGGTTCGCCGCCGTGTTCGCCACCGTCGCGCTACTGATGCTGGTTGCCCTGGCCGCCGTGTGGTGGTGGGCGCCCGAGACGGCGACACCCTCCCCGAGTGCGGCAGAGCCTCCGGGACAGAGCCGCGGACGGTTCTCGGGCCTGGTCCTGGACCTCATCCGTCGGCCGCGGCTAGCGGCCGCCTACCTGGCTGCGCTGGCCTACACCGTCGGGCTAGGCGTGCTGGTGGCACACCTCGCCCTCCTCATGGAGAAAGCAGGCGCCTCCGGTGCCCGCATCGGCATGGCCTTCGGCACCTTCGCCCTGGTGGCCGTGGTCATCATGCTCAGCCCCCTGACACACCTGAGCGACCGGTACGGCCGCAGGACACCCCTGGCGACCGGGCTGGCCTTCGTGGCCGGCGGGCTGCTGGTCCTGGCGGCGGGGGCCGGCGCCGCCGCGCCTGGTATGGCGGTCTTCGGTTTCGGCTTCGGGCTGCTGTTCCCCTCGGCCACGGCGCTGGTGGCCGAGGCGACGGAGCGGACGGAGCGCGGAACGGCCTTTGGGATCTTCTACGCCCTCTATTCGCTGGGCGCAGTCGCGGGTGCCGGGCTCGCCGGCGCGGTGACGCAGTGGCAGGGGCAGGTGACAGGGCTGCCCTTCCTGGCCGCGGCGCCGGCCGTGCTCCTGGCCGTCCCCGCAGTTCTTCTCTGGGTCCCGCAGAGAAAAGGCTAACGCCGCCGCGCCCAGAGAGGCGGCGCGGCCCGCGGCGGATCGCGTTCGCGGCGGGGCAATCTGCCGGTGGAAGCCGGACTTCTGGGAATCCTTGCATTCCACAGCGGCGGCTAAACAATTGCAGAATACTCTCTCCGCCCGATTGTCACGCGCCGCGTCCTGCGCCTACTTTGACGTTAAGCGAATAAACGGTTTCAATGGCCAGAAACCGCTCGCTTGGTGGCGGAGGTCGCGCGGACATGATCGACGTGCAGCCCACACGAGCGTTTCTTGTCCGCCTCCTCCAGCAGCGCGGGGGCGCGACCGTCACCGACCTGCAAACCACCACCGGCCTTTCCCGTTCGGCTTTGCGGCATCACCTCACCCTTCTCGAACGTGACGGATTTGTCCGGGAACGACTCGTTCGCAGCGGGGCAGGGCGTCCGCCGATCGTGTACGAGCTCGTCCCGGCGCCGGAACGGGGTCCCACCGAAAGCTCTCTCACCCTGCTCGCCGCCATCTTCCGCGCCGTGGAAGAGCACGGAGCCGACCACCTGGAGCAGATCCTGGAGAGCGTCGCCGCGGACATCGCTGCCCGGCACACATACATCACCCGGATTCCGGAGGTGGAGGCCCGTATTCGCGCCACGCTGGCCCTGCTGCTGGAGGATGCTGGGGCGGCAGAAGTCAACCGCGTGGGTTCACGCTTCGAGATCATCCTGCACACCTGTCCTCTGATCGGCCTCGCTCGGGAGTGCAACGAAGTTTGCGAAATCACACGCCGCCTCCTGGGGCGGCTGGTGGGGGCGAGAGTGGAGCAGCGGGAATGGCTGGTGCGGGGGGATCCGCGGTGCACATTTGCGCTCCGGACCCCGCATTCGCGGCGTGCCGCCGTTCCTGATGCCCGCAGGCGAGCGGGTTGAAGGATGGGGTTCCGGCCATGACCGATCCGATCGGGTTGCCAGCATGACGGAGCGAGGAGGGCCAGAGGATGTCTGACGACAGCCCGCAGCCTGAGAAGGACCGCGGCGACGCGCCGGCCGGGAGCCCTGAGGCGCAGCGTGGCGGTGTCACCCGCCGCGAATTCCTGGAAGCAGCTGGTACGACCGTCGGCGGTTTGGTCCTGGCGCAGGCCCTGCCGTTGCGGTTGCTGCAACCGCTGGCGACCATCGACAACCCGCTGGGCTTCTACCCGGACCGGAATTGGGAGAAGGTCTATCGGGATCAGTACCGCTACGATTCCAGCTTCACCTTCGTCTGCTCCCCCAACGACACGCACCACTGCCGGCTGCGCGCGTTCGTGCGCAACGGCGTGATCATGCGCATCGAGCAGAACTATGACGTCCACCGTTACGCCGACCTGTACGGGAACAAGGCCACGCCCGCCTGGAACCCCCGGGGCTGTCTGAAGGGCTACACCTTCCACCGCCGCGTCTACGGGCCGTACCGGCTGAAGTACCCGATGGTGCGCAAAGGATGGAAGCAATGGGCCGACGACGGCTTCCCGGAGCTCACGGCTGAACTGAAGACGAAGTATCGCTTCGACAGTCGCGGCACGGACACGTTCGAGCGGGTTACCTGGGACCAGGTCTACACCTACATCGGCAAGGCCTTCATCGCCATCGCCCGGCGCTACAGCGGCCCGGAGGGCGCTCGCCGGCTCCTCGCCCAGGGCTACTCCCCGGAGATGGTGGAGGCGGTGCATGAGGCGGGGGTGCGCACCTTCAAGTTCCGCGGCGGGATGGGGCTGCTGGGGGTCGTCGGCAAATACGGCCTCTGGCGCGCGGCCAACATGATGGCTCTCCTCGATGCCCATGTGCGCCAGGTCGGTCCAGACGAGGCCCTGGGCGCCCGGAAGTGGAGCAACTACACCTGGCACGGCGACCAGGCTCCCGGGCAGCCCTTCGTCCACGGCCTGCAGGCCTCCGACGTGGACCTCAACGAGCTGCGCCATGCGCGACTGCACATCCAGGTCGGCAAGAACCTGATCGAAAACAAGATGCCGGAGAGCCACTTCTTCAACGAGTTGATGGAGCGCGGCGCCAAGATTGCCGTCATTACCCCCGAATACAGCCCGCCCGCCG
>Ga0209001_1000203_pt1 | contig 13555 bp, 11 predicted proteins | sample Rifsed13ft2_FD_184006 | JGI IMG/M metagenome (GOLD analysis project Ga0209001, IMG submission 184006) | Soil microbial communities from Rifle, Colorado, USA - sediment 13ft 2 (SPAdes) (version 2) | ecosystem: Environmental > Terrestrial > Deep subsurface > Rock core/Sediment | place: Rifle...
GAGTCGAACCGGACCAGGTCGGCGGGGGACCCGTCGAAGAAGCCGGGCCCGCCCTCGGCGCCCGCGAGCGCTGCGACCGATGCCGCTTTTCCCACGTTGGTGTCGCCGCAACCCGAAGTTGCCAGGCCGAGGGCGAAAAGGGCCAGCAGAGCGGTATGCCGGAATCGAAACGGGAAAAGAATCATTCCACCCTCCCTTCCGGGAATCTTCCTCCGCTTTCCGGTTTCCCCGATATCTTACCCCTTGGGAAGGACCGTTACGAGGACCTTCCCGAAATCCCGGGCCGCGGGCGGCCCGTTGGTCCCCGCGGCGTCGTCGTCGGACGCCCCGGCGTCGCGGATCCGGATGTCCGGGCTCGCGACGGCGCCGAGCATGCGTTTTCTTTCATTGTACCCCGGTCGGGAAATCGTCTATCTTTTCCGTGTGAAGCTTTCGCGATTCGTTCGGAGCCAGGTTCCTGTCCATCCTGCGGACACGAGGGGGGTCCCATGAAAGAGACGCTGAAGGCCGGGCTTACGCACATCCACAAGTTCCGCGTCCCGGAGAACAAGACCGTGCCGTACCTGTACCCCGAAGCGCCCGCGTTCCGGGAGATGCCGAAGGTGTTCGCCACCGGCTTCATGATCGGCCTGTTCGAGTGGGCCTGCATCGAGGCGATGGCGCCGCACCTCGACCCCGGGGAGGGGAGCGTCGGTACTATGGTGAACGTCACCCACACGGCTGCCACGCCTCCGGGGATGGAGGTCACCGTCCACGTCCGGTGCATCGGCGTGGAAGGGCGCCGGACGGTGTGGGAGATCGAGGCGAAGGACGAGGTCGAGGGGATCGGGAAGGGGACCCACGAAAGGTTTACGATCGACTTCGCCAAGTTCAACGCCCGCGTCGCGAAGAAGGCGGGGGGAACCCCGTAACGGGGGAAGGCGACGTCCCTCCGCATGCGGGGGGACGTCGCCCCGGTTTCCCCCTCCTCTCCTTCCCGGATCCGGGGAGCCGCATCCGAACTTACCTCTCGGTATATTTTTCCCTTGACAACGGAATCCGTCCTTATATACTTACCGTTCAGTAGGGAACAGGACGGTCCGGGGAGAAGCGTTCCGGGGAGAGACGATGGCGACGGCGAAGGGAAAAAAGACGCGGGTTTCCGATGGGGTGGCGCGCGAAAGGCTCCTGAAAAGCGCCACCTTGCTGTTCACACGGAAAGGATACGCCGGCGCGACCGTCCGGGAAATCGTGGCCGCCGCCGGGGTCACGAAACCCGTCCTGTACTACTACTTCCGGAACAAGGAAGGGATCTATCTCGAGCTGATGCGGGGGGGGTTCTCCCGGTTCGACTCGCTCCTCGAGGAATCCCTCTCGGTGCGGGGAAGCGCGGCGGACAGGCTGACGCGCCTTTGCACGCAGGTGTTTTCCCTTTTCCTGGATCACATCGATGTGGCGCGCGTGATGTACGCCATCTACTACGGGCCGCCCCAGGGGGCGCCGTTTATCGACTTTGACGCCTATCACCGCAACCTCCAGGATGTCGTCCGGGGGCTGGTCCGGGAAGGAATCCGGAAGGGCGAATTCGGGAAGGGGAACGTCGACGACATGATGTGGGCCATCCTCGGCGCCCTGAACGTCGCCATGGAGTCCCGGCTCTGCCAGCCCGGGGATGCGGTCGACCAGGACGGGCTGGGACGGGTGTTGAAGATCATTTACCGGGGTATCGCCCCGGCCGGGAAAAGGGACCCGCGGGGAAGCGATGTTCGGGGGAAAGGGGGCAGGAAATGAAACGGGCGCTTGCATCCGCCGGCGCGCTTCTCATCCTGGCGGCGGGGCTCTCGGGGTGCTCCGCCGATGGGCAGAACAGCGGGAAGGGCGCAACCCCCGCCGGCCGGCCCCCCGTTGCCGTGGAGGCGACCCGCGCCGCCTTGGCCGACATCACCGCGGGGATCGACGTGGTGGGGAACCTGTCCTCGAAATACGACGCCTCCGTGAAATCCGAATTCGGAGGGACCGTGGCCGACGTGTACGTCACCGAATGGGTCCGGGTACAAAGAGGGGCTCCTCTCGCCCGCGTCGACACCCGCGAAGCCGAGGCGGTCCTCAAGAAAGCGCAGGCCTCTCTCGAGATGGCCAGGGCGGCGCTCCTGGAGGCGGAGGCCGCGAGGAACCGGGCAGACCGGGAGTACGAGCGCGCCCTCCACCTGAAGGAAGCCGGGCTCGTCACGCAGCAGAACCTGGACGACGCCCGGACGCAGCAGGAGGCGGCCGCCGCCCGCGTCTCCGCGTCGCAGGCCCAGATCCAGGTGGCGGAGGAGGACATCCGGCATGCGAAGACGCGAATTTCCAAGGCGGTCATCCGGGCACCCTTCGACGGCGTGGTCGCCGAACGGATGGTCAACGTCGGGGAGGTGGTCGGGGAGATGCAGAAGGTCGTGTTCCGCGTCGTCGACAACCGCCTGCTCGATCTGACGGTGAGCGTCCCTTCCGGCGAGATGGGGCTCTTGCGCGTGGGGCAGCCGCTCACCTTCGCAACCGACGCGTTCCCGGGAAGGACGTTCACGGGAACGGTGAAGTTCATCAACCCCGCCGTGAACGAGGCGGACCGGTCGGTGAAGGTCGTCGCCGAGGTCGAGAACCGGCCGGAAGCGTTGAAGGGCGGGCTCTTCGTCACGGGGCGGATCATCACCGGCAAGCGGACCGGCGTTCTCCAGGCGCCCCGGGCTTCCCTCCTGTCCTGGGACGTGGGAGGACGGAAGGCGAGCCTGTTCGTGGTGGCCGATAACGTCGCCCGCTTGCGCGTCGTCGGGACGGGGGCCGTGTCGGGGGACCGGGTGGAGATCGTCTCCGGGCTGTCGCAGGGAGAGCTGGTGGTCACGCGCGGGGGCTTCAGCGTGCGGGACGGCGACCGGGTGAACGTCACGCGGGTGAACGGGGACGCCTGACCATGTTCCTTTCCAACCTTTCCATCAAGCGGCCGATCTTCGCATCGGTCATGATGCTCGCCCTGGTCACGCTTGGCGCCTTCTCCTACAAAAGGCTCGCGATCGACATGTTCCCCGACGTGGAGATCCCCGTGATCACCATCGTAACGAAATATCCGGGAGCGTCGCCGGAGACCGTCGAGCGGGAGGTGAGCAAGCGGATCGAGGAGGCGGTGAACCCGATCGCGGGAGTCAAGCACGTCGTCTCGATGTCGCGCGAGAGCGTGTCCACCGTCATCGTCGAGTTCCGGCTGGAGGTGCGGATCAACGAGGCCTCCCAGGAGGCGCGCGCCAAGGTGAGCGCCATCCGGGGCGACCTGCCCAAGGGGATCGACGAGCCGATCATCCAGAAGCTCGACTTCTCCGCGATGCCCGTCGTCTCGCTGGCCGTCCGCTCGGAGACCCTATCCCCCAGGGAGCTGACCACGCTGGTCGACAAGAGGATCCGACGCCGCTTCGAGAACATCGCCGGGGTGGGAAAAGTCGAGCTCGTCGGCGAATCCCGGCGCGAAGTGAACGTGGACATCGATCCCGTCCGGCTCGAGGCCCTCGGGATGGGGGTCGACGAGGTGATCGCCGGGCTTGCGGCGGAGAACGTCAACACGCCCCTGGGCCGACTCAACCGGAACGGATTCGAATATCCCCTGCGCGTCTCGGGGAAGCCGGAGGCGGTGGACCAGTTCAGGCCGATGGTGATCGCCCAGCGCAACGGGAGGCCCGTCACCCTCGGGGAGGTGGCGAACGTCCGGGACGGAATCGAGGAGCAGCGGTCGCTCGCCCTGGTGAACGGGGTGCCCGCCGTGGCGGTAGACATCCAGAAACAGTCGGGCGCCAACACCGTGGACGTGGTGGACACGGTCGGGAAGGAGATCGGGAAACTCCAGGGGGAGCTGCCCCCGGGGACCCGCATCGAGATGGTCCGGGACGCCTCGATCATGATCCGGGACTCCGTCCGCGACGTCCAGGAGACCCTGGTGCTGGGCGGGATCCTCACGGTCCTGATCGTGTTCTGCTTCCTCAACTCCTGGCGGTCCACCGTCATCACGGGGCTGACGCTCCCCATCTCGGTGATCTCCTCCTTCATCGTCATGAACTTCATGGGGATGACGCTCAACGTCATGACCCTGATGGCTTTGTCCCTGGCCATCGGGCTATTGATCGACGACGCCATCGTCGTGCGGGAGAACATCGTGCGGCACCTGGAGCACGGACAGGACCACTTCGCGGCTGCCCGCGAAGGGACGAGCGAGATCGGGCTGGCCGTCATGGCCACCACCTTCTCCATCGTCGCCGTCTTCGTCCCGGTGGCGTTCATGAAGGGGATCGTGGGGCGCTTCTTCTTCCAGTTCGGGATCACGGTCACCTTCGCGGTCCTCGTCTCCCTCTTCGTCTCCTTCACGCTCGACCCGATGCTCTCCTCCCGCTGGTTCGACCCCGACATCGACCGGACGGGAACGCGGCACCTTTTGGCCCGGGTCCTCGACCGGTTCAACGACTGGTTCGATCGCACGGCGGACCGGTACCGGTCGGTCATCGCGTGGGCGCTGGATCACCGGAAGACCGTGATCGGCATCGCGACCCTCGCCTTCGCCGCGGGGTTGGGGGTCTTCGTCTCCCTCAAGAGCGAATTTTTCAGCCCTTACGACCAGGCGGAGTTCCAGATCAACTTCCTGTCCGCTCCGGACGCCTCCCTCGACGAGACGCGGGGACGTCTCGATGCCGTGCTTGCGGAGATGGCGAACTTCCCCGGGGTGAAGCACACCTACTCCACGATCGGCGCGGGGGACGCCGGGACGGTGCGGGACGGGATGGTCTACGTGAAGCTCGTGGAGAAGAAGAAGCGGGGAAACAACCAGGAGGAGATCCTGCGGATCCTGCGGGCGCGCCTCCTGGAGATCCCGGGGATCGTCCCCTCGTTCGCCGAGGTGGGCCGCATGACGGGGGAGAAACCCCTCATGGTCAACATACGGGGGGAAGACATCGACCAGCTGAAAGCGTACGCCGCGCAAATGAAACGGGAGCTCTACAAGGTACCGGGCATCGTGGACCTCGAGGCGACGCTGGAGCACGACATCCCGGAATTCCGGCTCGCCGTCCACCGGGAGAAGGCGGTGAGCACGGGGGTTACGACCGGAGACATCGTGCGGACGGTGGGTGCGCTCGTCGGGGGGCAGGCGGTCACCACCTACGAGGACGAGGACGGCGACGCGGTGGACGTCCGGGTGAGACTGCCGCTTGCGCTTCGCCAGGACCCGTCGCAGGTCGAACGGATGCGCCTGGCCGTGCGGAAGGCGGGGGAACCGACGGCGCTCGTGCCGCTGGGGGAGGTGGCCGCCTACAGCATGAGCACCACGCCCTCGGAGATCGACCGGCAGGACCTCACCCGCCAGGTGGTGATCTCCGCGAACCTGGACGGGCTCCCGCTGGGCGAGGCGATGAAGGATGTGCGCAAGGTCGCTTCCGGGATGGACATGGCCCCCGGGTACCGGGTCGTCTTCTCCGGCGAGGGCGAGGAAATGGTGGAGTCGTTCGGCTACATGGCGGAGGCGCTTCTCCTTGCCGTCATCTTCGTGTATTTGATCCTGGCGGCCCAGTTCGAGTCGTTCATCGATCCCTTCTCCATCATGCTCTCGCTCCCGCTGTCCGTCGTCGGGATGGCGGGGATGCTTTTCCTCACGGGGGACACGATCAACATCATGTCGCTCATCGGGCTCATCATGCTGATGGGGCTCGTCACGAAGAACGCGATCCTGCTCGTGGACTACTCGAAGGTTCTCCAGTCGCGCGGGATGGACCGGCGGGAGGCCACCATCACGGCGGGGCGGACGAGGCTTCGTCCCATCATGATGACCACGCTTGCGATGATCTTCGGCATGCTTCCCCTGGCGCTTGCCCTGGGCCCCGGGGGGGAGATGCGGGCGCCGATGGCCCGCGCGGTCATCGGGGGATTGATCACGTCGACCTTTCTCACCCTTCTCGTGGTCCCCGTCGTCTACACCGTGCTCGACGACGTCGGTGCGTGGATCCGGCGGAAATGGGGAGGAAGGCAGGAGGTGCGCGGATGACAAGGGGGAAAACGATCGCACGAGGGAAGGGGATCACGGCGCTTATTGCGGCCCTCGTCCTTGCCTGGGTCCTGGCGGCGGTCCCCGTCGCGGCCGGGGAGGGGAAGGGACCCGAGGTCCTGACCCTGCCCGACGCCCTCCGGATCGCCTACGAGAAGAACCGGGACATCGAAAAGGCGCGCGAATACCGGAACCTGGTCGAGGGCAGGTACGTGGAGGAGCGCGCCGCCGCCTTCCCGCAGGTCACGGTCACCGCGTTCGCCTCGCGGAACCACGACGAGAGCCAGAATGCGTTCGGCGGGGGATTGATTCCCGTCGAGCAGGACAGCCGGGGGGTCGAGGCCGGGCTCTCGCAGGCGCTGTACACCTGGGGCCAGCTGGGCGCCGCCATTCGCGCGGCGAAGATCGGGCTTGCCACCGCCGGCGACCAGCTCCGCCTGTTCCGGCAGGCGGCCGCAAGAGACGTGACCGCCGCGTTCTACGACATCCTCCTGGCCAAGGAGTTATCCGGGATCGCGACGCAGAACCTGGAGCAGAAACTTCGGCACCTGGATGAAGCGCGCAGAAAGTTCGCGGCCGGCACAGCCACCGACTACGACGTGCTGGCGGCCGAGGTGGCCGTGGAAAACGCCCGCCCCGAGGTGATCCGGACGGAGAACCTGGTCCGGCTCTCCCGCGAGAGGCTCCGGTTCCTCCTTGGGAGGGACGGCCGGGAGGTCGACGTGAGCGGGACCCTCGTGGCCCCCGTCACGCCCTACCCTTCGTTCGAAGAGTCCCTTCCGGTCGCATTGCGGAACAGGCCGGACCTGTCGGACCTTCGCCACCGCACCGGCGTCGCCGGGGAACTGGTCAAGATCGCCAGCGCGGGCGACAAGCCGCGCCTGGACCTCAAGGCGGGGTACGGATGGAGGGAGCTCGACGCAGGGCACTCCGACGCCGACGGAAAGGTGTGGACGGCGGGCCTGTTCGTCACCTACCCTGTGTTCGACGGTCTTCGCACGAGGGGAAAGGTGGCCCAGGCGAAAAGCGATGAGCGAACCTTGCGGATCGGCGAGGCAAAACTCCTCGATTCGATCGCGCTGGAAGTTCGCGGGGCGATCGACGCCGTCCAGGAGTCCGGCGAGATCGTCAAGGCGCTCTCCGGCACCGTCGCCCAGGCGGAACGGCTGGTCACGATGGCCGAAAAGGGATTCGAGTTCGGGGTCAAGACCCGCCTGGACGTGGACGACGCGCAGATCAACCTCACCCAGGCGAAAGGGAACCTCGCCCGTGCGCGTCGCGACTATCTCGTGGCGCAGGTAACGCTTCGGTACGTCATGGGAACCCTCGGGGAATCCGGGTAACCGGCCATCGATTTCCGTTTGCCCGTTTCCCTGCGGCAGCTCGCGGAATAAGGCTTTGCAGGCAACTTCGGCGGCCGATCCGTCATCGTTACAAGAGGAGGCGGAAACGATGGAGATCGATGTCAACGTCCGTGTGGCCGGCGGCGCGGGGCAGGGCGTGCACACGGTGAGCAACCTGCTCGCGAGGATGGCGGTGGCCGCGGGGTACCATTTTCACGTCACCCAGGATTACATGAGCCAGATCCGGGGGGGAAGGAACTCGCAATCGGTCCGGATCGGGTCGGACCCTGTCCGCGCGGGGCGGGTGGAGGCGGACATCCTTCTCGCCATCAACCCGGACCACCTGCCGCACGTTTTTCCCGCGGTCGCGCCGGGCGGGTTCGCCCTGGCCGACATCCCTTCCGCCGAACCGCCGCTTTTCGCCGCTCCGCTGAAGGAAATGGCCGTGCGTGCGGGCAGCCCCATCCTCGCGAACGTCGCGGGAGTCGGCGCGGTCGCGCATGCGCTGGGAATCCCGCCGGAAACCGCGGACGCCGTTTTCGCGGCCGATTTCCGGGGGGACTTTTTCGATAAGAACCGGACTGCCCTCCGGCTGGGCGCGGAATGGGCGAAGGACCACCTGTCGAAGGAGGTCGTGGAAAGGTTCCGTCTTCCCGTTCGATCCTCCGCCCCGCGGATCATCCTGTCGGGGAACGAGGCGCTCGCGCTGGGCGCGATCGCAGGGGGGTGCAAGTTCGCCGCCGGGTACCCTATGACCCCGGGAACCGGAATCCTGTCCGTGCTGGCGAACGACGGCCCCATGGTCGGGCTGGTGTTCGAGCAGGCCGAGGACGAGATCGCGGCGATTACGATGGCCATCGGAGCGGCCTACGCAGGCGCCCGTTCCCTGGTTGCCACGTCGGGGGGCGGGTTCGCGCTGATGGTCGAGGCGCTGTCGCTCGCGGGCATGATGGAGATGCCGGTGGTCATCGCCCTGGCGATGCGCCCCGGGCCGGCCACGGGCATGCCGACGCGAACCGAGCAGGGGGACCTCGAATTCGTGCTGTCCGCCGGACACGGCGAGTTCCCCCGCCTCGTGCTCGCCCCGGGATCCCCCGAGGAGGCGTTCGACCTCGCGCAGCACGCGATGGACCTGGCGGAGGAGTTCCAGGTGCCCGCCCTCCTGTTGACCGACCAGTACCTCGCGGACACGGTCGTGGACGTCGACCCCGATGCCTTTTCCGTCCGCCCCGTCCGGCGGCACATCGTCCGGGGCGATTCCGTGCCGCGCACGGGGGACGGAAGGTACCTCCGCTACGCGACCACCGGGAACGGGGTCTCCCCGATGGCGGTGCCGGGGGAGCCCGGGATCACCGTCGTGGCCGACAGCGACGAGCACACGGAGGACGGGCACATCACGGAGGATCACGCGACGCGCATCCGGATGGTGGAGAAGCGGCTTCGCAAAGGCGCGATGCTGGCCGGGAGGACCCTCCCCCCGCTTTTCGCCGGACCGCCGAAGGGGGACCTGCTCCTGATCGGCTTCGGGTCGACCAAGGACGTGATCGAAGAGGCCCGGCAGATCCTGGCCCGGGAGGGGCGGTACGCGGCCGCGGTGCACCTGCGGCAGGTGTGGCCGTTCCCGGGGGAGGAGCTCGCGGGGATCGTTCCCCGGTACAAGACGGCGCTTACGGTGGAGAACAACGCGACCGGGCAGCTGGCGCGGCTGATCCGTCGCGAATGCGGCGTGCGGGTCGACGGGACGATCTCGCGGTACGACGGCCTTCCCTTCACCCCGGAGGGAGTGGCTTCAGAGGCAAGGAGGCGGGTATGGGAGAAAAATTCGATACCGGGGTAGAAAACACGTGGTGCCCCGGGTGCGGCAACTTCGGGATCCTGAACGCGGTCAAGAAGGCGCTGGAGGCGACGGGGAAGGAGAAGCACGAGATCGTGCTCGTCTCCGGGATCGGACAGGCGGCCAAACTCCCGCATTACGTCGACGTCAACGTGTTCAACGGCCTGCACGGCCGGGCCCTGCCCGCGGCGGCGGCGATCAAGATGGCCAACCCTTCGCTTACGGTTGTCGTTACGAGCGGGGACGGCGACATCTACGGCGAGGGCGGGAACCATTTCCTCCATAACATCCGCAGGAACGTCGACATCGCGCTGTTCGTCCACGACAACCAGGTCTACGGCCTGACCAAGGGGCAGGCGTCCCCCACGAGCAACGTCGGCTGGCCGGGTTCGCTCCAGCGGGCGGGTGTGATCTCGGAGCCTTTTCCCCCGCTGGCGGTCGCCATGGCGCTCGGGTGCGGATTCGTGGCGCGCGGGTTTGCGGGCGACCCGGACTTCACCGCCGACCTGATGCTTCAGGCGATCCGCTTCCCGGGCTTTGCCTTCGTCGACATCCTGCAGCCGTGCGTCACCTTCAACAAGAAGAACACGTACTCGTGGTACGGGAAAATGGCATACAAGCTGCCACCCGATCATGACGTGACCAACCGGGGAAAAGCCTTCGAGCTGGCGCTCGAGTGGGAGGAAAGGATACCCTTGGGGGTTCTGTATCGGAAGGAGAGGCCCACGTTCGGGGAGATGCATCCACAGATCCCCGGTCCGCCTCTTTCCGATCGCGATACTCCGGAGGAGACGGTCCGCGGTCTGCTGCGCCGGAGATTGACCGCGGCCGGGTGATCCCCCCTCGGGTCACTTGCCCGGGGCAGCCTTGCTTACCGCCGCTTCCCTGGCGACGATCTTGTCCCACAGCCGGCCGAAGAAGCCGATCCCCCCGATCAGGAGCAGGGAGGCGGTCGCGAACGCCGCGGAGTGCCAGAGCGTGAGGGAAAGGAACATCTTCGACCCGTAGGACAATAGAAGCCCGTACGTCCCGATCCCGATGTACATGTACGCGCAGAGGTGGAAACAGAATATGACGAGGGATTTCGGAAGGGTTGTCACCTGGTTGCCTCTTTCCGGGTCGCCCGGGAACGTTCCTGCAGGGGAAGAAGACGGGACAAGCAGGGAAAGGATCCGGGGATCGTCCCTTGTTTTATTTTTTTAGACAGGACGAGTCGCCGAATGGTTTCAGTTTCTTCGGAACCCGCACGATTTCCCACCGGCATGTTTTCTTGTGCTACTCTGCCAGGGAGCCTACCCTCCGCGGGGCGTGACGCGGATACGACCGTACCGGCGGATGCCGCGCCGCGCTGCGGGAGCGGTACCGAACGAGGGGACCACCGATTCCGATCATGGATCTGCTCTCCGTACTTACGCTGATTGTGGCCGCAGCGACCCTCGTCGCCGTCCTCCTTCGCCGCACGGGCCCCCTGCAGGACCGGCTGGACCGGATGGAAAGGGGTTTTTCCGACGCGCTCCGTTCGAGCTCCACGGATCTTGCGCGGGGGCAGGCGGATGCCATGGCCCGGGTCCGCCAGGAGGTTTCGGAAAACTTCCTCCGGGGGGTGGACGATATCTCCCGGCGGATCGAGGAGAAGCTCGCCGAGATCCGGGGGGAAATGGCGCGCGAGCTGTCCGAGACGGCGGACCGCAACATCAAGGGGTTCGACCAGGTTGCGACGCACCTGAAGGAGCTCGGACAGGCGACGGGGCAGATGGTCCTCCTGTCCCGCGACATCGGCCAGCTCAACGTCCTGCTCACCCAGCCGAAGGCGCGGGGAGCCTTCGGGGAGCTTACCCTCTCGCAGATGCTGTCGGACCTGTTCGGCTCCCATACGGAGATGTTCGACCTGCAGTACCTGATGGAGTGGGGGGAGCGCGCCGACGCGGCGATCTTCGTTCGACCCGACCGGAGCCAGTTCGTCTGTGTCGACGCCAAGTTCCCCATGGCGAACGCCCTGCCCATCCTGGAGGGGGAAGGAGACGAGGCCGCGCGCAGGGAGTACGAAAAGGCCTTCGCGCGGGATGTCCTGGTCCAGGCCGAGTCGATCCGCGCCAAATATATCCGGCCCCCCAAGACGCTCGACTTCGCGTTCCTCTTCGTCCCCGCGGAGTCGGTCTATTACCTGCTTCTTCGCAACCGGGCCCTGCACGAGCAGCTGTTGCGGCTCCAGGTGATCCCCACGTCCCCGAACAGCTTCTTCGCCTATCTCCAGGCGCTGGCGTTCGCGTTCCGCGGGTTCAAGATCGAGCAGAAGACCCGGGAGATCCAGGACCTGCTGGAACGGGTGGGGAAGGACTTCGAGCGGTTCGCCGACAACTTCCGGATTTTCGGGCGGCACCTGGACAACGCCCAGGCGAAGTACATGGAGTCGTTGCGGGATGTCGAGAGGTTCCGTGCGCGGATCGGATCGCTGCGCAGCGGGGAGGAGAAGCTCCCGGAAGGGTGATGCCACCCCTCCGGGAACTACCTCGCGATCCTGGACTGGAGTTTTCCCCGGAGCCGGAACGTGGCCTGCGAGTGCAGCTGGCAGATCCTCGGCTCGCCGAGGCCGAATATCGCGCCGATCTCCTTCATCGTGAGCTCTTCGTAGTAATACAGTGCGATCAGCTGCTTCTCCCTCTCCGGCAGAAGGTCGATCGCCTTGGCGAGCACCTCCCTGAGGTCCCGGAGGAGGTCATCCTCGAGAGCGTCGTTTTTGGCGGCCTCGGACAGGATCCTCTGGACGTTGGCGCCGGCCCCGCTGTACTCGTCCTGGGGCTCGTCCAGCGAGAAGACGGAGAGACCGGAAAAGAGCGCCAGCTGTTTCCGGAGCTCCGCAACCGAGATCTTCAGTTCCTTCGCGACCTCCTCTTCCCCGGGAGGACGGGCCAGGAGGGCCTCCAGCCGCGCGTAGGCGTTCTGCAGCCGGTTCGAGTTCTGTCTCGCGGCGCGGGAGAACCAGTCCATCTCGCGGAGGTAGTCGAGCATGGCGCCACGGATGCGGAATTCGGCGTACGTCTTGAACTTGATTCCCCGGGAGGAGTCGAACTTGTCGGCGGCGTCCAGCAGTCCCACGACTCCCGAGCTTACGAGGTCGTCCATCTCCACGTTCGGCGGGAGGCGGAGTTTCAGGATGCTGGCGTGATACCGGATTCCCGGAAGGAATTCGTTCACCAGGGCCTCGCGGTCGGGGAAAGACGGAGGCTTCGCAGGGAGACGTTCCGTGGTTCGAAGAGCAACGTTTCTTCCCATCGTATCCCTCCCTTCTGTGGCATACATGGCGAAAAAGGGATGGCTACGTTGGGAGCAATATGCGTGCCGGTAAGAGTGTGCAGCTAATAACTTGAAATATCTAAGGAATTTCCAACAAGAAAATGCGGGTAGGGGAAACGCCGATGTCAAATATTTGTCAGGGGGGCGTCCGCCTGACAATTAAGGGCCGTGCAGCCTCTTCCGCTTGAGCATTTCGAGGAGAGTCGTCCGTTTCAGTCCGAGGAGGGCCGCTGCCTTGTTCCTGTTCCCGCCGGAAAGGGCAAGGGCTTGCCGGATGAGGTGGTTTTCGAAGTCCTCCCTCGCCTTCCGGAAATCGAGCCCGCCGTTTCGCAGTTTCTCCGCAGCCTCTCGCCCGGGTCTGTCCCCCCCCCGAAGCATCGCCGGGGGAAGGTCATTTTTCTCGACCCATCCCCCCCCCCGGGACAGGACGACGAGGCGTTCCACCAGGTTCTCCAGCTCCCTCACGTTCCCGGGCCAGGCGTATCGTTTCATGGCCTCCATCGCGTCCGGTCGAAATCCCTGGACTCCTTGCCCGCTCTCCGGGGCGTATTTCCCGAGGAAATGTCCGGCCAGGACCGGGATGTCATCGGTGCGTTCCCGGAGCGGGGGCAGGTGGATGGGGATGACGTTGAGCCGGAAGTACAGGTCCTGCCGGAAACGGCCCGCGGTGATCTCCTTCTCGAGATCCTTGTTCGTCGCCGCGATGACGCGTACGTCCACGTCGACCGCCTTCGTCCCCCCCACCGGGGTGAACGACTGTTTCTGGAGCACGCGGAGGATCTTCGCCTGGAGGGGCGGGCTCATTTCCCCGATCTCGTCCAGGAAGATCGTTCCCCGGTGCGCCGTTTCGAACCTGCCGGTCCTCGCGATGTGGGCCCCGGTGAAGGCGCCTCGTACGTGCCCGAACAGCTCGCTTTCCAGCAGTTCGGCGGGGATGGCGGAGCAGTTCACGGGGACGAGCATCCGGTCGGCCCGGTTGCTGTTGTAGTGGATGGCCCGGGCGATGAGCTCCTTCCCCGTGCCGCTCTCCCCCAGGATGAGGATCGTCGAGTC
>Ga0209001_1000207_pt1 | contig 13490 bp, 12 predicted proteins | sample Rifsed13ft2_FD_184006 | JGI IMG/M metagenome (GOLD analysis project Ga0209001, IMG submission 184006) | Soil microbial communities from Rifle, Colorado, USA - sediment 13ft 2 (SPAdes) (version 2) | ecosystem: Environmental > Terrestrial > Deep subsurface > Rock core/Sediment | place: Rifle...
ACTACTTTCGATAGTATAGAACACTTCAACTCTCTTTTGTTCATAAAACTTACCGTGTCGCTTCCGGTTGAAATCATATACTTTGGCTCTCCCCATACGACCATACCGCCCTGGAATGGCAAACCCTGTCTTGATCACATCTTTAATTTCCTCTTCGTTTGTGCCTCTTTCCTCAGCACGTTCTAGAGTGTGCGGGTCAATCTGAATTTCCATCCCTTCCTTTAAACTTCGCTTACAATTATTGGCCATGGGAGATATAATCTAATAATCGAATATTAGCTTGCTTATCTCCTAGATGGAAAATAACTTGAATCCACTTCATTTTTAACTCTAAACTGAACTATTGAAATCTTGCCGTAATTATACAAAATCTTTCTTTGATATTCACCTTTTTTCAAATACAACGAAAGGTCTAAGACGAGAGGTACACTTTACTTCTGTGGCTCGATAATGACTTTTATTGAGTCTTTTGCTTCGGCGACTAGTTGGAAGCCTCGGCCTGTCTCAGCAAGGGGAAGGCGATGCGTAATCATATCTTTTACATTCACACGCCGTGATCGAATGAGTTCCATAGCTATGGCTAGGTCTGAAGGGCTGGCGGCATAGGAACTAGTCATGGTGATTCCAGCCCACCAGATTTCGTTAAACGGCATTGGGATTTTTATACCCGGATCTGTGGGGGCAAAGAAAAGAATACTTCCACCACGTTCTACCAAATTGAATGATTGCTCAATAGCCAGAGGTGAGCCAGTACAAACAATTACAAGGTCGGCAAGACGTCCATCATTGACCTCACGCAGGCTTTTCGGCACATCTTCATTGGCATGAATAGTAGTATTAGCTCCCAAACCTAAAGCTGCCTTCAACCTGTACTCATTAATATCTGTTGCAATAACACGCCCTGCGCCTTGAGCACAGGCAAGCTGAATATGAAGTAAGCCGGTAATCCCACTCCCGATAATTAGCACGCTGCTACCAGTCTGGAATCGGGCTAACCTCTGACCACGTATTGCACAACCAAGAGGCTCAATAAACGAGCCATCTTCAAACGACACTTCATCAGGAAGCTTAAACACCCCGCGATCAACATTAATGGCAGGCACACGGATATATTCGGCAAAGCCTCCCGGGTCGAAATGCGTACTTCGAAGTGTTTCACAAGCAGAGTGATTTCCTCTCAGGCAGTGGTAGCATGTATTACATGGAACATGATGAGTTGCGAAAACACGGTCTCCTACCTTGAAATACTTAACACCATCACCAACTGCTGTAACTTCGCCCGCAATCTCATGTCCTAGTACAATAGGTGCCTTGGGAACACGATACCACTCCATTACATCGCTTCCGCAAACCCCACTTGCCTGAACACGTACAAGGATTTCACCAGACCCTATACGTGGAGTTGGCATCTTCTCAAGCCGCACATCCCGGTTGTTATAATACATTGCTACGCGCATAGGAATTTCATTATTTATGATGTGACCAATATGAAATTGTCATTACGAACGACATGATTGAGGCAATTTATGAATTGCCCCTACTGTTAAGATTGCTTCGGTATCTTTTTATTACCATTTCTCCCACACTGCGGGAGAAATACTACTCGCTCCTCGCAATGACATTCCTATTGGTAGCACTTAAAGTTAAGAAAGAAACGGCAGACATTTTTTTTACAACTATCTAGACACTTACTACCTTTTTACCCTCTGCATCCTTAAGCGACCTAAATAGATCATGCGCCTGTTTAGGTGTGTAATTCTCATGGACGACAGCACGTATAGCCCTAATCATTGCAACAGGATAATCCGACTGCCATATGTTTCTGCCCATATCCACTCCAACAGCGCCTTGCTGAACCGCATTATAGGACATCTCCAGAGCATCTAGTTCTGTAGCGAGCTTTGGCCCACCTGCAATCACGATTGGGACTGGGCAGCTTTCAGTCACCTTCTCAAAATCCTCACAGTAATATGTCTTAACAATATGCGCACCAAGTTCAGCACATATGCGACAACAGAGAGATAAAAAGCGTGCGTCCCGCTTTTCAAGCTCCCTTCCAACAGCAGTTATAGCCAAAACTGGGATACCATATTCTTCTCCCTGATTGACAAGCTCTGCAAGGCTAAGCAGAGTCTTACGCTCGTGCTCAGTTCCAACAAATACCGATAAGCCAATACCTGCGACATTTAGGCGTATTGCATCCTTCATAGAAGTGGTTATTCCCTCATCAGCAAGAGATGGACCAATTATACTCACCCCCCCAGAGACCCTTAGCACGACATTTGTTCCACTGTTAGGATCAACCGATGTACGTAGGACACCTCGTGTAAGCATTAAAGAATCAGCATAGGGAATTAATGGTTCAATTGTTCTACGAGGAACCTCCAATCTTGATGTAGGCCCCAAAAAATAGCCGTGATCTACCGCCAGCATAATGGCGCGTCCCGTTTCAGGCCTTATGATTCTAGCCATACGATTTTTCATTCCCCAGTCCATGTGAATGACACCTCTCTTTTCTTAATTTTTCCAGAGAAACTTTAAAGTAATGTGGGAAAAAAGTCAACTTGAAAGCGATGGCAGATACCCAGTATGAGCAGCTTTCCTTCGACAGGCTCAGGACAGGCTTGCTGAGCCCTTGCCCTTAGAAGGAAACAAATAGAGAAAGATTCTTTTATACCAGAGGACAGATCAAAGTAGTTACTATGCTCCTGCTCATAATGCGGAAAACGATTTATAGAAGTATAATTTAGCTGGTATTTTACTAGCAATTGCAATTATAAAAAATATTATAGATAAATTACTTAATGTTTCCAATAATATATAATTTAAAATCATTTCGCATTTGCGAAATTTTCTCTTGACAAGTGTCTACACCTGTATTATATTGTAGTTAAGACAAATTAAACAGGAGGACATGAAAATGGCCGCAACAAAAGAAACACAAAAAGTAAAGGACTTCACTGAGACTGTAAAAGGAATGACAGGACTAGTGAAAGAAAATTATATAAATGGTGTAGAGTTCGCTCTATCACTTTGGGAAGAGAATCAAAAGGTTTTAAACGCTCAGGTTGATCAGTGGCTTAATCTTCAGCAGGAATTCATCAAGGCTGGAAGAGAATTCTCTGATAAGTTTCCAAAGGAATTGGCAACATTCTCGAATGGGAACTCAGTTGATCGCTTTGTAACTATTCAGAAAGAATACGTAGAGTCAGCTAGAAAAGTCTCAGATAAGTTTACGAAAGAAACTCATAATCTCGCACAGAAGAATGTAGAGAAAGGTTTTTCTCTTATTGACGATTATATAGGCTTGTTCAGAGTTTAACTTGACTGGGACAATGATCCACATTTGGTCATTGACAGAAAAGGGCGTCATCGCGAGGGAGTAAAACGAACGAAGCAATCCATTTGAGATTCCTCGCTGTGCTCGGAATGACACTGGGCACCATGCAGCAAGGTACAGGAAATTGTCGAGTTAACAGGGGATGTGTGACAGAAATAGTTGAATTGATATTGAGCTATAGGTCACAGGAGGTGAGTTACTTTTATGCAAGAGAAGATTAAGGGGCATAGCCTCAAAGAATCAATTGTAATAGCATTTAACCTGGGTGTGTGGATGAAGCAGCAAAAAGGGCAAACGGGTAATGTTTCAGAAGCAGCTAAAGAACTCAGGGATACGATTTACTGGAATATGTTTAAGCAGTATGGTGATGCATATCCAAGTGATCTCCTAAACGCAAACGTGGAGTATTTCCTAGAGATTGCTCTTTTAGGGTATATACTTCCAGGAGTCTGTCTTCCCGATGAAGAGTTAAAAAGCAGACTACTTGCTCTTATAGAAGCCCGGGCTAAGGGAGAGGCTCCTCAACAGCTAATTGAGCAGCATTCTACGGTAACTACATTTCATAATTAGTTCTTTAAATCACTCACAACTATGTTCAGTCTATAAACTATATCAACATTCATTAAGGCTTCTTCAAACAATTTATGAGGCAAGAGAGAGGTGCGTTTATTGCACTTTAATCTCTAAACTTATTTTAAGTGTCAGAATGACAAATTAATTTTAAACTAAATTAAAGGATACAATTTATTTGTTCAATGCTTTCAGAAAGAAGCAAAAAACGAAAGGGGCGAAAACAACTTATAAAATTTTCTTAAAAGCATCAGAATAAAAGGAGAACTATATGAATAAAGATAGATATGAAATCGGAATAGAAAAGTTTAAAGAAATTAAAGGCGACAAAGGAGAACAGATCATTGAGCGACTACAAGAGCTTGACCCTGACCTAGCTCGCTATATACTCGAATTCCCATTCGGAGATATTTACAATCGTCCAGGATTAGATTTGAAATCAAGGGAGATTGCTACCCTTGCTGCGCTCGTAGCGTTAGGTAACGCCATTCCACAATTGAAGGTGCATATTCATGGGGCACTTAACGTCGGGGTATCACGCCAAGAGATTATCGAAATAATCATTCAAATGGCAGTTTATGCAGGTTTTCCAGCAGCACTTAACGCTATGTACGCCGCAAAAGAAGTTTTTATGGAAATAGATGAAAAAGCGAAGAAGAAAGAAAACGTGAAACTTAAAGATTTTAAACCAGAAAAATTACCACCCCATTTAATTAAACAAAATGAAAAATCCTAACTCCGGCAAGGTAGAAGTAAACGACATCAATATCTACTATGAAATTCATGGAGAAGGTGAGCCCCTTCTTCTAATAGAGGGGCTCGGCTACTCAAGTTGGATGTGGTTTAGCCAGATTCCTGCTTTTTCCAGAGAATATAAAGTTATTGTTTTTGACAACCGTGGGGTTGGAAATACCGATAAACCCGATAGCGAGTACACAATAGAAACAATGGCAGATGATGCGGCAGGTTTTCTCAAAGCCCTTGGGCTAGATTCAGCCCATGTTCTTGGGGTCTCTATGGGTGGCTTTATTGCCCAAGAGTTGGCTCTAAGGTATCCAGATATGGTAAGGAGTCTTGTTTTAGTTTCAACGAGCTGTGGAGGAGAAGGTAGTATGCCTAGGGGTTCCAACCTCTGGAACACTTTTATAAAATTATGGGGATTAATGCCTGATGTGCTCGAATTTAGTAATAAAGGCAGTGTCCCTATGCCTTTGGCTAACTCCCTTGGCTTAACGCCTAAAGAAAAGATTCGTTACGGGCTTTCTTTAGCTTTTACACCAGAATACCTTAGAACCCATACTGAGGAAGTTGACCGCATTGTAGACTTGAGGCTTGCTAACCGACAGCCATACTATGCATGGAAACGTCAATTTATGGCTGGAATGAACTTTGACGCGGCTGATAGGGCGCATCTAATAAAAGCCCCAACACTTGTGATAACTGGATGTGAGGATAGAGTCGTACCACCTGAAAGATCAATGCGGCTTGCAGAAGAGATTCCGAATTCAAGATTTATAACTCTTGAAGGAACAGGGCATCTCCTATTTATCGAGAAGGCTGAGGAGTTTAATAAAATTATACTTAGCTTCTTACAGCAACTAAGTAAAGACAATGAGCCTGAGAAAGAGGAGAAGGAAAGGAAAAAACGGTGGAAGAGAATATTTTCTTTCTTCTTCCGTCACAAGAAATTAACTTTTTACAATAGCAAAGATAATGACAAGAATGTTACAGTAGGTTACAATTATTCCTCAACATCCCAATAATCAACCTCAGCGTCACCTCGTAGATATTTATGCACGGTGCGTTTCTCCTTAGGGCCACCTGGTGCAGAACCAACAAAGATACCAATCTTATTAGAATCAGGATAAACTATCACATCTGGTTCTAACATAGTGGAGAAACATAGGTACCGAAGTATATTATCCGAAGAATTGATGATTTGATGTGCCCCACTTCCTGCAGGACATGTTATGTAGTCTCCTTTAGAAATTTCAATTTCTTCTCCATCCATTCGAAGCGTCCCTTTACCTTCTAAAATGTAGATTGCTTCCTCATTTGCCGAATGATAGTGATAAGGCAATGCTCTTTTCTCCGGCGGTACTTCATATAAACTACAACCTAGTTTCTTGCCTTCGGTGGCTGCACTTAGTGATTTTCTGCGCAAACTAAATTTTTGCCATGCGATTGTTCAACCCACTCCAGTTTTTTCTCGTTAATAACGTTTAGGTGATTTTTGATAATAGCCTCAATCGATTATAATTGATTTTGCCACCAATTCCGATAGATAAGGTTTTCCAACCCCACCATCACATTATCGCGCCAGGGAGGGATGGCGCTCCTACTCAAAATGTCATACCCTAATGCTTGTATCGAGTATCCAGTTGAGTTTTTACTGGATTCCCAATAACTGCATTTGGGAATAACAGTGCGGTTGGATCCCCGAAAATTGGAAAAGTGTAACATTAAGATGTAAGAGTGGCTTCCAGCCGCAATATGGTTCATACTCTCTGCCTATATCGAGTATAGAACAGACAAGAATGTCTGTACTACCGGATACCCGATGTTATAGACATACACAAATGGTTGGTGGATCAGACATTCCTGTCTGATTTTTGGAACGAATCTATTCCATTACGTTAAACTCACGTTACTTTAGGACTGAATCGCGTGCCCCTTTAAATGCACGTAGTGCCAATTCAATATGCTCCTCTTCGTGTGTCGCCATGAGAGTGGCGCGGATACGGCACTTGCCGGGTGGAACTGAAGGCGGACGAACAGCAGGTGTAAATACCCCATTTTCACGAAGCAGACGTGCAAAATCAAGTGTTGGCTGAGCTTCACCAATCAAAACCGGAATAACAGCAGAATGGGAAGTAAGCAATTCCAGTCCAATATTTTTAAGTCCTGATTTAAATTTCTCTATGAGATACCACAGATACTTCCTTCTCTCAGGTTCAAACTCGATAATATCAATTGCAGCTTGAGAGGCTGCAAGGGAACTTGCTGGAAGAGATGTATCAAAGATATAAGTCCGTGCTCGGTTTCTTAGAAAGTCAATCAGCGTTCTGCTTCCTGCAACATAACCGCCTAGAGACCCAACGGCTTTAGAAAGCGTTCCCATAACTATCGGAACTCTGTCTTCTACACTAAAGTATTCTGTGGCACCGCTTCCCCTTTTCCCCAAAACCCCTGTTGCGTGCGCTTCATCAATCATTAGCATGCAGCCATATTTTTCAGCGAGTTCAACTAACTCAGGAAGAGGCGCTAAGTCCCCATCCATACTAAAAACGGTATCCGTCACTATCAGTTTTTTATTTCTGGACTTATCCGAAGATATAAGAGAACCTAGAAGCTCCACATCACAATGTTTATATATCTTTATTTCGGCATGAGAAAGTCGGCATCCGTCAATGATGGATGCGTGATTAAGTTCATCGCTGTAAATCACATCTCCTGGTCCAACCAGAGCAGAAATAGCCCCTACATTTGCCAGATAGCCAGAGCTAAAAAGTATTGCCGCCTCGGTTTTCTTGAAATCGGCAATCCTGTCCTCTAGCTCTCTATGAAGATCAGAGCTTCCGCTTACAAGACGTGAGCCTCCAGAGCCTGTTCCGTACTTTTCTAAAGCTCTTTGTGCTGCATCTTTAACCTTGGGATCAGTTGTGAGTCCTAGGTAGCTATTTGAAGCAAGCAGTATGTAACGCTTCCCTGCGATAATGATCTCTGGTGACTGCCCGCTTTGGAGTTCTGTTAATATACGAAACAGATTTTTATCTTTGATCTGTTTTAATTCCTCGTCAATCCAGGAAATAGTATCTTGCATGTTTACTTCGCTTTAAATAGGTATTCTCGGCTATTTTGTTATGAATTTATGCATAACAATAATAAACGATATTTAGGTTACGACGAATAAATTGTAGCGCCCATTCCCCAGAATGGGCATTTATAATTTGGACTGATGAGGGCATCAGTCCCTACCATAGAAATTGGATGAAATAGTTTAATGTAGGAGCGCCATCTTGGCGCGAATATAGAATTTCTTTTAAAAAGGAATACGAAAGATCTCTCACACTCGTTCGAGATGACAAGAGAGTGTGTCATTTCGACCACTTCGATTCACTCAGTGCAGGCTCCAGGAGAAATTTTTCTTATACTAAGCTGAATCGCGGCTGGAAGCCGCTCCTACGACAAACTCTTAGGATTCGGTGGCTTTCTTAATGGCATTGTATGTAACACTAAGGAGCTTTTTTAAATCTTCCATCGAAATCCCAATAGGGGGCATAAGAACAACTACATTTCCAAGAGGACGTATCAGTACCTCTTCCTCTTTTGCAAGATCGGCAACCTTCCATCCCACTTCCATCTTAAGTGGATAAGGTTTTTTCGTGTCCTTATCCTCCACAAGTTCAATACCTACCATTAATCCTTTGTTTCTAGCATCCCCGACGTGCATAAGACCCCTAAATTCCTGGAGCTCCTGTTCCAAGAACTCTATTTTTTCCTGTAATTTCTCAAGCGTATTACCCTTCCTAAAAACCTCAAGGTTCCCTAAAGCTGCAGCGCAAGAAATAGGATTACCTGAATAACTATGACCGTGAAAGAATGTTTTAAATTCATCATATTCACCAAGAAAAGCATCATAGACCTCTTGAGTTGTAATCGTTGCAGAAAGGGGGAGATAACCGCCTGTCATTCCTTTACCAAGAACCATAATATCAGGTGTTACGTGTTCATGTTCACAGGCAAACATCTTTCCAGTTCTTCCAAACCCAGTAGCAACCTCATCGAGAATCATAAGCACATCATACTTATCACAATATCCTCTTACTTGCTTAATATATCCTGGAGGAGAAATTATCATTCCCCCAGCCGCCTGAACGTAAGGTTCAAAGATCACCGCTGCAATCTCTTCATGGTGTCCCTCAAGTATATTCTCAACCTCTTTTGCACAAGCCATCTCACACGATGGGTAAGTCTTCCCAAGAGGGCATCGGTAGCAATAATACGATGGGGCTTTAAAAGTTTCAAAAAGAAGAGGTTTAAAAATAGCATGAAATAAATCAATTCCACCTACAGATACCGCGCCAAGTGTATCTCCGTGATAACCATTTTCTAAAGAAACGAATTTTGTCTTTTTTGGTTTTCCTCTGTACTGCCAATATTGAAAAGCCATCTTGAGTGCAACCTCAACTGCGCTTGCGCCATCGCCCGAATAAAAAACCTTCTTTAGCCCCGGAGGACAAATATCAATCAGCTCTTTTGCAAGCTCCACCGCTGTAGGGTTTGTTATTCCAAGAAGAGTGGTATGACCAATTTTATCTATCTGCTCTTTAATTGCCTTATCAATTTCAGGAACCTTATGACCATGGATATTAACCCATAGTGATGATACGCCATCTATGTATCTTCGCCCTTCTGTATCAACAAGATATACTCCATCGCCTTCTTCTATAACGATCGGCTCTTCTTTTTCGTAATCCTTCATCTGGGTAAAGGGATGCCAGATGAAATTTCGGTCATCCTCCCCAAGCTTTTTTGTACGATCGGTCATTTTAATTGCGGATTTCGGAACTTTTAGCCACAGAGCTCACGGAGTTCACAGAGAGATTTGTTTTAATTAAAATTCTCTGTGTTCTCTGTGGCAAGAAAAATTTCTTTCATCTAGACCTAAACATCCCTTCTCACAGGCATTTGGAGGTCGTCTAGCATCCGTAAATCCTCCTCGGGAGGACGGCCAGGCGTTGTAAGATAGTTGCCAAGGATCATAGCATTTGCACCAGCTAAGAGTCCCATTGCCTGAAGATCGCGAAGGGTAACTTCTCTTCCACCTGCAGTCATAAGAATCTTATCCGGAAGTATTAATCTGAATATTGCAATTGTCTTTACTGCCTCAAACGGTGATACCAATGGAAAATCCGCGAAGGGTGTACCCGGTCTTGGGTTAAGAAAGTTAATTGGTACCCAACTTGGATCCAGTTCTCTAATTTCAAAAGCAAGTTCAATCCTCTGCCTTACAGATTCACCCATACCCAAAATACCACCTGAGCAAAGGTTCATACCAGCCTTTTTTACTAACTTAGCAGTTCTTACCCTATCATCATATGTATGTGTAGTGCAAACGTGAGGGAAATAACTGCGGCAGGTCTCTAGATTATGATTGTAACGCCAAACTCCATGTTCTTTGAGTGCAAAAGCCTGTTCTTCTGTGAGTTCCCCTAGAGAGCATCCAATTTTAAGATTTGTTTCTCTTCTAAGTAGTTCTACTGTCTCAAGAACCATTTTAAAAATTTTCGGTGTTGGTCCTTTAGCACTAACAACTATGCAAAAATCCATTGCGCCTAATTTTTCAGATTGTTTTGCAGCCTTCAATATTCTTTCAGCGGCCATCAAAGGGTGAGCATTTATTTCTGTGTCATAATAGGATGACTGGGAACAAAATGCACAGTCCTCAGGACAGTTACCTGTCTGCGCACTTATAATAGAGCGCAAAAATACACCATCTCCTTTATATTTCAGCGTAACTTTTCTAGCGAGTGAAATAAGATCAGGAACCTGGTCTTTAGAAATTTCAGTTAATTCAAGGGCTTCATCAAAACTGATAGGCTCTTCTCTATCTAATAGTCTTTCTCTTACTATCTCTAAGGTATTAATCTTGCCCCTCCGGAATTTAGCCAGTAAATCTTTTTAACTGATAGCACCATCGTTGTCAATGATTGACAAAGTAAGTTGTGAGATATGAGCCTAAGAATATAAAACATTTAGTTGGTTCAAGTATACCAATATAAACTAGACTTGTAGTTTACACAGTTGTATTATCTATTAATAGTTTTGAAAATTTAAAACATATCTCATATCACATAACAGGGAGAGAACAAATATGGAAAAATTACTAAGAAAATATGGTCTCTTCATTGACGGTAAAGAAAACAATTCGATTAGTGGGAAAACCTATATAAGAGAGAATCCTGCTACTGAGGAACCCTTTGCAGAGATTGCAGAGGCGCAGAAAGAGGACGTAGATAAGGCTGTAAAGGCTGCCAAGCGTGCATTTGAAAAATGGTCTCATGTCGCGCCAAGGGAACGCGCTAAATTCATATCTAGTCTTGCAGAACTTCTTGAAAAACATAAAGAGCATATAGCTATGACAAACACGCTAGAGACTGGAAAGCCAATTCGCGAAAGCCGACTCGTTGAGTTAGGAAACTCGATACGAACACTTGAATACTACGCGGGGGCCGCCACCAAACTAAATGGCGAAAGCATTTCAGTATCAGATGACCAGCTCACAATTACTCTAAGAGAACCTGTAGGTGTTGCCGCACATATTATTCCATGGAATTTCCCCCTCCTTTTATCATTCTGGAAAATCGGAGCTGCTCTTGCCGCAGGTTGCACAATAGTATTAAAGCCTGCAACAGATACACCATGTGGCATCCTCGAGTTTGCACGAATAACGGCAGAGGCAGGGTTACCTGAAGGTGTTTTTAACGTAATCCCAGGAAGGGGAAGTGTAGCAGGCCAGGCTTTAATAGAACACCCTGATATAGGTAAGATAGCGTTTACAGGCTCTACCGAGGTTGGAAAAGGAGTGATGAACACAGCTTCACAACACATAAAAAGGGTTTCACTCGAGCTAGGTGGTAAAGCCCCGTGTATTGTATTTGATGATGCAGAAATAGAAGAAGCGGTTGAAGCAAATCTAAGAGGTGGCTTTTTCAACCAAGGTGAGAATTGTACGGCTGTAACCCGACTACTTCTTCACGAAGATATTTATGATAGGTTCCTCACATCGTACATAGATAGGGTAAAAAAGATTCGTTTAGGCGACCCTACTAAAGATGAAACTGAGATGGGGTCACTTGTCTCACGTTCTCAGTTTGAGTCAGTAAAATCATACTTTAATAAGGGAATAGAAGAGGGAGCCAAGGTTCTGCATGGTGGTGGACGTCCAAAGGAGTTTCCTAAAGGCTACTTTTTTGAGCCAACCGTTTTAGCCGATGTTAAGCCTTCTTCAACAGTCGCATGTGATGAAATATTTGGCCCTATTGTCGCTGTGATGCCATTTAAAACTGAAGAAGAAGCAATACGAATTTCAAATGACACCATCTATGGACTTGCTGGAGGAATTTGGACCCAGAATATAAAACGTGCCCTGAAAATGGCAAAGGCTATAAAAGCAGGGTACCTATGGGTGAATACATACGGCGGAATAATCCCTGAAACACCTTACGGTGGGTTTAAGCAGAGTGGTATCGGAAAGGAACTCGGAACTGAGGGACTTGATATGTATCTTGAGACAAAGGCTGTCAATATCTATCTTGGTGATAAGATTCCCAGGTGGTATCGGGGCTAAGGTTATTTACCTACAAACTTCGGACTTCTCTTCTCCAAAAACGCTTGCGTACCTTCTCTGCAATCTTGGGTTTTAAATACCTCTCCCTGAGAATTGCACTCTAGTCCCATGCTTTCTTTAAAAGTTAAATCGAAACTTTGATTAATACAGCTTTTAATTCTTCCAATTGCGAAGGTTGCTCCAATAGCGATTGATCGTGCATATTCCATTGCTTTTGCCATTACTTCTTCTTGAGGATAAATCTCATCAACAAGGCCAATCGCCTTTGCTTCCTCGGCATTCAAAAGTATACCTCTAACCATTAAGTCTAGAGCCCTCGATTTTCCAATAAGACGTGGAAGCCTATAGGTTGTTCCCCAGGCTGGCATAAGTCCAAGCTTTACCTCAGGAAGCCCGATTTTTGCTTCACCTATCGCCATAAATCTCCTCTCACATGCAAGTGCAAACTCCATCGCTCCTCCCATGCAATGACCTTCTATAACAGCAATAAATATCTTCGGCATGCTTTCCATTTTATGAAAAGCTCTCTGTCCAACTTTAACTAATTCTTTAAGATAATTCCACTCACTGCTGCTGATCAATCCTATATCGGCACCTGCTGAAAATATCTTTTTATTTCCTGTAACAACTAAGGCCTTAATACTTTCAATCTTTGCTACATCATCTAAAAGCGCATCAAATTCCTTAGCCATTTCGAGATTAAAGGCATTAACTGGAGGACGATTTAAACGAATAACACCTACTGAATCCTCTTCTGAGAGTTCAAAGAATTTGTAGTTCATCCATATCTCCTTTGGAAAAATTTTTTAAAAATAATAAACGTAACTTGATAACTTTCAACCCAGAAGTTCCCTTTATTTTTGATAAACTATGCTACACCTAACCGTAGGAATATTTGTAATAATTCACTATTATAACTAAGTAGGAGCTGCCTCCAGCCTCGGCAAAATCGGTGTTTCGTGATTATCGCGGCAGGGCCTGTCCTGAGCCTGCCGAAGGGATGCTGCTCCTACGTATCCGGGTAATTGCACTCTCATGCCCGAATGTTCCCCATTTCATACATATGGGGACAAGAATTAATTGTGCATCAATACCATAACTACTTTATCCGAGGTTAGAAAACCTCGGCTATCCCCCAAACCCTCCCCCTTGTTGAAGGGGGAGGGACGGGAGGGTTTAAACGGGGACCTGGGTAACAGAATAGACCGGGGACATAGGTTACAGAAT
>Ga0209001_1000210_pt1 | contig 13417 bp, 40 predicted proteins | sample Rifsed13ft2_FD_184006 | JGI IMG/M metagenome (GOLD analysis project Ga0209001, IMG submission 184006) | Soil microbial communities from Rifle, Colorado, USA - sediment 13ft 2 (SPAdes) (version 2) | ecosystem: Environmental > Terrestrial > Deep subsurface > Rock core/Sediment | place: Rifle...
CTTGAAGACTTGAATCTATTTCATAGCCAACTAGAATCTAATACCTTGAAGACTTGAATCTATTTCATAGCCAACTAGAATCTAATACCTTGAAGACTTAGATAAAATTATATTCACTGGTTTAAAGTGTGTACGTATTTAAAGGACTGTTGTTTAATTAGTACACACACAGACTTAAGCAAACATAGATCATTTATAGAATCAATGAATCAAAAACAAAAAACCATGACCGTAAAATCGGAGGAAGAAAAACAAAAACCCAAATCAAAAGAAAAACCAAATCATAAAAACTTTGTAAGCCTTTTGATAAAGACTTATGGAAGTTTTGGATCGGAGGATCTAATCTAGACATGGCTCAATATCATATTACAGCAAGCGAGCTTAAGCCATTAGTACAGCAAGCAAACTTTAACGCACAACAATTAAACATCATTCATAAAATGATGCGAGGTTGTAAAGACTTAAGACAAAAAGCACACATCACGAGCTTTTTTGAGTGTATGATCCCAGAAGGCTTTAAGATCCAAGCAGGGGAAGAAATAGAAGGTAAATACGGTAAGTATAGACCACTAGAGATCGTTGAGGTAATAGCTTAATGATCCCTCAAATCTTTTTTACTAATCAAAGTAAACTGTTTGTTCAATTGAACAAACAAAATAATATTAACTTAGTACACACTCTATATTCTATGAACGAACAAACAAAAACTAACCCAGCATTTAAAAGAATAAAACGATTAACACCTAATGAATTTTTAAATCAATGTGAGAACGATAATAAAATTTCTAAGGAACAATTAGATTCAATGAAACAATTAAAGGCAAGCAATAAAAAACAAAGTGATCCTACTTATTGGGGTACATACGATCGAATGGTTAAATTTGGTTATTCAGATAACGAAGCATTAGCTGAAGCTGAAAATTATAGGACTGATTCTAAATGAGTAAAACAAATAATAATTTTTATGATCCTATTAACGAGGCTCTATATTTTCATGAGGATTTAGTTTTAGAATATGACCACGAAATAATTAATACTATGTACGGATCAGCATGTTTAAAATGTCAACTAGAAAATGAAGACTTAGATAATAAAGATTCTTGCGAGGTAAGATCCCTTTGAGTTATTCAAATCAACTAGTCAATGATTCGTTAAAAGAAATCGTAGACTTATTTTCTAAACAAGAAGTTAATCAAACAGCAGACACATTAAAAAAAGTTTACTTAGAAGGGTTAGGAAAACCGATCCATAATTGGAGTTTAGGAAATCAATTATTAGTTTATCTAAAAGGATCTAATGATGCACGTACCTTTAATCAATGGATCAAAGTTGGACGTACAGTTAAGAAGGGATCAAAATGTATTTACATTCTTAGTCCACTTCAAAAGAAAATAGAAGTAATAGACAAACTAACAAATCAAAAGAAGGATCAAATTATCTTAAGTGGTTTTAAAGCCTTACCTGTTTTTAGATTCATTGATACTTTTGGAGCTGGCTTAAAAGAATTCGTAAGAAAAGATCCCTTACCACTTTTAGAAGTAGCGGAAAAATGGAATTTAAAAATTGAATACGATCAAAGTTTACTAGGTGAATACGGATCTATCAATGTAAAAGAAAATAAAATAACTTTATGCACTGAAGATCAGACAACTTTTTTTCATGAGCTCGCACACAAAGCACACTCTAAGATCGAAACTTTAAAGGCAGGGCAAGATCCAGAGCAGGAAACAATCGCACAATTATCATCTTGTGTATTAGCTGGAATTTACGGACATAACATTAAGGGTTATACTTTTAATTATATTGCTTCGTATGCTGGATCAAAAGATCCTTTGATAGTTGGCAAGCTTTGTTTAAGAGTATTATCCAAAGTACAAAAAATCTTAATGATGATTCTAGAAGAATCAAACGAAACTAAAACAGACTTGAAAAAATCTAATGACTTAGAGTTAAAACAAATCGAGGTTTTAAAATCATGATAAAATTAAAAGAATTAGATCGAGAGTATGTTAAAACAAATAATGAAATCGATAAACTAGAAAATGAATTAAGAGAATTAAAAGATCATAAGGTAAGACTTAGATTTTTTTACAATCGATATTATAAAAATCGAAACGAGGTTTTAAACTCATGAGTAACAAATCAGACTTAAAAGAATTCATAGAATCTTTTAACAAAAGTAATAAAGATAATTTAAGAATTAGTTTTGGATCGCCTTTTGGTAAAAACAAATATCTATTCATAAATCATAAAGATAAAATATTAAAACCACTTAGATTAAACCAAACAAAAGATTATAGTATTAAGTTATTTTTTAAAACATACATCGAAGCTTATCGAGCTCTTCAATTTTTAGAACTATACTTAACAGTTAAAGATCATTATGGAGATTTAAAAAAATGAGTGTTCAAATAATAGGAGAATTAATTTATTTAAAGATCGCAAGCATACTAAACTTAAGATACGATTTCATTAATACACTTTATCGAAGTAATCAAAAAGCTTATGATTTAACTTACGGAGAAAAAAACGAGGTTAACGATCTTCCAAGCTTTGAAATATTAAAAGACATTAAAGAAAATGAATTTAATAATAACACTGATTTATTAATTTTAAAACTTAGATCAATCCGTTATAATATTTATTCTAATGGTGGGAATACATACGCAAATAAAAACACATTAGAAAAACTTGATAACTTAATTTCATTCTTAGAAGTAAACAATAAACAAACTAAATTAAGTGAGGTAAAAACTTCATGAGCTTTAAATCAATAATGGATTATTGGAAAAACAAAAACCCAGATAATACTTTTTGTTCTAATTGTTCTTACTGTTATGTAAATGATTTATGCCCATGTAAATTAAATCATATACTAAATGAAATGAATAACAACAAAACAGAATTAAAAAATTATTTGTATTCAGTAAACGCTAACGAGGTAATAATAATAAAATGAGTTTTAAGAATAAGGATCTAATTAACAGAGTAATAAAAGCTAATGATCTAAACTATGCTGAATTATTAGCAGACATTGAGATCGAGAAATTATATTTAATGAGATTATACCAGCAAGGTAAAAATGAAAATACTAAATTAAGTTTAAACGACTTAGAGTTTAATGATGAAATAGAATTAACAAATCAAATTATCAGACATAAAGAAATACTCTTAAGAACATTAGAACAAAAGAATAAAAACAATCGAGGCTTTTTAAAATGAGTACACATGAGATCGATTTAATTCATAAAAGTAACATTATTTTTTTAAAAGGTATTCTATTAAATAAATTAAGACTGAATGAAATTTATTTTAATCATGGGATCTTTAATGAAGTAGAATTTAATTCTTATAAATTTAAAATGCTTAAAGACTTTAAGGATTTAGAAAATAGTTTAAACGATCTTAAAGTATGTGAGGTTAATAAAATTGAATGTTAGTTATGATTTAGAATTTAAGTTTCGTAAGTGTGTCTTTTGTAATCGTCCTTACAAACTAGGATCTTATTGTAAAAATTGTATTGAGGATACGAAATAAAATGAAATCAGATAAGACTTTAAAATTATATAATGTGTTTACAAACTACCTTAACAATCAAACAGACTTAGGTTTAAAATCTTTTGATAACGAGTATTCAAAATTCAAAAGACTTAACCCCGATCTGTTTGATGAAAATTATTTATCTGTACTTTCAGAATATAGAATTAAATTAATTATAAAATGTATTGAGTTTAAAAAACTAGCTTTGAATGAAGACTTTTATTTTAATCTAAATGAAAATGAAAGCTTAGATAATTTACTTTTAGAATTAAAGAATGAGGTTAAAATAAAATGAATCAAGAATTAATTATTAATCCAGTGAGTAATAAAATAAATCTGAATGATCTATTATGGAATAAGGGATCAGACTTTATTATATACAGATATGAAAAGCCGATCGATCGTATTGAAAAACTAAATGAGAATAAAGAAGTAATAGAAATTAATGATTATAGTCTACAGCTAGAAGCTTCAATTAATTCTAAGTATGATACTAATCTTAAGAACTATTTTCAATTAGAATATTCATGTAATTGGATCAAGAGATATTATTATAATATAGATTCTAAAAATAATAAACATGATTTTAATAATAGCCTAAGTTTATTTAATTCCTTTTGGATTAATGTATACTTTGATAAAGAAAATAAATCAAAACTTAAATCTAAAATTAAATCAAAGTTAGATAAAATAATTAATGAGGATCTTAAAACTTATTTTGTATCAAAGTATATAACAATAGAAAAACCCATTGAACAAAACTGGTTTAAAAGATCCCAGAATTTAGAAAATGAATTTAGAAATCTAGGAGATCACTTTAAGCGATCCTATTACGAGGAGATCAGATCACTTTGAAAACAATAATCTTAAACTGTTTAAAGTGTAATAAGAAAATTAAATCTATTGATAACATCTATTCTTATTTTCCTTTTACTGATGCAAGCGGATTAAAACGCATTAGAAAATTAAACCATAACGAAAAGATAAACGACTTAGTTAAATTCAAACTAGATAACAAAAACTATTATTTTCTTTTTGGAATTGAAAAGACTTTTCATTTAAATTGTAAACGGAGAATTTTCTAAAATGAATTTTACAGTTTATAAAATCATGATGCTAAATAAATATGAGAAAAGATTTTTTACTATTTCAAATTTCCATTATACAAAACAGGACGCTAACAAATGGATCAAACTTTATGATCCAGATAACAAACAAACGATTAAGATTAAATCAGAATTAAGAAATCTAAAAGACTTTAACAAAACAGATCAAGAACAAATAAAAAAAGAATTAAACGAGGCTTTAAAAAATGTATAGTGAAAAGGTAAACGACTTAGAAAAGAAATACGACTTTAAGATCCCAGATAATTTAAAGCATTTATCATCTTATCAATACTGGCTTTTATCCCATCAAATAACAGTCTTCAGACAGAAATTTTATTTAGGCATTAGCGATATAATAAATAAAAAAGACATTCAAGAATTCAAGTATACAAAAGATCACACTTACAAATATGTTAAAGTCAATAGAGAATTAAAGGAAAATAGTTTTAACGATCTCCTAAACTGGTTAAGCGATTATAAATCAAAGTGGGATCTTAAGGACTATAGTTTAGCTAGTGACGTTTACAAAAGCTTTGATGAATTTATTCTAAAGGATCTATCTGATGAAAATAGAATTCAAGTTTTTAAAATGATCTGTTTGTTGCAAAATATCCCAGAGCAATTAAACCAAAGTGAGGTTAAGATATTTGGATAATGCTTTTTTTAATAATCGAAAAGCAGAAATCTTAAACGAGGTTTTACAATCAGCTAGAAGCTTAAACGATAATGGTTTTTTAAATTGTAAAAATCATTTATCTAAAGCCTCAATATTATTGAAGGCTTTAATCATTGACTTAAGAAAGGAAGGGATCAAAGTATGATTAAGCTTATTGAATTATCACACGATCAATTATTAAAATTCTTAGTAGATGAAAAGATTTCTTTAAAGTCTATGTTTGAAAATAAAGATCAAGCACAAAAAAACAAAGTACCTTATGAGGTCATGAATGATATTAACCACGTAATAGATATTCATCAAAGTAATATCATTAAGATAAACGATCACATTAAGAAAAGGAATATTGATCAAGATGAATAATATTGATCAAGTTGTAAATTCTAGGTGTGAGCTTATCACTTTAAAGCAAGGTCAAAAATTCAAGCTAGGAAATACTGTTTACTATTTCATAAAAGGATCTGATGATGAATGGAGTTTAATTAAAGATGAGTAAACAAGAACTAGCTAAAAAGATATTTGAATCTGACTTAGTACAACGACTTGATCAAGATAACTTTTTGGTTAAAGGCTCAAAGGATAACGTCTATTTAGTATCAAGAGTTGAGGGTAAAGGCTATGAATTTTATTGTAAATTATCACATAAAGATCAAGCGTGTCCAGCATGGAAATTTGATAATGAACATGAGTGTAAACACTGTCTAGCAGTTAGGCTTTTTGAGGATAAGAAATGATGACTATCACTACAATAAATCTGGGTAGGAAATGTCCAATGGGATTGGCAGTTAATATTTTAGATGCTTTAATTCTAATCAAACTAATCAAATTAATGAAGGATGAATCCTATGATTAAGAAGTTATCACTAACAGTAATGACTTTAACTTCAGAATCAATAGCTATATTTTGTGTACTATTGATCGTGATTGGAGTAGTGAATATCTAAGATGTTTGTGCAAGTGAACAAACAAATACACTTAAACTTAGTACACATATTACATTCAATGAGTGAACAAAAACTAAAGACCGTTAAACTCGGAGGTAGAAAATGAAATACACTTCTAACTTTATAACAATCGAAACTTCAAAAGGATTAATGACTATTCCTTGTAAAATTGCTAATGCAATATCAAGTAAGTCTACTTCGATGACTTGTTTAGCATGTCCAACTTGTAGCGGTGACATAGGCTTAATGAAATACTGCAAATCATGTTGTGAGGGTAAGGATAAGGTAGAAATCGAATCATCACTGGTAAAATCAGCTATAAGAGTATCAAAAGAACAAAAAATTCTCTTAACTGATGAATTAGAACAACAAATATCTGAAGTTGACAAGGTGATCCAAGTATTAGGTAGTATCAACAAGGATCATTTAGACACTAGACGCATTATCGGATCTTATTACGTCATACCTGATAAGAAATCACCTAAACCAGTACAAAAATTCTATACTAAGCTACAAAAAGGACTCTTAAGCACTGAAAAAAACTTAGTTGTACGTTTTGCAAACAGTTCAAAAGAGAAATTAGGCATACTGACAGCACGTGATAACTATATTCTATTACTTAACGTTGCATACCTAGAAGACTTTAACGAATTCGATCAAGAGATTGAATCTACATTAGAAGAACCAGAGCTTCAAGCAGTTAAAGCATTTCTCAGCAAGATAAAACCAGTTAACATCGATTCAATTATCGATTTAAGACGTGAGAAGATAGAAAAAATTATCCTAAGTGGTGACACGACAACAATCAAAGAACCTGAAATCAAAACTGAAATCGATTTCTTTGACAGTGATCCGATTGAAGTAATAGCAGAACAATTAAAGCAAGAAGCAAAAGAAAAACCTGTAGAGGTAAAAGGTTAACTCCCTTTTCTTTTTTATTATGAATCTAAATAAACCCAAAGTAGTAAACACTAATAGTCATTTAAAGAAATTAATTCAACGAGGATATGTTATAGAACCTAAGCTAGACGGTAGCAGACATATCTTAAAGAATGAAAATGATCAAGTAACAATACTTAGAGAATCTGGTAGGATTAAAAATTCTCAATTCCCAGAGATAGCAGACAATGTTTTATTGCCTAGTGATACTATCCTAGACGGTGAGGTATGCTATTTAAAATCGGATTTAGTATCTGATTTCTATTCAGTATTACCCAGAGAAAACTTAATGAACCAAACTAGAATTAATCTTTTAAGTAAGGAATTGCCTTTAACTTTCGTGGCTTTTGATATAATAAAATATCAAGGGAAGGACTTAAGCGATTTAAATTATTCAACTAGAAGGGAATACCTAAACAAGATCCAAACAAACAACAATCTAAAAGTTATCACTAATTATAATTTAGATCAGTATCTTGAATTAGATAAGACAAACATGGAAGGCATTGTATTAAAAAATCCTAATGCAAACTATAACGCTGACCAGTTCAAGTTTAAATTCTATATTGAAACGGACTTTAATGTTATTGGTTATACGAGTGAGTCGAGATTAATTTCTGCATTAGAGCTAGCTGATCAAGATAATAATTACGTAGGTAAATGTAACTACATTAACTATCCACAAACAAAAGAATACGCTGAGAAATTAAAAGGCATGATTGCAGTAGTGAAACATCAATGGACTAATAATAATAAGATAAAATTTCCAGTGTTAAAGGAGTTAAGATCACGATGAAACTAATGATACTAAATCAAGAGTGGGATCATGAACGAGGCTTGCCTCAATTCCCAAGCAATTGTAATTTCAAAAATAGTGAAACATTATCATTTAGAAAATATACTGACATAGCAAATTACCTAGATGCTCACCCAGAATTAAAAAATAAGGTTATGGTAGTTAGGAATTCAAATCAAGTTTTAGGTAATAAGGTAATCTTTAACGACTTTGTATATGTCGAAGGTAGGGGTTATGTATGAATATTAATGAAGTAATTAACAAGATAAAAGAATACAGACAAGATGAACAAGCTCATTTTAATGAAGATAATACATTAGCTGGTTGTAAGACTCTAAGTCTATGTGATTATGTTTTAGCCTTATTAGATCAAGTTAATCCAAAAGGAATGAGTGAACATGTTAAAGCTAGTTAAGTTAATCGTAGATGATAAACAAGATAAAGACGTATTAGCATTTACAAAACCAACTAACAGACGTGATATTTTTCTAAATCTATCTAGTGATAAACGATACCATTCACCTAATCAAGTGGGAATATCAATTCATCATGAAGCAATACATAACACATTATCAAAACACATAGATGAAAAAACATCTAATGCTTTTGATAACTTATTCATAGATAAGATGCAAGATATATTAGATATAAAATTAAACGTTCATGAAAATATAATTCAAAACGAGTGTCTAGATTGTAGTCATGAATTTACTGTTCATCAAAATGCACAAACAAATATACTTAAACTTAGTACACGTAGGGATCATCAATGAGTCAAACACAAACCAAGACCGTAAAATCGGAGGCAGAAAAATCAAAGAAAATTGAAGTCGCAATTCCGCAAAAGGATATTAGCCAAGTTCTAAAAACACTAAGCATACTAGTTGAGGAAGCAACATTTTCTTTTACTAATGAAGGCGTACATGTTCGATGTATGGATGCTAGCCATGTTGGCTTACTAGATATAGCATTACCTAACGCTAACTTTGAAAAGTATGAGGTAGAAAATGACGTTCAAGTAGCTGTAAGACTTGATGATTCAATTAAGATGATTAATCTTTTTGAGCCAATATCAATGGTAAGAATTAGTTACGATGATGATTATCCTAACATTCTTAATTTTCATACTAGGAGTGAGTCATACAAAATAAGAACCATTGAAGTCAACAAAGCAGAATCACCACTTCCAAAAATACCTTATGACAGCAATATTAAATTTGATTGTCATGAAATTACTGAAGCTGATTTTGTAAAACAACTTAGAAAAATTGAAACGATTAGTGACTATGTAACTTTTGAAACTAGTCAAAACTGGTTTAATCTAAGTGGTAAGGGTGACGCTGGCGATGTTCTAATCACTAATGAACGTGGGCAAGTATCAATTAAAAAGCGAGATGATAATTCAAAATCAACTTACTCCCTTGAATACTTGTTACCATTCTTGAAGACCTTACAAAAAGATCGTACAATAGAAATCGATTATTCCACTGCAAAACCTTTGAGGATAAGAGCTCATCTAGACGGATCAGCTTTCATGGACTTTTATCTTGCACCACGAGTTGAGGATTAATGCAAGATAAATCCCACACTTTTTTATTAATGAAGCATAAAATAATATTCATAGCTAGTTTAGTATCGCCATTTTTTTATATGATAATACTCGATGTAATAAATCTCGAAGTTCTATTTCCATTAGGATTAATCAGTTTTGGAATTGCATTTTGGGCAAGCGAGAAAATGTTTAATCAAGAAGTTCTTTTAATCAAGGAGAATAGAATTTGAATAAACAACAGATTTTAGATAAATGGAAATGGAGATCAGAGCATGATCAATATCTATGGAAGAATCAAGCTCAAGTAAATTATCATTACATAGTAAATAATTCCCCAAGAAAAGCAATTGCACTTCTTGAAAAGGACTATGAAAAATATCAAGAGATGGGAATATCAATCTATATCAAAGATGCGATAAACGACTTAGTAGGATTAAAGGGGAATAAACCAAAAAAATGTGTAGCATGTTTTGAACTTTATTCGATGTATGAAAATGAACGATGCGATAATTGTAATAGACTATTACCAAAAAAGGAGAGTAAAATAAATGTCTGACTTAAAGAAAAGATTGCAATTGATAAATAAAAAACATAGCAGACTTGAATTAAAACTTGGCTTAGATTCTCAAAAATTAAAGACTAGAAAAGATAGAATAAAAGAAGATAAAGCAAAAGAATTTTTCAGTGATTATACATTAGAACAATTAACAGAGCATTGGAATAAAGCCGATGAAAGTTTACGATCAGACATACTTGAAATGAATCCAAACATAGACTATCATTTTAATAAACTTGATAGCTATGGCGGTTTACGATATGGTGAAATTTACGATCAAGTAATTAGTGAAGACTTTGGAGATAGTGAATGGTTAGACTTTGAAACTATTACAAATTGTTTTAAAGAATATCTAAAGGAGAGTACGACTTGAAAACCCAAACATTAACATTTAGTGGAGATAGGAAAATCGCAACTGTTTTTTGCTTTGATCCAGACAAGGATTTTGATGAACAATGGCAAGAAATGTTAAGGGATAAAACTTTGGGCTTCAAAGATAAGGAGAGTACGACTTGAAAGATAAAGAAAAAGTTAAAGAAATAATTGCAATAGTATCACGTGACTATAACTTTGAAACACTAGATCATGACGAAGCAACAGAAATCTTAAATGAAATTTACAAGGTGTGTATGAAATGATAGTTAAAACACGAAAGGATCTTACTGCTAAAGACTATGATCATTATGCTAAATGCCAATTACCATTAAAGGATTGTAATTTATGTCTGTTAGTTTGGGGTAATAAAACTGAAATCGAGGTATTAGAACTATGAATAAACAGCGAGTGAATAGAAAAATATGTCCTAAATGTTTTAATAAAAATACTTGGAGAGCTTCAAAATTAGGTTATTATTCTGATGCTATGTTTTGTAAAGACTGTGCTATTTATTATAATCAATATGTTAGTGCTGAGGTTTTAGCATAATGTTTGAAAAGGAAATTAACAAAATCATGGATCAAATTTCATTAGAAGCTCCCATGTTAAAATATTTACTTACTAAAGGAATTCCTTTTGATGATGAACAAAAGGCTTACAAATTAAAACACTGTGAAAAAAGATCCACTGATAATCCTTATGCGTGTGAGCATGGGTTAATGGATTTACATGTAGATACTTGGAGAGAAAATCAATTTCAGATTGTAAGTGTATGCTTTTACTATTTACAAAATGGAGATATGATGCGAGATCCAGATATTGTTTTTCGATTCAATAAAAGTAATTTAGAAGTTGATCAACGATTTTTATCATTAGGACTTACGCCTAACCAAGATATGTTAATGGAAATTCCATTAAGCTATAGACTTGATTCAATGGGAATATTTCATGAAACTTATGATGATCCAAATAGCCTTAAATCAAAAATGAATTTAAAATTAATTCGTGAGCTTCAAGGAATGTTAGAAGATACAGTTAGACATTGTAGGACTTGGAATTATTATTTAGAGGATGCAGAAAAATGATAGAAGATTTTAAAGAGTCTGACTGTGAGAAATTTGATGCAGGTAAACATTCAACTGACCATTCAATGATTATGATTTGCATAAGTAAAATTCGTGAATTGATAGTCGAAGTAAATTATCTAAGTGAGGGTAAAAAATGAAGTTAGAAAGAATAGTCGAGCAAGAAAATGGAAGTGTAAAATTCTGGGTTGAAGACTTTGATAATAATATTATAGCCTCACTTGTAAATGGAGATTTTCCAGACGAGATGGAAATTAGAATATCAAAAGGTAGTGATAGGTTTTCAGTTCGTGGGCATAGAATTATTATGGATAAATTTACTTTTGATCAGTTCCATGATAAAGTATCATTCTATCTAATGAACAGAATTGAGGTAGGAAAAAAATGAATATTTGTTGTGAAAAAATGATTGCGGTAGAATGTGCAGAAGGAAAAATCTGTGTAATGTGTGGGCATACGGAGGATAAAATATGAATCAACAATGGGTAAAATTACGAGTCTATTCAAAAGCAGATTTGGAATTAATTGAAGATTTGAAACACCATTATGAATGTGAATACTGTGATGAGTGTGGCGGTGACTGGTATGATCATGACATAGTGATAATGAATCTAGGTGACTATGGAAATAATTTACCCTTCTATAGATGCAAGAGTGCAGACAATCCAAACTATAGAGTACGACTTAGAGAATCATGTCCATATAAAAAATTCCATTTAGACTATGCCAAGTATTCAGATTACTGTGCTTACTGTGGTCACTCTCCAATAATAGTAAGCGATGAAATGAAAAGCCTAGTGGGGTTATCACTATGAATATAAAATGGGTTTGGTATTCATTAGGTATTTCAATCGGTGTTTTACCAACAACGCCTTTGATCTCACTAGTCATTACGGAGTTGTTATCATAATGAAACTAGAATTGATTGGAGAAAATTGGAATACAATAAGATACAAATCAAGAATACATTTACCACAAGATACAGAATTTACAACACTTGATCCAGATCCAAATAATCAAGTAATAAGAAATGGACAAAAATATTGTGGTGTTAAAAAGATTACACTTAAGGAAGGTTACTATTACATAGTTGGTTTTTGGGCAGACCTTGTAGGCTTAACAACTAAACGAGAACATCTTAAAGATACTATTAGTGAATTTCATATCGGAAGTAAACGACTAGAAGTATTTGAAAGGAGAGTTAAAAAATGAATATCGAGATAAAAGGAAAAGCCGATCCAAAAGGCGAACAAGATTTCTGGTGTAAGAAAATTCTAACTGGTGGTAGAAAATGTGGTGAACCATTCCCAGATCATTTTAACGGAAGGATAAATGATCATGAGTTTTATCCATTGGCAAAATCAACAATCAAAAAACTTAAGGCAATAAAGGCGTTTGAAATTAGAGAAAAGGAGATAAAGAAAAATTGTTGTTAACTGAATTAGAAGATAAGGAAGGCAAACGACTTTGGAAAAAACATAACCATAGAGATGTTTTGGCAAAAGCAAGTTCGAGTTTTCTAACGCCTAACTTAATTTCATTTTACGACTTAAGTTATTGGCATGAATTTCTACCATCACAACAAAGACAGCTCTTAGGAATAATGCAAGATATGGAGTTAATAGAAAAAGGTATTTGTCTACAGTGTCATGGAAAAGGATCTTACATGGAAGATAATGATTACAATAATAACTATGATGAGGTTGATTGTAGTAAGTGTAAAGGAACAGGGAAATCTTAAATGGGAATTAAATTTAACAAGAATAATTTATTAAAGAACCCGAATCAAATCGAGAAAGACCGTAGTGATAATAACCATCTAACCGATGATTGCATGGAGTATATTG
>Ga0209001_1000213_pt1 | contig 13397 bp, 9 predicted proteins | sample Rifsed13ft2_FD_184006 | JGI IMG/M metagenome (GOLD analysis project Ga0209001, IMG submission 184006) | Soil microbial communities from Rifle, Colorado, USA - sediment 13ft 2 (SPAdes) (version 2) | ecosystem: Environmental > Terrestrial > Deep subsurface > Rock core/Sediment | place: Rifle...
CTCTTTGTCATGCCCGAATGTTGTAATCGGGCATCCATGCAATCAAATACTAGATTCCCGCTTAAGACATGCCTGAATGACAAATGGTACAGCGCATTAAGTAAACCTAATTTTTTGATTCTTCTATGAAATACCCCGCAACCACTCAATTATTCAACCACAAAGCCATGAAGTTTGAATTCAGAAGTCAGTAGACTTCGCCGAGCTCGTTCGACTGAGCTCACGACGAAGTCCGCTCATCCTGAGCACTGAGTTGAATCGAAGTGTCGAAGGATGATAAATAGGGTATTGAGAACGCCCTTCGACTAGGCTCAGGGCGAACGGCTCGACATAAGCTTAATGTTTTAGTGGCTGATTAGTTGATTTTTGATTGAGTAGGTTTTATCTGGTATAGTTTGATTCCAATTAAATTTCACTTAAATCCACCATATGAAAATCTCGTGAAAAGAAATCCATAAAAACCTGACTTGCCAACGTTATTGCTTAAGAGTAGATTTTTGTAGAGCCAAAGGGAAGGAGTAAAAAATGAGTGATAAGATCGCATTTCTTGAGGAAAAAAAGAAGGAAGCAGAACTAGGTGGTGGTGCTGTAAGGACACAAAAGCAACATGATATGGGAAAACTCACGGCAAGAGAGCGGATAAACCTCCTTCTCGATAAAAATTCTTTTGTAGAGCTTGATAAGTTTGTTGTTCATAGATGCACGGATTTCGATATGGAAAAGAATAGATTTCTTGGCGACGGAGTTGCTACAGGCTACGGCAAGATTGATGGGCGACAAGTATTTGTATTCGCTCAAGATTTCACTGTCTTTGGTGGTTCCCTGGGAATGGTTCACGCAAAGAAAATCTGCAAAATCATGGACCTAGCTATGAAGGTTGGCGCACCTGTTATTGGTCTTAATGACTCCGGTGGAGCGAGAATCCAGGAAGGCGTAGAGAGCCTTGCAGGCTATGCAGAAATATTTTTAAGAAACGTACTTGCTTCAGGTGTCGTTCCTCAAATATCAGCCGTTCTGGGACCATGTGCTGGCGGAGCGGTTTACTCACCTGTAATGACTGATTTTATTCTGATGGTGAAAGACACTAGTTACATGTTTATCACCGGACCAGATGTTATTAAAGCAGTTACACATGAAGAGGTGACCAGAGAAGAGCTTGGTGGAGCTATGATTCACAATTCAACAAGTGGTGTAGCGCACTTCGCTACCGCTGATGACCGCGAGTGCATACAAGTAACCCGCGAGCTACTTAGCTTTCTCCCATCAAATAATATGGAAGACCCTCCAAGAATTTCATATGATGACGCGCCCGACCGTCGTGACATGAGGCTTAAAGATGCAGTACCAGAAAACCCAAATAAGCCTTACGATATTAAGGACGTAATTCGTGGAGTCGTTGATGACGGATACTTTTTTGAAGTCCAGGAGCATTATGCACAAAATATCGTAATTGGGTTTTCAAGGCTAGCTGGTCGTGTTGTTGGAATAGTTGGAAATCAACCAAATGTGCTTGCAGGTTGTCTTGATATAAACGCCTCAGTAAAAGGGGCAAGGTTTGTGAGATTCTGTGACTGCTTTAATATCCCACTTCTTACCTTTGTTGATGTACCTGGATTTCTTCCTGGCACAGCTCAAGAGTGGGGTGGGATTATCAAACATGGCGCGAAACTTCTCTATGCTTATTGCGAAGCTACAGTGCCAAGGGTTACGGTAATAACAAGGAAAGCCTATGGCGGCGCTTATGACGTTATGTCTTCAAAACATATACGGGGAGATATAAATTATGCATACCCTACAGCCGAGATCGCAGTAATGGGTCCGGAAGGGGCTGTGAATATCATTGCAAGAAGGGAAATCGAGCAGGCTGAGAACCCTGAAACAGAGAGAGCAAGGCTTGCCGCCGATTACAGAAACACCTTTGCAAACCCATACAGGGCGGCAGAACTCGGTTATATAGATGAGGTAATAAGGCCTGAGGACACGAGGTCAAGAGTTATAGGAGCTTTCGAGATGCTTGAAGGAAAAAGGGAAACAAACCCACCAAGAAAGCACGGGAATATTCCATTATGACGGAGGATAATCAACAATCCAGGCACCAAGGCATAAAGTTAGGAATTGGAATTCGGGATTGGGAATTAGAGATATCCAACTCCAAATGCCTAATTCCCAACTCCTTAAGAAAAAGAAAAAAACATTCGTGTCTTAGTGTCTTTGTGGCTAGATAACTAAGAAGGAAAAACAAATGTTTAATAAAATCCTAATTGCGAATAGAGGTGAAATCGCCGTCCGAATTATAAGAGCTGCTAGAGATCTGGGAGTAAAAACCGTAGCCGTTTACTCCGACGCTGACCGTCGTTCCCTTCACGTAGCAATGGCAGACGAAGCATATCCCATTGGGCCTCCCGCACCTGGCGAAAGCTATCTTGTAATTGAAAAAATAATAGACGTAATAAAACGCTCCGGTGCAGAAGCGGTTCACCCTGGATACGGCTTTCTTTCAGAGAATAATTCATTCGCAGAGACGTGTGAAAAGGAGGGAATCGTTTTTATCGGTCCTACACCAGAAGCCATTCGCCTTATGGGAGATAAGATAACAGCAAGGAGAATCGCCCAAGAAGCTAAGGTTCTACTTGTTCCCGGTTCAGAAGGAGCGGTAAGTGACGTTGAAGCTGAGGTCATTGCTAAGCGAATTGGCTATCCGATTATGGTAAAGGCTTCAGCGGGCGGCGGCGGAAAGGGAATGAGACTTGTAAGAAAGGAAGAGGATTTTAAGGGTTCTCTTAGAATGGCCCGAAGCGAAGCACGTTCAGCCTTTGGCGATGATTCAGTCTATATCGAGAAATTCGTCGAACGACCGCGCCATGTAGAGATCCAGGTAATCGGAGACTCATATGGAAACATTTTACATCTTTTTGAGCGTGAATGTTCGGTTCAAAGAAGACACCAAAAGGTAATAGAAGAAGCACCATCACCTGCCATTGGGGATGATACTAGAAGAAAAATGGGAGAGGTTGCTGTAAGAGTAGCAAAGGCCGTTTCTTACAGGAGCGCTGGGACGATTGAGTTTATCCTTGATCAAAATGGGAACTTTTATTTCCTTGAGATGAATACACGCATTCAGGTTGAGCACCCTGTAACCGAGATGATTACAGGATTTGATATTGTAAAGTGGATGATAAGAATCGCAGCAGGTGAAAAACTCCCATTCAGTCAAGATGATTTATCTATTAAAGGTCATGCACTTGAGTGTAGAGTTTATGCTGAAGACCCGGAGAAGAACTTCCTTCCCTCTCCCGGAAAGCTGGAATACCTACGGACTCCAAGCGGCCCTGGTGTAAGAGACGATTCGTCAATCTACAATGGGTATGAGGTAACACCATTTTATGACCCGATGCTTTCAAAGCTCATTGTATGGGGAGGGACTAGACAAGAGGCAATAAAAAGGATGAGAACTGCTCTTTGCGAATATATAGTCCTTGGAGTAAAAACAAATATTGGTTTCCTCCGGAGAATTATGGAGAATGAAGAGTTTGTTCGTGGAGAGATTGATACCGGCTTTATAGAACGCCATCCCGAATTACTCCCACCCTCTTTAGGCGAAATTTCACCAGCGCTTATTGCTGCAGCTCTTGCAATGAGGAATTCAACAAAGGAAGTAGAAACTTCAAAACAAGCACCAGCCTCAAATTGGAAGCTCCTTAGTAGAAAATTAGCAGTTTCAAGGAATCCACTTATATGATGTATACATTCAAATTTCAGGATCAGACATACAAGATCAAACTTGAAGAAGAAGGAAGGCAAACAGAGGTCGAAATTTCCGGCACTAGCGGGACAGATAGGCAATGTAGTTTTACAGAGAAAAAGATCCCGCTTGAATTTCAAAAGATTGATGAAAGCTTTTACTCAATCATAGTAGATGGCAGATCTATTGGGGCAGGAATACTAAAAAAGGGCAAAAAGGTTGAGGTATTCGTGGGTGGGGACCTTTATGAATTTGAATCAATCTCAGAGAGAGAAAGGGAGATATCAAAGGGGGTTATCTCAGGGGTTCAAGAGATAAAATCACCTATGCCGAGCCGTGTAGTAAAGATTCTCAAAACTAACGATGATGGGGTGAAGGAAGGAGAAGGTGTGATCGTCATAGAGGCTATGAAGATGGAAAGCGAACTTAAATCACCGATAGAAGGCAAAGTTAAAGAAGTAAAGGTCAAAGAGGGAGACGCCGTCGAGAGCGGAACGGTTCTTGTTTTGATTTCATCTGAGTAATAAGGTAGACGGAACTTTCTGGTATTGATTATTAGCCACAGAGGATACAGAGGATTTTTAATTAAATAGAATTCTTCTCTGTGTCCTCCGTGGCCAGAATCTAAAGTCCTAAAATCATGAAAGAAGAAATTGTTGGAGTCACAGGCGGTATGGGTTTTGTTGGAAGAAGTATTGTAAAAAAACTTCTAGAAGATAAGTGGAAAGTAAGATGCCTTGTAAGAAAGCCTGAAGGGTCAGAAGACCTAAAAAAACAAGGTATAGAGATCTATAAAGGAGACATTACAAATAAATCCTCAATTGATGAGTCCTTCTTTCAAGATTTAAGTTATCTAATTCATCTAGTTGGTATAATCAAAGAGGTAGAAACACAGACACTTGAAAGGGTTCACTTTCAGGGAACTAAGAACCTTGTTGACTTGGCAAAGAATTCTGGTGTAAAGAAATTTATCCATATGAGCGCACTTGGAACAAGGCCAGATGCGAGAAGCAGATATCATTCCACAAAATGGATGGCTGAGGAATATTTAAGGAAAAACGGTCTAAACCATACCATATTCAGACCCTCGATAATCTTCGGCCCCGATGACGAGTTTATAAATACCTTTATACGAATAATAAAGCTTTCTCCATTTATCCCTGTAATAAAAGGTGGAAAACTACAGCCCATTTATGTTGGGGACGTAGCACACTTTTTTGTTCAGGCTTTAACTAACCAGAAAACCGATGGAAAAACGTTTGAATTAGGCGGCACTAAGAAACTAACACTTGGGGAGATAATAAAGGTATTATTGAAAGTCCTGAATGTAGAGAGAGTCCTGATTCCAATTCCAAGCTTTTTGATGTACCCTCCGGCATATCTTTTTCAAACAGTTCTTAGAAACCCTCCCCTAACACTAGATCAGCTCATAATGCTTGAAGAGGATAATGTATGTGATATGAAGGAGGTACAAGATATATTCTCATTCTCACTACTTCCTCTAGAAGAAGGTTTAAAGCAATATCTGAGTTGATAAATATATCATTTCTGTCTAACTCAAGATGAGTTTGTCGAACCACCCGTCGTGATACGAATTCAAGAAATGACTTCTAAATGTAGAGGAGGGCTTCAGCCCTCCATGTCCTTTTTATGTGGCGACCTAAAGGTCGCCGCTACATAGTGATAAATTTATTGTAGATATTATAGAAACCAGAAGGTTTCCGCTATATTGTCGGAACTTAAAATGTTATGCCGAACCCACTTTTTAAAAAACCAGTAGACAAAGGTAATTAAGTTATGATAAATATAATCTTATGGTTGGTAGGCTTATTTCATTATTAATCCCTGCAATTATCTTACTTCACTGTGAAGGCAGGGAAAAAGAATCTTTATCAATCGTTTTACCAAATAGAGATTCGCTTAACATAAATATTGGCTCTGAGCCTCCTACGCTTGATTGGTCTCTTGCAACAGATAGTACCTCATACGCCATAATACTTAACATAATGGACGGGCTTACTAGGTTTGGAAAAGACTATAAACCTGAGCCATCTCTTGCTGAGAGCTGGGAGATAAGCGAAGATGGAAAAACGATAATTTTCCATTTAAGAAAAAATGTATTCTGGAGCGACGGAAGACCCCTAAAGGCAAAGGATTTTGAATACTCATGGAAGCGTCTTCTAAACCCTAAGACAGGGGCAGATTATGCATATTTTCTTTATGATATTGAAGGCGCAGAGGAGTATAATACAGGCAAGGAGGATGACTCCCAAAAGGTCGGTGTAAAAGCGCTAGATGACAACACCCTCCTAGTGAAATTAAAGCGACCGGCTTCTTACTTCCTTAGCCTTCTTACCTTCATGTCAACCTTTCCAATGAGAGAAGATGTTGTTAAAAAACACGGCTTAAAATGGACCGAACCTAAGAATATAGTCACTCTAGGGCCATTCCTTCTCTCCAGTTGGCGTCATCACGAAAAGATCTTGCTCACTAAGAACCCAAATTACTGGGGGGGGAAGCCAAAACTTAACGAAGTTGAAATGATAATGAATGAGAACCCGACATCGGCATTAGCCCTCTATGAAGGCGGAGAGCTTGACTATATTGACGGAAGAAGCATACCAACGCTTGAAGTCCCAAGACTGAGACTTTCACGAGAGTTTAACACAGAGCCGCAGTTCAGAGGGAATTATATAGGGTTTAATGTAAAGAAGCCACCATTTGATAATCCCCTCGTAAGGCGCGCATTTTCCGCAGCTATAGACAGGGCTAAGATTGCTGAGCTTATCCAGGGTGCAGGAGTTCCTACAACCTCTTGGATTCCTCAGGGAATGCTAGGATATGATTCTGAAATTGGAATCGAGTTTAATCCCGAGCAGGCTAGGGCATGGCTTGCAGAAGCAGGATACTCCGATGGAAATGGTTTTCCGGAGGTAGTCTTTTTGTATCCCGACGTCGGAAGTAATAGAATCGTATCTGAGGCTCTACAAAGCATGTGGAAGAGGTATCTAGGAGTAGATGTAGAACTCCAGAATCAGGAATGGAAGGTATATCTAAGCACACTTGACACTGACCCTCCCCAGGTGTTTCGCGCCAACTGGGGTGCGGATTTCCCTGACCCACATAATTTTATGAACCTCTTTGAGTGTAACAGCGGAAACAACGAAACAAGATGGTGTAACAAACTATACGATGAACTTGTAGAGAAAGCGGCTGTAGAAGAGAATCCTGAAAAACGTGTCGCTCTTTATAAAGAAGCACAGAAAATTCTAACCGAGACAGATGTTCCAATTGCCCCTATCCTGAGATCAATTCAACAGAGTATGATAAAACCTTATGTGGTCGGTCTTAACCTCAATCCACTTGGTATGGTTTTCTTTAACCAAGTTTATTTTGCCGATAAGATTTCAAACTAGCGGGATATTTTCTCACTAACTCCCCGGTGCGAGTTCTCTAATCGTTTCTTTTACCATATCACGAGATGATTTAGGTGGGAAAATAAGTATTGGTAAATCTGCTCCAGCCTGTATGTATTCTTTTAGTTTTTTCTTGCCCTCGTCTTTAGTCCCAACTATTGCAATCGAATTTAGCATAGTATCACTTACACCTTGAACTGCTTGATTTTTGCTCCCTCTTTTCCATGCTTCCACGATAAGATTTGCCTCATCTTGAAATCCGTATCTACTTATCATCTCATAGTAAAATGCTCCCATTCCTCCTAAGTAGTAAGCTATGTGTTCTTGAACCACTCTTTTTGATGAGTCAACATCTCTAGATATGCACGCAGGAATATAAGGACACACCATGATTTGATCTAAATCCCTTCCCTTAGCCTTTGCTCCAGATTCAAGCTCCTTTCTTGCATCTCGAAGAAACTCAAGTGGAACTAAAAAAGGAATCCAACCATCCGCTAGCTCTCCAGTAAGCCGAACGTTTTTGGGTCCAAGTGAAGCTATATAAATAGGAATATTATTTCTTATAGGCGTAAACTGAAGACGAAAATTTTTGAGTTTAAATATCTCTCCCTCATAATTAACCCTTTCTCCATTTAAGATTATCCTTATGATTTCTACATATTCTCTTGTTCTCTGAAGGGGTTTCTCAAAATCTAATCCATGCCAGTCTTTTATAACTATAGGACCGCTTGTCCCTAGTCCTAGGATCATCCGTCCTTCTGAAATTTCATCGAGTGTCGCAATTGTCTGAGCAATGACGGCTGGTGTCCGGCTAAATACGGATACAATCCCTGTTCCGAGTTTTACCGTTTTTGTATTAAGAGCAAGGAGTGTGAGAAGTGAGAAGGCGTCTCTCCCCCACATCTCAGGAACCCAGATAGAGTTGTAACCAAGCTCTTCTGCAAGCCTTGCGATTTCGATGAGTTCTGTTTTGGTGATATTGCTCCAGTAAGGGATTACAATACCGATCTTATACGGGCTACTCATTATCCATTCAATAGCATAAGATGTTTCATTTTAGCGCCCACCTACCGTCAGGAAGCTGAATCCACCATCCAGGTTGAGCTTCATTTCTTCTAACAGCAGCAAACTGCTCTGCTGCTTCGGGAATCACCTTTTTTATATTTTTAGGAGTTGGATCAATGTTATTAATCTTAACAATAGCCGTAGCCATCCCCTCGATAATTGTTTCTCTATCTTTATTCTCCGCATTGAAATCTGCCTTTTCTTCATTTGTGAGATCGCCCCTTAGCACTAGAAGTCCTTTATTCCCTATTCCAACCTTGCCCTGTGATAACATATTGTTTATGACATCAATGCGCCCCCCTCTATTCCTGTATGCTTGCACTACATCCGGCATATTTCTGATTTCATTTACAAGTTCTCTGTCAAGATTATCCTGTGCCCATGCAAACGTACTCAGATCTAGAGAGAATTTTCTCTTGAGTATAATTAACCTTCTAGATTGAAGCTGTGGTTTATCAGGGTACTTAAGAAGGGACTGAGGTTTTTTCTCTACCTCACCTTGTTTAGGAGCCTTCTCAGTTCCTGGGGTTTCTTCTTGAGGCGGTTTTAGAAGTTCCTCTTCTAATGTTTCATAAGCCTGTCGTACCTCTTCTGCAGGAAAGTAGACGTTTACCGTTACGGTTGCGCAAGAAAAAAGGTAAAAAGATAATGTTACTATAAAAACTTGAATTAGCGTTCCTGTCACCTTTGTCATTTTTTACCTCTCTTAATTAGTTTTCAAATTTGATTTTAAGACTTCCAGCACCAGCCCTCCTTGCCATTTCTCTTACAACTGAAAGAAAATGCGCTGCAGATATGGAATTTCTTTTTTCGTCTACCTTAACAGACAGAGTCTTAATGCCGAAGATGCTGTGCGATATGTCAAGCTCTTTAAATGTAATCACACCGTCTTTTACATAACCGTTAATCTCGGCATTATCATATTTATGTGATGTTCCAAAAAAGAATTTTTCCTTTGCGCCGAGATGTTTTAGAAACGCCTTCCCTATTCTTCTATCCTCATCTTTCGACTTGATATCCCAAAAATGAAAAGGCCCATCAATAGTGTTGAGTTTTGTACCATTCCCAGTGAGCCAAATAATTCCGTTTATTCTACCTGTAATATAGTCCTTGATTGAAGGTATGCTGTCTGTAATACTCTGTAAGCTTATACCTTTAAACAAAAGTGAGGTATTATATTCAGGTCCTCCTCCACTAAAATCCATTAAACTTGTGCCAAATACTCTGCCTTTATAAAGTGTGGATTCAAACCGTTTTATATTGAGTTTACTTTTATCCAACTCGACTTCACATTCTATATCCTCAATTCTTAAAAATCCATATTCTACTTCTCTAATACTTAGAAATTCCCCTTCTTTATTCAGATAATCTGGGGTAACGGCATCTATAAAGCCTCTAAATACCCTTTGATCCAGTGTTAAGCGTTCTCCCATTAAAGAGGCTAGAGGGTTTTCTAGTTTGATTTTATCCTTTAACAAGATTGTTCCATTTATTCCATTAATATAAAAATAATTATCGTTATACCTACCTGTGAAGGAAACGCCTTTTATAGATAATCTTCCATCAAATGAATATTCTTCTTGAAGAAAGTGATTTGAAGTTAAGGATAAGCTAGCACTTCCTTTAACCTGACCATCACTTATGACTTTGGGTAGTAGAGGAGCAAAGATTGCCTTGATTAGCACTAAGGGAAAATCCAGTATATCGAGGTGAAGCCTCCTATTTCCGTTTAAAGAGTTTTCCATTCTGCCTGTGAAGTGAACCTTCGCCCTTCCCTTATCCTGTATAAACCCATTTTCTATGATAAAAGTTTCGCCAATTGTTTTAAGCTCAATTTGTACGCCAATTGCCGTAGCTTTATCAAAATTACCTATCATTAAGTCACTTAACTTAACTCTCCCACTTCCTTGTGGAAGAAGACTTTTCCCTAATTCTCCTTTGTATTCAATGTCTACTCTTCCTAGAGATAGCTCGAATTTATCTGAATGAATAAAAGCATTTTCAAATTCGAGCTGGGAAGAAAAAATAGTAGAAGACTCGATCCTTCTTATCAACGCACTCCCTTTTAAATTACCACCAAGAAACCTTCCTGAAATTTTTTCTAAACTAAAGGCATCCCTAGAAGGTTTTATCTTAAAAGATAAATTTGTTAACTTAGATTTGTAAAAATTGGATTCATTAATGAATATAATCCCATTCCAGCGGATCTTACTTTTATCCATATAAAAATCAAATTTTCCTCCGATGCCCTTTGACTCAATATTCTTATTTAGTCCAGTGAAGCTTCCTTGTGTGAATTCAAGTTTGTAGGGAACGCCTTTCCCTTGATTTAAAACTGCACTCAGATTTTTTGTTCTAAATTCTCCATACCTTCTAATTTGCATCTTTACATTTGTAAGTTTTAATACGTCGTCATTGAGGTTTAAGTCAGCATAGATATTTGGAAAGAAAATATCTTTATAGTTAGCATCTTTTCCTATTACGGTCCCCGAAATACCTGATTTTCCATTTTTATCTTTATTAATTTCTGCTTGATAACTTTTGAAGCTGAACCCCTCATCAAATACTAGAAGCTCTGATCCATTTGAAGACACATTCAAGCTCCAATCATTATTTTCATCTAGGTTAAATACCAGTCCTTTTAATTGTCCTTTTCCTGATTTGACTACATTATTTGAAAAACTTCCCCAATATAAACCATCGCTCTTTAGCATAATCTCATTTTCCGTCGAGGTTAGTTCCATCCTTCCAGATACATTATTAATATTAAGTATATTTGTTGAAGCTTGTCTCAAAGACACTTTCCCTTCCGCCTGAAAGCCTCGAGTTGTGTAATCGTCTAATGATTTCTTGAAGTCAAATATACCTTCAAGCCCATTTAGGTTAATGCCATATTTATTATCGTTGATATTAACGCTGTTAAGAGAAATTCTTCCACTTAGAGTTACATCTTTATTTTTTATCGAGCCAACTATTTTTATATCACTAGGATCAACAGAGCCCGAAAATTTGACCTGAGAGATAGTAGGAAACCATTTTGATATTTTTTCTACTTTTTCCAGTTTTAATTGTTCTCCCTTACCCTCTAGATTGAAAACCCCATCTCCAAGTAATTTTTCTATAACTCCTGCAAATGAAACTTGAATCAGATCATAAATGTTTAGACTGAGAGAATTAACGGAAGCATTTTCTGTAATCTCGTCGTAAGTTATGTCATATTCCATTTTCCCGACAAAAGGGGAACCTTCTTCTCTATCGGCTCCTTTTGGTTTAATATCTACCACTCCTCGAGAGGTAATCTTATCTGAGATTTGAAATGAAACTAATGAAACCGCATCAAGCTTAACAGATGATTGAAAGGCGTTTGAAAATATTCCCGTATTTAATTCATTGACAGTTAACTTTATTTCTATAAATGGCGTATCTAAAAATGGTTTAATTTGTCCCTTTATTTCTATCTTGTTATTTTGGATATTTATTACACCAGATAGATTTATTGTTTTTTCTTGTTTTAATTCCGCATCTAAAAAGTCAACGATTAATTTTTCTGAGTGTAGAGATAGCTCAGGGGAAAGCTTGATCTCTGCATTATTAATTTCTAGGTGTTCAACCTCGGTGTGTAAAGAATTACTTTCTTCTCTTTTTTTTATATCAATTATTTCCGTTATGTGCCTTTTTAGTCTTTCCAGCTCCTCTTTTGAATATGTAATAACAGGGTTGTGAATTTCGATTCCTCTTATTCTTATCTTCCCTTTAATAAGAGATGGCCATAAATCAGGTTTAACCTCTATTTTTGAAACGCTTATTATTGGACTCTCGGGGTTACTTTTTTGAGAAACCTTTATTTGATTTCCCACGAAACCGGAAAGAATATTAAATCCTATTTTTTTTATCTCTATTTCATAACCTTTATTTCTAAAGACTTCTTCAATATAACTATGTATCTTTTGTGGAATGATCACTCTAGATAGAACAATAAAAGAAGTAAAAGTGAGAAGGAGAAGAATAGCAATCGTGAAAACAAATATTTTAGTAATTCTGATTCTTGCAAAAGACATGTAGGGTAATTATATTGGATAAATCCTGATTTAATAGTAAAGCCTTTGGTATCTACAAAATCAGGAAGAACAAAAGTATAAGATAAGATCACTAAAGAAGTGTCGCCCTTCTAGTTAAACAATCTTTTCAACCTGTTTTGCCTTTATCACATTTTTAAATTTGATAAGAAAGTTACCTTTTTCTTTTTTAAATATTCCAGTGACCCTTATTTTAGCCCCTTCATTTATTGAAAGATTACCTTTAGAGTAAACACCTATTTTGTTATGCTCGCCATCATGTAAGCGTAATAGCGTGTATGGATCACCAGAAAAGTAAGTCATATGGTGAACCTTTTCCACTTCCCCCTCGATCGTTATATTTTTACCATCATAGTATTTTGGGTTTGATATAACCCCTTTTATCGATATCTCTATAGTATCGGCACCCGATTTCTCCGTACTATCTGCAAGATTGAAGTTTGAAAATAGTAATATAGTGAAGATTGAAACTAAAATTACTAATGCATTCCTTTCCATATTAGGTCTCCTCAACAGCGTTTCTATATCTTTCCAAATTAGCAGTAATTAGTTAGCAGTGTTAATATGATAATGAATTATTTGTGAATTTCCACATTTTTTAATATTTATTCATCTTAATTTTTATACGTTGGAACTGCCTAAAAAGATTCAAAATTATTTATGTTTTTAAATAGGTTAGAGATTTATCTTAGTAAAACTTTATACTTTTATGTTTATGTAAACTCATCTTTCGCCATTATAGCTATCCAATTTAAGGAGGTTATAATGACCTAGCACCCTTTCAACATAGTTTATAGTTTCAATGTAAGGCGGGATTTTAAAGCCGTATCTTATCACTGCTCCCTTACCTGCATTGTATGCAGCTAAAGCGAGCTTTAGATTATTGTTAAAATAATACATCAAGTCTCTTAAGACCCTCACACCGCCATCAATATTATCTTCAGGATCAAATGGGTCATCTACTTTATAGTCCTTAGCAGTTCCTGGCACTAGCTGCATAATCCCCATGGCGTTCTTAGATGAAATGGCGTTTGGGTTAAAATTGGATTCAACTTTAATAACTGCTTTAACGAGGTCTGGGTCTACTCCATATTTTTC
>Ga0209001_1000218_pt1 | contig 13200 bp, 21 predicted proteins | sample Rifsed13ft2_FD_184006 | JGI IMG/M metagenome (GOLD analysis project Ga0209001, IMG submission 184006) | Soil microbial communities from Rifle, Colorado, USA - sediment 13ft 2 (SPAdes) (version 2) | ecosystem: Environmental > Terrestrial > Deep subsurface > Rock core/Sediment | place: Rifle...
GAAAGTGTGCACACCATTCATCAGCATATGCCTTATTGAGATCAGATATGACTATATTAACATCTATTTTAGCTTGAACAATTTCTCTTCCTTTTTTACCCATTATTTCGAAGGGTGTAAATCTCTTATAAAAAACATATAGGTGAATCTTAGATTTGATGACAACTATGGTTGAAAACTAAGTGTTACAGTATCTTCTGTAGTGGTCGTCGTACAGGGTTTATCTATGGTAGATCTGATGAGAGATTCCAAAAAATGTTTGAGATACAAAGAACCTTTTGCTTTAAGATCATGATGTATACTAACTGAAACTTTTCCTTCAGTTTTTTCCATGTCACATCTACCATAACCACAAAACTCAAAGTACATCTTAACAAATTCATGAACTACAGATGAATTCAGCTTCTTCCATTTGAATAAAATAAACTCCTTTGCCTCTTGACTTCCACCTCTAATTGCAAGATCCACTAAATCTTTTTCTGGAATAACTGAGAGTATTCTTCTAAAGGTATCAGTACTCATTTTTAGGGTACCAAATTTTTTTGTAAAAACCTCACACTCTACATAATCACTAAATATCTGATTTGCAAGGGTATTCAGGCTAATCCTGTTTTCTTCAGCTAACTTACGTAATCCTCTTTCAGATTTTTCATCAATTCTAAAAGTAATACTGGATGATTTTTTACTCATTATCCCAGAAATTCATTAAGTTAACCATTTAATCAGTTTACCTGCAAATGAGTGCAAAGTATTCATCTTCATTATATTCTACATTTACTCACTTATTGCGAGAAAAAATGCAAAAAATAACTCAAATAGAAAAGAAAGCTCCAGTACTAAAGTTTGTACTGATTCTGGCTGCTGCAACTTCAGTTATACTAGTTCTCACATTAGCGCCATGGAACTTTGTTCCAACTCTTGTAACTGAAGACGTATCTGTCATCGCTGTGACAGACTATGGTTGTGTTGCAGAGTCAGTAACTGGATATTCAGTAGTTGTCTCTGATTGCAACGCTAAACCAGGCGATGTAATTTCTGCAACATTTTACGTTCCAGCCAGGGAGCTAAATGGATACTATGATAGAGTTCAGGAAAAATTAGCAATGGTTAATCCTTAAACTCTATCTTTTTTAATTTACATAGAATCAAAAATAGAACTTTATTGTTCCCAAACCTTTCGAGTTTAGAAATCTTATTTTCAAAATTGAAAATCATGCACTTACTTTATTTCTTTTATTCACAAATTGTTATTATGAAAAAAGAGGAAGCCTGAGTAATATGGGAGCAATACCTGAAAAAACAACACCAAGCAAAAAACCGACATCAAGTAAAAAACCAATGATAATGATAGCAGGAATTATTGGCGGAATAGCCCTTCTAGGCTTGACTTACATGACTATACATGTCTCACCTGATGTAAGAGAAGAAATGGTAAAAGTAATTTCGATAACCGAGTCTGGATGTATAGCAGAAACCATGGATGGATTTGCTGTAAATATTGGCAAGTGTAATGCACAGCCTGGTGACCTCATCATGGCACAAGTAGATCAAAAAGTCAAACAACGTGCTAAGGCAATGAATCCGACCTAATCTAATTTTTTTTCTATTAATTATCTAAAACTATGAGCTGACCTCTCATAGTAGGTTGATGATATGTACAAATGTAATCAAAAATTCCACTTTCTGTTGCAGTAAAAACTATGGAAGCTTCTTCACCTGCATTGATATCGTGATTAATATCATAAGGGGAAGTAATTGTAAAAGTATGATGTTCCTGAGTTTCAACTGGTTCTAGATTATAAAAGTGAATTTTTACATTATCGCCTTTATTTACAACAATAGAATCATGCGAGAATTGGTCAGGGGGGATACTATATTTATCCTCATCAATATGTTCATCAACTTGAGTAAACAACCACATTTCTCTGGTTTGTGGAACATATCGTTCGTCATCATCATCGTTCTCATCTAAAGTTGCAATGTTAGTGAGAGAGTATGAGGCAACAAAGATTGCTACTAAAGCTATTGCGATTGCAGCAACACTGATGCCCATTAGTTTTGAATTACCACTTGCACTCAATAAGCATACAAAATAAAATCAGCTATAAAAAATACTAGTTGATTATCGATTTTGATTCCATGTATTTGAACCATTAGTTGATAATTAAACAAAAATCTGCTGGAAAACTGCACTAGCATCAAATGATAATTGGTCTAGTTTTCAAATTATTTTCTTTTTCTTTGTTTATTGTATGTAATGCACCAATGAGTGCATCTATCTCGTAGGGTTTGCTGACAATTGCTGAAGCGCCTAGCTTAGTTAGTTTTTCTTTTTCATCTTGATCAATGGAAGCTGATACAATTATTACTTTGGCTTTGGGATCAAATTCAAGAATTTTCCTTAATCCATAAAAGCCATCGTAAAATGGCATTAACATATCTAACAGTACAAAATCAGGTTTGAGTTTTTTGTACAATTGAACTGCCTCTAACCCGTTGTAGCCTTTTTCTAAAACATCGATTCCTTTTATCCTAAGACATTCGGCTAGAACCTCTGCTCCATCGTGGTCATCCTCAATTACTACTACTCTAATCATGCCTATTCTTAGGTAAAGGATCATAATTTTGTCTGTGTGTATTAGATGAACAGTCTTCTTGTGTCAGCTAAAGGAATTTAGCTAAATTGAAATTTTCGCTTATAATGCAATGTAAATTGCAACAAATTATTTTTAACATAGGAAGAGTATTCAAAATATAGAGTGAACGATTACCAGGCATATCAAACTCTTAAACTAGATTCTAACGCATCGTTTGATGACGTAAAATATGCCTATAGGAAATTGGCCTTGGAGCTTCATCCCGATAAAAATTCTGATGAACAAGATGGCAACAAGTTCAAGTCAGTTACAGCAGCTTATCACATTTTAAAAAATAATCATAAAAAAATAAATTCTAATGGAACAGATTCTGCAAAAGGAAGCTATACAAATAATCATACAAAAACTGAACAAACCTTTAGAAAGAAAAAACCAGAATGGGGAGCAGGTCCAAAAGGAAAAACACCTGAGGAAGATTGGAGCAGGTATACAAAAGAGTTTGAAGAGGAAAATCCTGATTTTTGGAAAAGATATGAAGAAGAGTTTTGGAAAAATTATGATGTTAGAGTAAATAATGATAAGGGATTTGGGAAACAAAGTGAAAGAGCAAAGAAATCTGAACCAAAAATAAATCTCTCAGTTGAAGTAGACCCAACCTTGTGTATTGGTTGTTGTAGCTGCGAAACCATAGCCCCAGATGTTTTTGTCGTAGACAAATTAACAAAGATGAATCCAAAATCCAGAGTTTATAATGAAAGAGGAGCAGGGTACAATAAAATTATGAGTGCAGCTGAAACATGTCCTACAAAGGCAATTAATGTAAGTGATAAAGATTTGAAAAAAAGAATCTATCCCTGGTAGTCAGGATTCCTTTAATTTATCATACAATTCGCTGATTTCGCTATCAGATAATTTTGGGGCATTATGAAACATGCTATGAACTGGACCTGCGGAATCTTTTGAGCTTCTTGGGATTAGATGAACATGGACGTGTGGGATTTCCTGTCCACTTGCCTTACCATTGTGAATGGCTAACAGAGTCGCATTAGTAATCTTGTCAACTTTGGCAATAGTCTTGCGAACTGTTTCAAATAAATCGGCATTGTCTTCTGAAGAAATATCTTGTACTTTTTCATAATGGGTCTTTGGAATCACTAGGGAGTGGCCTTTTGTCAGTGGAAATGCATCCATAAAGGCTAGAGATTTTTCTGTTTCTGCAATAATTTTAGCTGGAATTTCTTTTTTAATGATTTTACAAAAGATACAATCCATTAGTTTTGTAAATTAGTGTGGTTCTATTAAAGTAATAATTTATGGATTGACAATTGAAGCCCATGCAAGACCTTTACCAAACTTTAGCATAACAGTTGTGCCTGGTTCAAGATCACAGTTTTCTATAGTTTTTGGAATTTGGTCAGAGGTGTTTGCATAGCATGTACCGTCAGAGTTTGAGAGAATTTTAGCTTCCTCAAAAACGTCTTCTCTTATCAAATTCCAGAAGGGAAAAACTACTGTAGATAATACTATTCCTGCAAGAATGAAGGCTCCACCAAATATGGCACCATATTTTTGAGAGTCAGTAAGCTCCATTTGTTTTACCACATTCCGCCTTCAGAAGTTCCACCCTTTGCATCGAGTTTTTTCTCTGGTACATTACCATGTGCTTTTTTTAGATGGCGCTTAAGGCGTTCTGGGTCATGTAGTTCTAAACCACATACTTTACATTTTGTAGTATTCTTATCTCCCTTTTTTTTGAACAGGCCCAATATGGAGTAAGAAATTTAGATATACATTATAAAGGATACTGACAGATTCAAGATTCGTGGCAATAAAAAACATTACCGTTTTAGGTTCTGGAATTATGGGTCATGGCATTGCCCAAGTTTCTGCAATGTCTGGATACAATGTAGTTCTTCGAGATATAGAACAACAGTTTTTGGATAAAGCCATGGGAAAAATAAAGTGGAGTCTTGATAAACTTGTTTCAAAAGAAAAAATTTCACAGAGTCAAGCTGATGATATTTTTTCTAGAATAAGACCCATTGTTGATTTAAAAGAAGCAGTCAAAGATTGCGATTTGGTAATAGAAGCAGTTCCAGAGATTATGGATTTGAAAAAAAAAGTATATGCTGAACTAGATAAAGTTGCAGGAAAAAATGTAGTTTTTGCCTCAAATACTAGTACATTACCAATTACAGAGATTGCAAATACCACTAGTAGACCAGAAAGGTTCATTGGAATTCATTTTTTCAATCCACCACAATTAATGAAGCTAGTTGAGATAATTCCCGGCCAAAAAACTGCTAAAGAGGTTGTTAAACTTACAAATGATTATGTAAAATCCGTCCAAAAGGAGCCGGTTGTATGTAGAAAGGATGTTCCAGGATTCATTGTAAATAGATTATTCATACCACTAGTTCACGAGGCATGTTACGTTATGGATAGACAGAAAATTAAATTAACAGAAATTGACTCTGCTGTAAAGTTTAAGCTGGGATTTCCAATGGGAATATTTGAGCTAGCAGACTTTACAGGAATGGATGTAATTCACAAGGCAACAATAGAAATGCATCTAAGAGACAAAAAAGTAATCAGACCACATCCTAAAATTGAACAACTGTACAACGAAAAAAAGCTAGGACAAAAGACTGGCGAAGGTTTTTACAAATACTCTGATGAAAAATATGAACGCATCTCACTATCTGAAGAACTTGCAAAAAATTGTAATCCAATTCAGATACTTGCAAACATTCTAAACAATGCAGCTTGGTTAGTTACTAAAGAAGCAAGTGATATACAAGAGATTGAAAATGCAGCAAGACTTGGACTTGGGTTAAAAAAACCACTTTTTGAAACAGCAAAAGAATATGGAATGTCAAATATTGTAAAAGAGTTAGAACAGCTTGCACAAAAACATGGTCAATTTTATGAACCAGATCCCTTGCTTGTTTCTATGCAGTGATTTGTTCTAGAATATACTTTACAGCTTCTTTAGGCGAATCCACCCCAACAATTTTGACTTTGTTTCTGTGATCCAAATACTGGTCTGCATATTTTGTAGCAACATCTCCTGAATTCTTCAAAGCAGCGATTGGTTTTTTGTGCACATATGATGCGCAAACTTCTGTAAGAGTTCCTGAACCCCCACCAATTACTATTACACCATCTGCAGAAAGCGCAGTCAGAAAATCTCTGGCATGCCCCATTCCTGTAGGAATTACAATGTCACAATATTCATTTGCAGCAGATGCTTTATCATATGGAATTATTCCAACTGCCAGTCCTCCTGCATCATGTGCTCCGTGTGATGCAGCCTTCATTACACCGCCAAGGCCTCCTGAGATTAAAATTGCACCTGACTTTGCGATCTCAGCGCCGGTTTCATATGCAAGTCTTTCATGTTCAGGAGTACAACCCTCCTCATCATGTCCAATTACCAAAATCTGATGCTTTTTTGCCATGCTAGTATGTTTTGATAGTCCGTATCAAATATCTTTTCAAATCACAAAGGATATTAAATAATAATGTTAAGAGTAATTATGGAAAAACGATCAATGCCAATTTGTTTTACAAATGAGGAATACAAGAAGATCGAAGAATTTGCAAAAAAGCATGGAATGCTCAATGCAAGCCAGGCCGTAGAAAAACTTCTTGATTAATACTTAAGCAGTGGCAGTGTTTGCCATTTTCTTTTTGATATAATCAAAACAGTCGTATAGTTTAGGCTGAAATTAAATATGCGAATAAAAAATAGTTAAAAGAGTGATGAAGTTTCTAAGTCGAGCACCCGTATATTGTAACATTTGCAATAAAGAGCTCAAACATAAACACAGACCAAAAAAGGAATGGAATATCGAGGGTTTTCTTTGTGCTGAATGTCACATGGATAAGATGAGAGAGTTTTTCGAAGGAACAATGACACAAAATTGTGTTAAGTGTAGTGTAAAAAAGAAAATAACAGACTTGTGGGAGCCACGATGGCAGTGGGAAATGGAAGGACTGTTGTGTAAAGATTGTTTTGATAAAAAAGAAAAAGATTTCACTGCAAAAAAAGAATTTTGCAGTATGTGTGGAGCTAAATTAGGTTTTTTCAGATACAATCCTAAAACAAAGTGGAAGGTAGAAGGTCAACTATGTAGAAAGTGTTGGGACTCTCACAAAGAGCACGATAAATAAATGGGTTTTTTTAAAAAAATTAAATGCGATAAATGCGATAAAAAATTTTCAAAACAAGAAGAATTTATGAATCATCAACAAATTGTTCATAATAAAGATCTACCATACGATTGTAAAGAGTGTAATCAATTTTTTTCAAGTATGGAGGATATGCGTACTCATCTACAAAGACATCATAGTTATAAAAAAGATAGAATTTAGTTTTAAATTCCTTTTATTGTTTTGACTATGGGAGCCCTGATTTTTGTAAAGACTCTAAATCCACATATGCATTTTATTTCTGGCAGTCTCGCTAATTCAGTATTTAGAACGTTAGTGCCACACCTCAAACAAGAATAAATTACATCAAATTTTGCAGAGTCTGTAGTTTCTTCAATTGGGGTTTCTTCAATGGGAGTTTCAGGAATATCTTCTGCCATATCTTTATTCACAATTTTCTATAATTTAAGGCTAACAAACAATCACGTTAAAGATAATTCAATGTAAACGTCATCTGGAATCTTTAGTCTCATTAGCTGTCGAATTGCCTTGTCATCAGCACTAAGGTCAATAATTCTTCTGTGCATTCTCATCTCCCATTTTTCATATGTTTCAGTACCGCTACCACATGGAGATTTTCTTGTTGCAATGTGTAGTCGCTTTACAGGTAGCGGAGTTGGTCCTTTTATTTTGACGCCGGTCTTATCTCCAATGCCCATAATTTCTGTACAGACACTATCTAATTTTGGTAAGCTAGTACTGGTAAGTTTAATGCGAGCTGATTGGGTCAATCCAATAACCCACTATGGTTTGTATTCTTCAGTAATATCTTTAACAATTCCTGCTGCAATTGTTGCACCCATATCTCTGAGTGCAAATCTTCCTAACTCAGGAAAATCTGCAAATGATTCAATTGGGGTAGGTCTTACTGGTTTAATTCGGACGATAGCAGAATCACCAACTTTAAGGAATTTTGGATCTTTTTCTTCAATTGCACCAGATGCTGGATTAATTTTTGCCTCAAATGCAACAATTGTTGCAGCAACTTGTGCAGTGTGACAATGCATTACTGGAGTGTAACCAGGTGCAATAGCTGTTGGGTGGTGTATAATAATAATTTGTGCTCTAAATTCATTTGCACATTTAGGTGGTTTGTCTGGAGTTCCCATGACATCACCTCTTTTGATATCTTTTTTCTCAATGCCTCTCAGGTTAAAACCAATGTTATCACCTGCGGAAGCAGATGTCATTTCAGTGTGATGAGTTTCAATAGATTTTATTTCACCGATAGCACCAGATGGCATTATGATAATTTTGTCATTTGGTTTCATTGTACCAGTTTCAACACGTCCTACTGGCACTGTTCCTACACCAGTAATTGTATAAACATCTTGAATAGGAACGCGTAGTGGTTTACCTGTTGGCTTTTCAGGATATGTAAAGTCATCAAATGCTTGAAGTAGAGTCTTGCCAGTCCACCAAGGCATGTTTTCTGATTTCTTAACTAGATTATCCCCCATCCAACCAGATACGGGAATGATTGGTACTTGTTCAAGTTTGTAACCTACAGATTTGACTAGTGCTTCTCCCTTTGCTTTTGCTCGTTTGAATGCCTCTTCAGAATATTTACTATCATCCATTTTGTTAATTGCGACAATCATTTGGTTTACACCAAGTGTTTTGAGTAAGAAAGCATGCTCTCTTGCTTGTCCGCCTGGAGCAACAGCAGTATCGGTTTCTCCTTCCTTTGCAGAAAGAACCAAAACAGCACAATCTGCTTCAGATGCACCAGTAATCATGTTTTTGATAAAGTCTCTGTGTCCAGGGGCATCAATTAGAGTGAAAAAGTATTTTGGAGTTTCAAATTTTTGAAAAGCAAGATCGATTGTAATACCACGTTCTCGTTCGTCTTTTATGTTATCCATTACCCAAGCATATTTGAAGGTGTCACCTTTTCCGGTTTTTTCAGATTCTTCTGCATGTTGGGCTATAGTTCTTTCATCAACTACACCAAGGTCCATTAGGAAATGACCCATTGTAGTAGACTTGCCATTGTCTATATGCCCAGTAATTATCAAGTTTAAGTGTGGTTTAGCTGCCATATCGACTTCGTAGTGAGAGGGGTTTTATTACCATTTCGATTTTTTTGAAAAAAATCTAATTTTTTTTCAATTTTTTTTCATCAAGGACTTGGGTGAATTAGACATAAATCAAAGTGGGCAGTGAAACAAGCCATGAAAATTACTGTTTCTGTGATAAAAGCTGATGTTGGGGGTATTGGGGGTCATACAAGGCCAAGTGATGGATTATTAGGTGCAGTTAGAAAAACAGTAGAAAATTCAAAGGATCTGTTAATAGATTCGTACATTGGTTATTGTGGAGACGATGTTCACATTGTTATGACCCATACAAAGGGGGTTGATAACCAGCAAATTCATGAGCTTGCATGGAAAGCCTTTGAGGCTGGAACACAAGTTGCAAAACAAGAGGGGCTTTATGGAGCAGGACAAGATCTTCTAAAGGACTCATTCTCAGGAAATGTAAAAGGGATGGGACCTGGAGTTGCTGAATTAGAATTTGAAGAGAGACCAAACGAGGCTTTTACAGTATTTGCTGCAGATAAGACAGAGCCAGGAGCTTTCAACTACCCATTTTACAGAATGTTTGTAGATGCATTAAGTAATACTGGATTAATTATTAACAAGTCACTTGCAAAAGGGGTAAAATTTAACGTCATGGATGTAGAAGAGGGTAAAATTGCTGAGCTAAACTTGTGGGAAGACAAACCAACTCTTGAAGCTGCTTTAATGTATCCTGGTCGTTATGTAGTTGCATCAGTTTACACAAAGGATAATGAACCCATTGTTTCTTCATCCACTGACAGATTACACAACATAGCTGGCACATATGTTGGAAAAGATGATCCAATTTGCATTGTTAGAACTCAAAAAAATTTCCCAGCAACAGAAGAAGCAGGTAGTGCTTTTAATAATCCGCATTATGTGGCAGGAAATACAAGAGGTAGTCACCACATGCCATTGATGCCAGTCAAACTTAATTCGTCAGCTACAATTGATTATTGTATTCCAATTGTTGAGGCGCTTGTATTTAGCATGCATAATGGAAAACTAGTTGGGCCGCATGATGGTTTTTCAACTCCAGATTGGGACTACATACGAGAAATTGCCACTAAAAGAGCATTGGCAATTAGAAGTCAGGGATTTATTCATCCTGCAACACTTATTCCTTCAGAATTAGAATATGCTGAAGGCTATAAAGACAGAATGAAAGTTTTAGAAAATAAGATGAAGTCTTTGCCTGGCTCCTCAAGTAAAGGCAGAGCAAAAGGAAATTACGAAGATCCCGATTAAACAAATTATCATTAATTTTTACCCCATTAAATGAAAAATTTCAATCATTGTTTTTTTGTGGACAAAGAGTTAAAAAGAAAAGATGAACAATATAAAATGGCCAAAAATGAACAAATTAAAGCCCTTAATTGAGTTTAGATTTTTCATACTGACTGGAATTGGGGTACTGACTTTTTCTAACTTTATCATAGAATTATTTGGTCAAACGATTCCAAACATAGTAGGGGCATTTTTTAAAGATGTCGGGGTAATGGTTATCGTAGCAGCTGTTTTTGTATTTGCCTTCACCTGGTTGCTAAAAGCAAAACCTCACAATAAACCAAAAAAATATTCCCTAGTAGTATTTGATATATTTGGAAATAAATCAAACATCGAAGGAATACGTACGGAGTTTAAGATTCATGATGTTGCCTGGAGTTATATGAAACAATACAAAACATTGTATCCCCTTTACAACTTTGCGCTAGTATCTGATAATCCAAAATCCGAAAAAAAGACAATCTTTCGATACATTTAGCAACTCACTTTTATTCAGGATCCTATAAAAAATTTAGAGTGAAGTTTTCTGTTCTAGCTGAAACTTTTGAAAAGATGGAGAATACGGCAAAACGATTAGAGTTAACAGACCATCTAGTAGATTTATTCAAAAGTACCCCTCCTGATTTACTTGCCAAAGTAGTTTATTTGATTCAAGGCAAATTGCGTCCTGATTTTGAAGGAGTGGAGATAGGCGTTGCAGAAAAATTAGTAATTAGAGCAGTACATCGTTCAACTGCCATTGAAGTCAAGCGAATTGAAGAAGCATATAGGAAAGACGGCGATTTAGGGCATGCTGTTTCCAAACTTATTGAACAAAAAACACAAACAACGCTGTTTGATGCAGTGGCAGGTGACAATCAAACTGTAGAATGGGTATATGATTCATTGGTTAAAATTGCAGAGCTAGAAGGAAGTGGGAAAAATGTTCTAGATAAAAAAATGAATTATGTCTCTAGTCTTTTAAACAATGTCAGCCCAATTTCTGCAAAATTTATCATAAAAATACTAATTGGCACAATGCGTTTGGGAGTTGCAGATAATACAATTTTAGATGGATTAGCCATTGCTTACACCGATTCAAAATCAAACAGAGAAAAAATAGAGGCTGCGTACAATGTTTCAAGTGATCTAGGAAAAGTTGCACAAGTTGCTGCAAAAGAGGGACTCAAAGGAATAGAAGAATTCAAAGTTAAAGTTTTCAGTCCAATCAGACCCATGTTAGCTGATCGTGTAAAGAGTGAACAAGAAGCTATTGAAAAAATGGGTAAAAGATTTGCTGCAGAATACAAACTTGATGGTGAGCGTGTACAAATTCATTTAGAAAATGGCAGGGTAGATCTTTTTTCAAGAAGACTAGAAAACATCAGAAGCTATTATCCAGATATTGTTGAAAATATACCAAAAGCACTAAAAGTAAAAAATGCAATATTAGAGGCTGAAGCAGTTGCTATTAATGAAAACAGTGGAGAGTTTTTACCATTTCAAGAATTAATGCATAGAAGAAGAAAATATAATGTAGACAAGGCAGTTTTACAATATCCAATCACTGTAAATTTGTTTGACGTCTTATACTTAGATGGAAAAAGTTGCCTGGATTTAGGCTATGAACAACGACGAAAATTATTAAACGATATTGTAGTTGAAGATAATTTTACCAAAGTAATTCCTCAAATATTGGTAACAAATGAAAGCGAAATTGAAGACTTTCTAGAGAATTCAATTAATGCAGGATGTGAAGGTTTGATGCTAAAAGTTCTAAATGCGCCGTATAGAGCTGGAGCAAGAGGAAGCAATTGGTTAAAGCTAAAGCGAGAGTACAGAAATGATCTAGGAGATAGTTTAGACTTGGTTGTAATTGGTGCATTCTTTGGAAGAGGCAGAAGAACTGGCAAATATGGAACTCTGCTTTTAGCAACTTACAATGATGATGACGATACATTCCCAAGTATTTGTAAAGTTGGAACGGGGTTTACTGACGAAAATTTAGACCAATTCTATCAAATCTTATCAAGTAAAGTAACTCTAAAGAAAAACCCTAGAATAAAAAGTGATATGGAAGCTGATGTATGGTTTGAACCAGAACTTGTAATTGAGATTGTTGCATCTGAAATCACTCTTAGTCCGATTCATAAAACTGCTCAAGATGCTATACGAAAAGGAAGTGGCTTGGCTTTGAGATTTCCAAAGTTTACAGGTAAAATAAGAATGGAAAAATCTCCAGAAAATGCTTCAACTGATCAAGAAGTAATTTCTCTGTACAAAGGTCAAACAAAAATTACTCAAAACACAGACTGAGGCTAGTTCAATTTATTGAAGTGGTATTTTTTCACAAGGGTTTAAATTAACTTTCTATAGATAACAAATTTCGTACATGTATAGTGGGGAATTAGAGGTTCAGGCAAAGAGAAAAGCAATAGCAGTTTTACAAGATGAAATTAATAGAATTCTAAATGCTGCAAGGAGTTTAGCTACTCTGCCAGAATTTATGATGAAGAAAAATAAGGCAGAGGTTAAAAATACTCTAGCACAAATTGTCAACATTGAAGATGAGGTAGAGGCTCTTCGCCGAAAGATCACACGAGACGTTGCAGACGTTGGAGGCCTCATTATGAATAGAGAGAATCTCCTTAACACTGCCTATACCATGGATGAGATTGCAGGATACATCACTGGCATCTCATTCAAGTTATCTAACATCAAGCCTGCTACCCTAAAGACTGCAGATTTAGACAAAGATCTTACCGAATTAATTGAGCTAGTAGTAGATGAGGTTTACAAGCTTAATGAAATAATTCGCAGTCTAAATACAAATGCTTCAAATTCAATTGATCTTGCTCAAGAAACACAGAAAATTGAGAGAGAAATTGATACAAAATATCGAACAATAACTATCAAGATTTTAAATGAAATCACAAATACTAAGGAAATTATGTTGATGAAAGACGTAATTGAAGGTATTGAGGAGATGGCAGATAAATGCCAAGAGGTTTCAGATTCATTCATTCTATTAGCATTGAGCATATAGGTTGAAAAGTGAA
>Ga0209001_1000225_pt1 | contig 13032 bp, 10 predicted proteins | sample Rifsed13ft2_FD_184006 | JGI IMG/M metagenome (GOLD analysis project Ga0209001, IMG submission 184006) | Soil microbial communities from Rifle, Colorado, USA - sediment 13ft 2 (SPAdes) (version 2) | ecosystem: Environmental > Terrestrial > Deep subsurface > Rock core/Sediment | place: Rifle...
GGCGCGCACTGCTTCAACCCGCCCTCCGCCTGCAACCGGACAGGCCTAGTCCTGCCCATCGCCGAGTACGGACGCGAAGGAGGCTGTTCTGTCACCGGTGGCTCCGTCTCCCGCGGCACACGCATCCGCGCCCTGGTCGGGCGCTACATCTTCGGCGATTACTGCGGCGGTACACTGTGGTCTCTGCGTGAAAGCGGCGGTCGCTGGGTGATGGAGACACTGCTGGCGACCGACCTGCGGGTCAGTTCCTTCGGAGAAGACCAGGCAGGTGAACTCTACGTCGTCGACCACCGCGGCGCCGTCTACGAGATCGTTTCCCGCTAGAATTCTCTTTCTCGCCGCCCATCCGCTCTCGCGCAGCGCGGCGTCTGCAGGCGCCCAACATCGGGCGTAGAACTGATGCCCTGCCCCCACCGGGGGGCCGTAATCTGAAACAGAGCCGGGCTTCTCTATTAAAGGAAGCCACGGCGAGGCGGAGCGGCCTGCGGCCGCCTCGCCACAGGTGCTTCATGCGCACGCTGTTCAAACACGGCACGGTCGTCACGCCCGACAAGACGTTCCCTGCGGACCTGCTCGTCGACGGGGAGCGGATCGCCGCGATCGCGCCGGACCTGCCGGCGGACGGCGCGACGGTCGTGGACGGCGGCGGGACGTACCTCCTCCCCGGCGGCATCGACGTGCACACGCACCTGGACATGCCGCTTAATGGCATCGCCTCCGCCGATGATTTCCACAGCGGTCACGTGGCCGCGGCTTTCGGCGGGACCACGTCGCACATCGACTTCGCCATTCAGCCCAAGGGGGCGGCGCTGCGAGAGGCGCTGGACCTCTGGCACGAGCGCGCCACGGGCAAGGCCTGTATCGACTACGGGTTTCACATGACGATCGCCGACCCGACGCCGGCCGTGCTGCGGGAGATCGCGCGGCTGCCGGAGTGGGGTGTGCCCTCGGTCAAAGTCCTGATGGCCTACAAGGGGCGGCTGCAGGTGGACGACGCCACGCTCTTCGCCGTGCTGCGGGAAGCCGCGCGCCACGGCCTCCTCACAATGGTGCACTGCGAGAACGGCGACGTCATCGAGATCCTGACGCGCGAGGCCGTGGCCGCCGGGAACCTGGGGCCCAAGTTCCACCCGCTGACCCGGCCGGCAGAACTGGAAGGCGAGGCGACCGGCCGGGCGATCGCCCTGGCGGCGGTCGCCGCCGCGCCAGTCTACATCGTGCATCTGACCTGCGATCTGGCGCTGCAGCAGGTGCGCGGGGCGAGGGCGCGGGGGCAGCACGTCTGGGCGGAGACCTGCCCCCAGTACTTCTTCTTCACCGCGGATGACCTGGACCGGCCGGGGTTTGAGGGGGCGAAGTTTGTCTGTTCGCCGCCGTTTCGTACCACGCGGGACCAGGAGGCGCTGTGGGAGGGCGTGCGCGACGGGACGCTCTCCGTCGTCTCCACGGATCACTGCCCGTTCAACTTCGCCACCGAGAAGGTCCGGGGCCGCGATGACTTCACCAACATCCCCAACGGCGTGCCGGTCATCGAGGACCGCCTGCTGGTGCTGTACGACGCCGGAGTAGTGGCAGGGCGCATCTCTCTCAACCGCTTCGTCGAGTTGACGGCGACCAACCCCGCCCGGCTCTTCGGGCTGTACCCACGGAAGGGCGCGCTCGCGGTGGGCGCCGACGCGGACATCGTGTTGTGGGATCCAAAGCGCGAGCACACGCTGAGCGCGCGGACGCACCACATGCGGGTGGACTACAACCTGTTCGAAGGGATGACGGTCCGGGGCGCCCCTGCGGGCGTGTGGCTACGCGGCCGGCAGATCGTGGACGGGGACCGGTTCCTCGGCCAACCGGGGACCGGGCAATTCCTGCACCGGGACCGATTTGCGGTGGAACTGGCGCCGTAAGGAGAGGACGGATGCGCAGGCTGGGGGGGGAACGAGACGTCGTCGATCAGAAGGTCTACACGCATGCCGTGGAGCGGTTCCGCCAGGCGAAGATCGTGCTGCCCACCTTCGCCGAACTGGCGGATCCCCCGAAGATTCCGGTGCAGGTCCGCACGGCGCTGGCCGGCGTCGAGCCGGACGCGCCGCACGCGCTCAACCTCTTCCGGGTCCACTGGTACAACGGCACCGGGCGCGGAGAGCTGGTCCCGCTGCCCGAGCACATCGTCCTGCCGAAGGCGCTCACCGGTGTAGACGCCCGCATCGTCATCGCGCTGGGTGATCGCTTCCCGATGATCCGGGCGCACAAGGTGCTGGCGGCGTACGGGTGTCTGGCCCCGCGGATCATCACCGGGCAGTTCGACCCGACCGCGCACCGGGCGGTCTGGCCCTCCACCGGCAACTACGCCCGCGGCGGGGTAGCCATCTCCCGGATCATGGGCTGCCGCGGCATCGCCGTGCTGCCCGAGGGGATGAGCCGGGAGCGTTTCGCCTGGCTGGAGCGCTGGGTGGCCGATCCGGAGGACATCATCCGCACGCCCGGGACGGAGAGCAACGTCAAGGAGATCTACGACAAGTGCAACGAACTCGGGCGCGATCCACAGAACATCATCTTCAACCAGTTCTCCGAATTCGGGAATCACCTGATTCACTACCTGGTGACGGGGCGTGCGCTGGGGCGGCTCTTTGAGTCGTTCCAGTCCCGTGAGCCCACCCTGCGGCTGCGCGCCTTCGTCTCCGCGTCGGGGTCGGCGGGGACGCTGGGGGCGGGAGACTACCTGAAGGAACAGTACGATGCGTTGATCGTCGCGGTGGAAGCCCTGGAGTGCCCGACGATGCTGTACAACGGTTTCGGCGAGCACAACATCCAGGGCATCGGCGACAAGCACATCCCCTTGATCCACAACGTCATGAACACCGACATCGTCACGGCGGCCTCCGACAGGAGCACCGACCGGCTAGACGTCCTCTTCAACACCCCGGTGGGGCGGGAGTACCTGACGACCCGTCGCGGCGTCCCGGCAGCGGTACTGGACCTGCTGCCCGCGCTGGGACTCTCCAGCATCTGCAACGTGCTGGCCGCGATCAAGACGGCCAAGTACCTCCATCTGGGTGAGCAGGACGTGATCGTGACCGTGGCCACCGACGGCGCGGCCATGTACGGCAGCGAACGGGAGAAGTCGCTGCGCAAGTACTTCCCCGGCGGCTTCGACGCCGTCGCCGCCGGCGAGACCTTCACGGAGTGTCTGGTCGGCGCCGACACCGACCACCTGCGCGAATGCGACCAGATGGACCGAGAACGCATCTTCAACCTGGGTTACTTCACCTGGGTGGAGCAGCAAGGGGTTTCGCTGCCGGAGTTTGAGGCCCGGCGGCAGCCGCGCTTCTGGACGGAAATGCGGCAGATCCTGCCCATCTGGGACGAGATGATCGCCGACTTCAACGAGCGGACCAGGGCCCTGGAGACGCTGTGAACCCCCTCCCGTCCAGCGTCATCTGCGCGGGGTGCGGCTTCCCGGCCCCGGCGGACGATCCGTTTCCGTTCCGCTGTCCCAACGCCGGCCGCGGCAACGACATGGATCACGTGATGACCGTGGTGCTCGATGCGGCGCACCTGCGGTGGCCGGGGGGCCGGGAGCCCAATCCGTTCGTCCGCTACCGGACGCTATTTCACTCCTACCATCTGGCTGCGGCTCACGGCATGAGCGATGCGGAGTACGTCGGGCTGGTGGAGCGGCTGGATCGGGCGATCGCCGCCGTGGATGGCCACGGGTTCACGGAGACTCCTTACGGCCGGAGCGAGGCGCTGAGCGCGGGGTTTGCGCCCGGCGGAGGCCTGTGGGTGAAGGACGAAACGGGGAACGTCTCCGGGTCGCACAAGGCGCGGCACCTCATGGGGCTGTTGCTCCATCTGGAGGTCGTGGAGCGGATCGGCCTGGTCCCGGTGGCCGGGGGCCCGCCCGACCTGGCGATTGCCAGCTGCGGAAACGCGGCGCTGGCGGCGGCGGTGGTGGCGCGGGCGGCGGACCGGCGGCTGCAGGTGTTCATCCCCACCGTGGCCGACCCGAAGGTCGTCGCGCGGCTGCGGCGGCTGGAAGCGGAGCTGACCATCTGCCCGCGGGAGGAGGGTGTCACGGGCGACCCCACGTACCACCGGCTGCGGCAGGCCGTGCGGCAGGGCGCGCTCCCTTTCACCTGCCAGGGGAGCGACAACGGGTTGACCATCGAGGGCGGCAAGACCCTCGGCTACGAGATGGTCTCGGTCCTGGCGGAGGAGCGTCACCTGCTCGATCGCGTCTTCGTGCAGGTCGGCGGAGGGGCGCTCGCGAGTGCGGTCATCCAGGCCTTTCAGGATGCGGTGCGTCTGGGCGTCCTGGCACGCCTGCCCCGGATCCACGCGGTGCAAACCCGCGCCGTGCAGCCCCTGGCGCGCGCCTATGACGGTGTGGCCGACCGCATCGTCGATCGCATCGTCCGGGAACACGGGCGGCGTCCTGCTCCGCCGGATGGGGCCCGGGAGCGGGCCGATCTGATCCTGGCCTCCGCCGCGTCGCCCCTGGTGGAGGAGGAACTGCGCGACGCCGTCACCCACCGCTCGGAGTTCATGTGGCCGTGGGAGCAAGAGCCCCGCAGCGTCGCCGGCGGGATCATCGACGACGAGACCTACGACTGGGCGGTGGTGGTGCGCGGCATGATCATGACCGGCGGATACCCGGTGGCCGTCTCGGAGGAGACGCTGCTCGAGGCCAACGGCCTGGCGCGGTCGGCCACCGGGATCAACGTCGATCCGACCGGATCGGCGGGTCTGGCCGGACTACTTGAGTTGAAGCGTAAACAAGAGGTCGGCGCGGAAGAGCGCGTGGCCGTCCTCTTTACGGGAGTGCAGCGTTGAACGGTACGGACACAAGGAGGCAACGGGGATGAGGAGCTTTCTCGGTCGGGACATTCTCTCGCTCAAGGACTTCGAGCGGATGGAGTACTTCCGGGTCTTCCAGGTGTGCGAGGACCTGAAGCCGTATGCGCGGGACCGGCGCAACGGCGACCTGCTGAAGGAGAAGACGCTGGTCACCGCCTTCTATCAGCCGAGCACGCGCACGCGGCTGGCCACCGAGGCGGCGATGCACCGTCTGGGCGGGCACGTCGTCGGCTTCTCCGACGCGAAGATGACTCGGGCGGGCGACTTCTACCAGGAGTCGATCAAAGACACGTTCCACATGCTGGAATATTACGGCGACGTCATCGCCATCCGCCACTTTCAGCAGGGCGCCCCGGCGGAGGCGGCGCGCTGGGCGTCGGTGCCGGTGATCAACTGCGGCGACGGGTGGGGCGAGCACCCGACGCAGGTGCTGACCGACCTGTACACGATCTGGAGCGAACGCGGCACCCTGGACGGCCTGAAGGTCCTCTGCGTCGGGGACATGCGCATGCGCACGATGCACTCGCTGCTCTACGCGATGTCGCAGTTCGACATGCCGGCCTTCGTCGTGTCGCCTCCCGAGATGTCGCTGCTGCCGCAGTTCAAGGCCGAACTGGACGAGCGCAACGTCCTTTATACGGAGGTCCCGTCCGTCGAGGACGTCATCGCCGAGGCGGACGTGATCTACATGGAGCCGGTGGTGCAGGCCGACTACACCAAGTCGCGCGAGGAGGTCGCCGGCGAGCGCGGCACGACCCCGGCCGCCTACAAGGTCACCCGAGAGATGCTGCGCCGGAAGGCCAAGCGGGACGCCATCATCCTGCACTCCCTGCCGCGGATGGACGAACTGCCGGAAGACGTGGACGCCACACGCCACGCCCGGTACTGGATCGAGGCCTTCAACGGCGTGGTCCTGCGCATGGCCCTGCTGGCCCTCGTCCTGGGCGCGGTGGAGTAGAGAGGGGCCGGCGATGCAGACCCATCTACGCGGACGCGACCTGATCACCCTGCAGGAGTGGACGAAGGAGGAGATCGACACCGCGCTGGAGGTGGCCTTCGAATTGAAGCGCCAGCGCGCCCTGGGGCAACCCCACGCGATCCTGCGGGACAAGGTCCTGGCGATGCTCTTCTTCTACTCCAGCACGCGGACGCGGGCCTCCTTCGAGGCGGGGATGGCGCAGCTGGGCGGGCACGCCCAGTTCATCGAGAGCCGCACGACGCAGATCGCCCACGGGGACACGGCCAAGGAGATCGGCGAGATCCTGGGCCGGTACGACGACGGCATCGCCATCCGCAACGTGGACTGGGGCCTGGGCAACCGCTACATTCGCGAGGTCGCGGCGGCCAGCCGCGTGCCGGTGCTGAACATGCAGTGCGACATCTACCACCCCTTCCAGATCCTGGCGGACATCATGACGATCATCGAGAAGAAGGGCCACCCCCGCGGCAAGACGATCACGGTGAGCTGGGCCTACGCCGCCAGCTACCAGAAGCCGATCAGCGTGCCCCAGAGCCTGATCCTCCTGATGCCGCGCTTCGGGGTGAACGTGCGCCTGGTGCACCCGCCGGGCTTTCAATTGATGCCGGAGATCGTGGAGCAGGCGAAGGAGAACGCGCGCCGCGCCCGGGCGGGCTTCGAGGTCATGGACGACTTCGACGCCGGCATGCGGGGGACCGACGTGGTCTACGCCAAGAGCTGGGGGCCGCTGCTCACCGTGAAAACCGACGCCGAAGGCGCAGAACTGGCGGCCCGCTACAAGGATTGGATCACGGACGAGCGCCGGATGGCGCTGGCACGGGAGGACGCGATCTACATGCATCCCCTGCCGGCCGACCGCAACATCGAGGTCAGCGATGCCGTCATCGACGGACCCCAGTCCGTGGTCTACGACGAGGCCGAGAATCGCCTGCACGTGCAGAAGGCCGTGATGGCCCTCACGATGACCTGAGTCCGTTCGGCCGCAGGATCAGGCCGGAAGCGGTCCAGACGGGTCCGGCCCGCCGGTCCCCCGATGCTATGCTGAAGGGGGCGGAGTAGAGCCGCGAGAAGAACTGACCCGCTGATGGACAGGGGGCGGCAGGAGCATGGAGTTCACGCTTAACGGCCGGCCGGTCTCCGTGGAGATGCGGGACGGGGAGAGCCTCCTGGACCTGCTCCGGGAGCGGTGCGGCCTGACGTCCATGAAGGACGGGTGCGCCCCGGAGGGCTCCTGCGGCGCCTGCACCGTGCTGGTGGACGGGAAGGCCGCGGTCTCTTGCGCCCAACCGGCCGCGCGGGTTGCCGGCAAGAGCGTCACCACGCTGGAGGGCCTGCCCGCAGAACGGCGCACCCAGTGGGCGGACAGCTTCGTGGCCGCCGGCGCCTCCCAGTGCGGTTTCTGCTCGCCGGGCATCGTGATGAAGGCGGAGGCTCTGCTGGAGCGCAATCCCGCACCGTCGCGCGAGGAGATCATCCGCTCTCTGGCCGGCAACCTCTGCCGCTGCACCGGCTACATCAAGATCATCGAGGCCGTCCAGTACGCCGCCGCCGCGGGGCGCGGCGAGCCCGTCCCCGCACCCGACTGGAGCGGGCGGGTGGGGTCGCGGACCGGGCGGTATCAGGGCCGGGAGCTGGCCCTGGGCATGAAGCCCTACGTCAACGATCTGCGCGAGCCGGGGATGCTCTACGGGGCCATCCGCTGGTCCGATCATCCGCGCGCGAAAGTCCGGCGCATCGATGCCTCGAGGGCCCGGGCGCACCCCGAAGTCGTCGCCGTAGCCACCTGGCAGGACGTCCCCGGCGAGCGCAAGCAGGGGCTGATCACGAAAGACTGGCGGCAGTTCGTCGCCGAGGGGGAAACGACGAATTACGTCGGGGACGTCCTCGCGGTTGTCGCGGCCACGAGCCGGGCCGCCGCGCGGGAGGCTGCCGCCCTGATTGAGGTCGAGTACGTGGTGCTGGAGCCGGTGACCGATCCCTTCACCGCGCTGGCGCCCGGCGCCCCGGAGATCCACGAGGGCGGCAACATCCTCTCGGTCTCGAAGGTCAAGCGGGGAGATGTGGACGCGGCGCTGGCGGGGGCGGCGCATGTGGCCACGGAGACGTTCCAGACGCAATTTGTCGAGCACGCCTTCCTGGAGCCGGAAGCGGCTCTGGCGGTCCCCACTGAAGATGGTGGGGTGCACGTCCACTCGCAGGGGCAGGGCCCCTGGGACGACCGGCGGCAGGTGGCCTCCTTCCTGGCGCTGCCAGTGGAGAAGGTCCGCGTCACCCAGGTCAGCAACGGCGGGGCCTTCGGGGCGAAGGAGGACCTGAACGTCCAGGCCCATGCCGCGCTGCTTACCCGAATGACCGGCCGGCCGGTGCTGCTGACCCTGTCGCGCCGGGAGAGCATCCGCTTCCACACAAAGCGCCACCCCCTGACGATGACCTACACGGTGGGCTGCGACGCCGCGGGCCACCTGGTCGCGGTACGGGCGCGCATCGTGGGGGACACCGGAGCGTATGCCAGCGTCGGCGACAAAGTGCTGGAGCGCGCGGCGGGGCACGCCTGCGGGCCCTACAAGGTGCCCAACGTCGACGTGGAGTCGATGGCGGTCTACACCAACAACCCCCCGGCCGGCGCCATGCGCGGGTTCGGCGTCAACCAGGTCAACTTCGCCATGGAAGGGATGCTGGGCATCCTGGCCGAGAAGGTGGGCATCGACGGCTGGGAGATCCGCTGGCGGAACGCCCTGGAGACCGGCGACGTCTTCGCCACCGGGCAGAAGCTCGGACCGGGCGTGGGCCTGAAGAAGACCTTGCTGGCCGTGCGCGACGCCTATCGCTCGGCGCGTCATGCCGGGATCGCCTGCGGTCTGAAGAACACCGGGGTGGGCAACGGCCTCACGGAGTACGGGAAGGCGATCTTGCGCGTGGAGTCGGACGGGACCGTCACCCTCTTCCACTCCTGGACGGAGATGGGGCAGGGGGTGCACACGGCGCTGCAGCAGATTGCCTGCGAAGAGCTCGGGCTACCCGCCCACCGCGTGCGCGTCGTCGTGGACACCGTGCGTGAGCTGGATACCGGGCAGTGCACGGCGTCCCGCTCAACGGTGCTCGGCGGGCGGGCGGTGATCGAGGCGGCGCGCAAACTGAAGGCTGCGCTCGACGGCCGGCGGCTGGAGGACCTGGCCGGCCAGGAGTTCTACGGCGAGTTTCTCGTGGACTGGACGACCAAGCTCGGCGTGGAGAAACCTGTCACCCACTTCGCCTACGCCTGGGCCACCCAGGTGGCCATTCTGGACGACCAAGGACGGGTGGCCAGGGTGATCGCCGCGCACGATGTGGGCAAGGTGATCAACCCCACCCTGCTGGAAGGGCAGATCGAGGGGGCCGTCCACATGGGGCTGGGCGGCGCGCTGTCCGAGGAACTGGTCGTCGAGGGTGGCGTGCCGGTCACCGATACCCTCAAGTCGCTGGGCATCATCCCGCCCGCGGGGATGCCGGAGGTGGAGTGCATCTTCATCGAGGAGCACCAGCCCGAAGGTCCGTACGGTGCCAAGGGGGTCGGAGAGGCTGGTATGGTCCCCACGGCCTCGGCGGTGGCCGGCGCACTTTACGCCTTCGACGGCGTCCGCCGCACCCGCCTGCCCATGAAGGATTCCCCGGCGGCGCGCGTGGCCATGCCCAAGCGGGTGCCCGCCCGCACCGCGGCGTCCTCTTGAAACGAGCAGGACCATTCATTCGGTGATCCTGCGGTGAGCCTGGCGCTCTCTGGGGGGACCGTCCTCACCGCGCTCGATCCGCCGCGACTCACCCAGGCCGACATCGTCATTGCGGACGGACGGGTCGCCGCCGTCGGGCCGGCCCCGGCCGGCATCCCGCGGCGGGACTGTTCGGGCTGCGTGGTCATCCCCGGCAACGCCAACGCTCACACCCACCTCTACTCCGCCCTGGCCCGCGGCATGCCCTACCGGTTGGAGTCACCGGCCAACTTCCTGCAGATCCTGCAGCGCGTCTGGTGGCGGCTGGACCGGGCGCTGGATGGAGAGACCGTGCGCGCCTCGGCGCTCGTGGGCGGAATGGACGCGCTGCTCTCCGGCACGACCGCGCTGATCGATCACCACGCCTCGCCCAGCGCCATCGACGGATCCCTCGACCTGATCGCGGACGCGCTGGCGGAGGTGGGGATCCGCTCGGTGCTCTGCTATGAGGTCACGGACCGCGACGGCCCGGAGCGCGCCCGCGCCGGCGTGCGGGAGAACGAGCGCTTCCTCCGGACGCAGCGGCCGCTGGCCCGCGGCCTGGTGGGTGCCCACGCCTCCTTCACGCTCTCCCCCGAGACCCTGGCGGACTGCGTGGCGATCGCCCGGGAGTTCCGGAGCGGCGTGCACATCCACGTGGCCGAGGATCTGGTGGATGAGCGGGACGCCGAGGCCCGCTTCCGCCGCCGCGTGGTGCACCGGCTGGCCGATACGGGCGCGCTGAACGAGCGGGCGATCCTCGCGCACTGCGTGCACGTGGACGGCGCGGAGACCGCCCTCATCCTCGAGACCGGCGCGATCGTGGCGCACAATGCCCGCTCCAACATGAACAATGCCGTGGGGCGGGCTCGGGTCGGCCACTTCGGTAAGCGCGTTGTCCTGGGGACCGACGGCATCGGCGGCGACATGTTTGCCGAATCACAGGCGGCCTACTGGCGGGCGCGGGAGGATGACGTCTTTCTTTCCATGGCCTGGCCGCTGCAGCGCCTGGCCGCGGGCGCCGCGCTGGCTGGCCGCATCTTCGGCGAGCCGCTGCTGGGCCGCATTGAGCCCGGCGCGCCGGCGGACCTGACGGTGCTGCAGTACACGCCGCCGACTCCACTGCAGGACGGCAACGTCGCCGGTCACTGGCTCTTCGGCCTATCGGCCCGTTTCGTGCGAGACGTGGTGGTGGCGGGGGAGTTGGTGGTCGCGGACCGGCGGCTGACCCGAGTGGATCAGGATGAGATCGCCGCGGCAGCGGCCGGACAGGCGCAGCGGCTCTGGCGGCGGCTGGAAGAGATCGGTCCGCACGAGTTTGAGCCCGCGGGAGTGGGCCGGGGATGAGCGGAGGCAAGGGGCGCGTCGCCTTGTATCTGCAGGACAAGCATCCCGTCCGCGACGGGATGAACTACGTGCGTTACGCGGAGGAGCGCGGGTTTGAGGCCGTCTGGCAGGCGGAGAGCCGGCTGGTGCGCGAGGCGACGATCCCGCTGGCGGCCTTCGCCGCGGTGACCGAGCGGATCAAGGTCGGGACAGGGGTGATCAACCTCTGGACGCGTAACGTGGGGCTGATGGCCGCCACCTTCGTGACGCTGGACGACCTAGCGCCCGGCCGGGTGCTGCTGGGCATCGGGGCGTGGTGGGAGCCGCTGGCCTCTAAGGTCGGCGTGGACCGGCGCAAGCCGCTGCAGGCGATGCGGGAGGTGGTGGAGGTCGTCCGCCGCCTGATCCGGATGGAGCGGGTCACGTTCCACGGCGAGTTCGTCAACGTCACCGACATCGAGATCGATATCGTGCACGGCAACCGCTTGCCCCGCGACGTCCCCATCTACATCGGCGCCACCGGTATGAAGATGATGGAACTCGCGGGCGAGATCGCCGACGGCGTGCTGCTGAACTACCTGGTCGGCCCCGTCTACAACCGGACGGCGATGGAGGCGCTGGCCGCCGGTGCCGCCCGGGGCGGCCGCCGGGTGGAGGACTTCGACCGGCCGCAGCTGGTGGTCTGCTCGCTCGACGAGGACCGCGAGTTGGCGCTGGACCGGGCGCGCGAGCTGGTCACCCAGTACCTGGGGCAGCAGCCGCACATCATGAAGGCCAGCGGTGTCGATCAGTCGTTACTGGACGAGATTGGGCGTGTGTTGACCTGGCCGGCGGGCCCGGAGGAGATCCACAAGGCCATGCGCCTGGTGCCCGACGAGGTCGTGCAGATGATCACGGCCTCCGGCACCCCGGACGAATGCCGGGCCAAGGTGCGCGAGTATGTCGCCGCCGGGTGCACCTGCCCGATCCTCTACCCGCTCGGCGACGACGTCCCCGCCATGATCGACGCGTTTGCCGGAGGGCAATTCTAAACGGCCACTAGAACGGTGGCTTGCAGTGGGCCTGCCTCTGCTGTTCGATTTTCTGCATCACAACTTTCCGAAGATACTCTAGAGCCGCCACCTCGTCCCGATCGACGAGAATCGCCTCCAGGCGGATGACCTCCTGCTCCTCGAGGGGTACTACAACCTTAGCCACGGTCAGTCGCCTCCAATCCTCTCGCGGTCAATAGGCTCGCGCGGCGCCCGCAGGCCGAGCGTATCTCTCTAGGAATCGGTCTTGACATCCGTCCTCGGCCCGATAGGGGACAGCACGAGAAGGCTACCGGAAACCGGGCGGGCTGAGGATGGCCGGTCTGCGCGGCGGGGGCTAGCGTGAACTTAGATGCAAGAATCTGCATGTGCGCGCACCCGCCGGCAGGGTGGGATGAGACCGACCCTCACCCCTGAGTCCCGGGTCCTCCGCGCGCTCGCCCACCCCGAGCGCCTGGCCATCGTGGAGTGTCTGCGTCACGGATCCGTCTGCGTCTGCCACCTCACCGTCGCTCTCAGCCGTCCGCAGGTGTATATCTCGCAGCAGCTGGCGATCCTCAGAGATGCGGGGGTGATTGAGGGCCGGAGGAACGGAGCGTTCGTGTACTACCGGCTGCGCGACCGCAGCGTCCTGGGGATCATGGACTCCGCTGGCAGCATTGCGGGACGGGTGCGTGCGTCTTCCCGTTCGAGGCTTCGGCGCCTCGAAGGGTGCGAGTGCCCTCAGTGCAGCGCGGCCGCGCCGACGGGAAGAGTCATGCGATGATTGCCGACCTGCTGCTTGCCGGCCTGGGCGCCGTGCAGGACTATATCGCGCTGCATGTGCTGACCTGCCTGACCCCTGCCTTTCTGCTGGCCGGGGCGATGGTGACCTTCATCTCAAAGGAAGCCATCATGCAGCGCCTCGGGGCGGCGGCCTCGAAGCCGGCCAGCTTCTCCACGGCCGCCGGGGCCAGTTTTTTCCTGGCGGCCTGCTCGTGCACCGTGATCCCGGTCTCCAGCGGCCTCTATTACAGCGGGGCCGGGATCGGGGCGGCGTTCATCTTGTTGTGGGTGGCGCCGGCATCCAATCTGCTCTCTCTGATCTATACGGGCAGCATTTTGGGCGCGCAGATGG
>Ga0209001_1000235_pt1 | contig 12759 bp, 8 predicted proteins | sample Rifsed13ft2_FD_184006 | JGI IMG/M metagenome (GOLD analysis project Ga0209001, IMG submission 184006) | Soil microbial communities from Rifle, Colorado, USA - sediment 13ft 2 (SPAdes) (version 2) | ecosystem: Environmental > Terrestrial > Deep subsurface > Rock core/Sediment | place: Rifle...
ACCGAGGGATTTGACACGGCAGACTTGCAAGAGGCAAAGGCACTACTCGAAGAATTATCGTGAAATACAAAGAACTCCCGTAAGAAAACATTGGAAATTAGGGAATTAGATATCATTCTACTTCATGTTAAAAATATAAGGCAAAGAAATATGTTACTCAGGCCCTCCACATCTTCGAAAAGTTAGGCACACTACACGAGCCCGAAAAGGCAAAGAAGATACTAAGAGATTTAGGGTAACCGCCATTATTAAACCTATAACGGATTTCAGTTGAGTATGATACAAAAAGCGGCTTTGAGTAAAGGTTGTCATTCCCGCATGTTTTAAGCGGGAATCCAAAAAACAAGAAACTTGTCCCCACATGTTTTTAGTGGGGGATAGATACCCGATAAATACATTCGGGCATAACACTGTACCACATGCAAGTGAAACACGCTAGAAATATCACGCTTTTGATCGAGTGGTGGTATCCGTTCATAACAATCATAACAACAAAATCGTGCGGTTCCCAACATGCAGATCCCATATATGTTGCGGGAGAAAAAGGATTAGAAAAGATTTTTACTAAGCTTGCCTTGGGAAGTAGGATCCTTTCTATCGTTGGAGGAACACTATCATGTGATTGCTTTTTTGGTTTGAAATAGAGTATCTTTACAGGGTATTGATGCAACATAAAAAAACAATCTGGGGATAAGGGAATGAAATGTTCTAACTGTCAGTCAGACAATCCTAATGAAGCAAGGTTCTGTGGTGAATGTGGAGCTAAGCTGGAGATTAAATGTCAAAGCTGTGGAAAAGAAAATCCTCCGATTAACAAGTTTTGCTACGAATGCGGTCATAAACTTAGTGAAAGTGTTAAGCCAGCTCAAGTCCTTAATTTAGACCAACCACAAAGTTACATTCCTAAACATCTAGCCGAGAAAATCCTCGTTGGTAAAGCCAATCTTGAAGGAGAGCGTAAGCAGGTAACAGTGCTCTTTGCCGATGCATCTGGCTTTACTGCTCTTTCTGAGAAGATTGACCCCGAGGAGGTTCGCTCTTTAATGAATAACTGCCTTAGACTTGTAATTGAAGAGGTACACAACTATGAGGGTACGATCAACAAGTTTACAGGCGACGGAGTGATGGCACTCTTCGGCGCGCCTATTGCACTTGAAGACCACCCTTATAGAGCAGTCAGTGCTGCTTTGAGAATCCAAGAATCACTTAAGTCATTTAGTGAAGAAATAAAAAGGGAACGCGGTATTGACTTTAAAATGCGAATCGGTATTAACACAGGACTTGTGGTTGTAGGGAGCATCGGCAACGATCTTAGCATGGAATATACAGCAATGGGAGATACCGTTAATTTAGCCTCTCGATTAGAGGGCCTAGCAGAACCGGGAACCATTCTCATAAGTGAAAACACATACAGACTTGTAAAGGATTACTTTGAATTTAAACCAATTGGGGAAATTCAGGTAAAGGGAAAAAGCGAGCCTGTAAAGGCTTATTCCGCAATTGGACTAACGCGTAGAAAAGGAAGATTTGAAATATCCTTAGAGCGTGGGCTGACTAAATTTGTTGGAAGAGAAAAGGAGCTGGAACTGGTAAAGGACTCGCTAGAAAAGGTAAAAGAGGGAAAGGGGCAGATTGTATGCGTTATCGGGGAAGCCGGAATTGGAAAATCACGATTGATTCATGAATTCAAATCTTCGATCCGTGATGAAGAAATAAACTACCTAGAAGGTCACTGCATCTCCTACGGAAAATCATTTTCATATCTACCTATTGTCGAGATATTAAAAAACAACTTTACAGTAGATGACAGGGACGACGACGAGTTAATAAAAGCAAAAGTAGAAACTGCTATAAACAAGATGGATTCAAAGTTAAAGGATACTATACCAATAATACTCGACCTTCTTTCTGTAAAAACGGATTTCGACATCTTAAAAGATTTAGATGCGGGACAAAAAAGGCAGGGCATTTTTGAAGCCCTTAAGGCTATAACGCTAAGAGGAAGTCAAATTAGACCGCTTGTGATACTTATCGAGGACCTACACTGGATTGATAAAACCTCGGAAGATTTTATTAATTATCTTTCAGGAAGTGTAGGCAATCAACGAATTATGCTTCTTTTTACCTGTCGTCCAGGATTTGTTCATAGCTTTATATACAATCCTTACTACACTCAGATTGCTCTAACCTCCCTTTCAACTAGAGAGTGCAGAGTCTTAATAGAGTCTACCCTTCTTGGAGAAAACATACCTGAAGATTTAATGAGATTAATTCTTGATAGAGCCGGAGGGAATGCATTCTTTGTAGAAGAGGTGACAAAGTCCCTTCTTGATACCGGAATAATCATCAAAAGTGAAAGCGGATATATGATGAATAAAAACGCATCTCAAATAGATGTTCCTAGCACAATACAAGATGTAATTATGGCAAGAATTGACCGATTAGAGGAAAACCGAAAAAGAGCGCTTCAAGTTGGCTCTGTTATTGGAAGGGAGTTTAGTTATGAGTTACTTAAGAAGGTTTCCTCTTTAGATGATAATGAGCTTCGCGACCATTTACTTACACTCATAAACTTGGAACTGATATATGAAAGAGGGATTTTCCCGGATACTAACTATGTCTTTAAGCATGCTCTTACCCATGAAGTTGCCTACGCCAGCCTTCTTGTTCAAAAACGAAAGGAAATCCATGAAAGAGTGGGAAGTGCCGTCGAAGAGCTTTACCCAAATAGACTTGAGGAATTCTATGAAGTTCTTGCCCATCACTATAATAGGGCAGATGATAAAGAAAAGGGACTCCATTACTTGACCCTGGCTGGCAAAAAGGCAAAAGAAGTCGTTGCTACCGAGGAGGCTCTTAACTACTTTAGGGAAGCGCTAAAACGCTTAGACGAAATGCCGGAGACGGAAACGAACGAGGAGAGAAAAATTGATATCCTGTTTGAGATGGAAAACATTTATGATCACATAGGGAAAAGGGAAGAACAGAAAAAAATCCTTGAAAGAATTATAGACTCATCGGGAGTAATAAATGATGAAAGAAGGCTTTCTGACGGATACATCAAACAGGCCGAATTCTTAAGTGTCTTGGAAGAATATCAAAAAGCACAAGAGGTAGGCGAATCTGCCCTTACTCTTAAAAGGAAAATAGGGGATAAATTAGGGCAAGGAAAGGCATTAAGAGGCATGGGCTTTATAAATTGGCGTTCTGGTGATTACGAAAGTGCTTTAAAATACCACCAAGAGGCTTTAAGTGTGCATCGAGAACTAGGAGGCGGTGAAGCTGAAGGATTCGAGCTGATTAGTTTAGGAGAAATGCATAGGAAGCTGGGTCAGTATGAAGATGCATTGTCATGTCTCCAGGAAGCCTTAAGGATCTATAGAGAATTAGGGATTTCATCCGGTCAGCATGTTTCGACATTTAATATCGGTAGTGTTTATCGGGATATGGGCGATTATCAAGCCTGCTTGGAATATTATCAAGAATGTTGGAGAATAATTAAGGCTAGGGGATACAGTAGCTTATCCGGGGTGATTGCTGCGGCAAGCGGTCTTGCAGATATATATCTACTCTTAGGAAACTATCAAGAGTCCCTTAGATACTATAGTGAAGCATTGGATATAATCCGCGGATTAGGGGATAGAAGTGAGGAGGGTAATATCCTAAGTTACATGGCAGCAATTTATGGTATCTTAGCAGATTATCAACAATCAGTTAATCATTATAAAGAGGCGTTAAATATTTATAGAGAATTAGGAGACAAGTCATCAGAAGGAAGGGTTCTTACTCTTATAGGGAATATATACCGTCAGAATCTACATGATTATAATAGGGCCATTTCGTTTTATAAAGAAGGCTTGGAAATTAAGAAAGAAATAGAAGACATTTCTGAAATTAGAAGCTTATCAAATAGCCTAGGAATAGCTTGCTGGAACTTAGGGCATTATGAAGAAGCCCTTGCATACTATCAGGACGCTTTAGAAATCTGTAAGAATACTGGAAATATGTTAGGCGAAGGAATAACACTAAGTGGCATGGGGGTTGTTTATCTTAGTTTGTGTAATTACGAAGAGGCATTAAAATGTAACATGGATGCTCTAAACATATTAAAGGCAACAGGAGATCTAAAGGTAGAAGGGTATATTCTCAATTCTATAGGAAACGTGTATTATGAAATAGGTGATTACCAGAGGGCTTGGAAATACTATCAAGAGTCTTTGAAAATAAGAAAAGAACTTGGAGATAAAAAAGGAGAAGCCTGGGTCCTTCATAACCTTGGAAGGGTTTATCGGGGCCTAGAAAATTACGAGGAAGCTAAGAAGTGTTACAAGCAAGCTCTTTCTTTAGCCGAGGAAGTTGGGGAAGGAGAGTTAGTGGCAAATAGCAAAAATGCCTTATCCGAGATCAAAAAATGAATTTTTTTAAAAGCGGGACAGGAATGTCCCGCCTATCCTAAATAAAATTTAATACATGCGATAGACGGGATTTTCTAATCCCGTCTAACAAGGAGGTAATATTGATGCCAAAATATTTAATTGCACGGACAGTGCCTCCGTTAACGGAGGAAGAGACCGCCGCTGCAGGAAAACGCTCTATTGCTGTCTGCGAAGAGATGGGAATAAGGTGGATAAAGAGCTACTATTCAGCAAAAGACGGAAAGTTCTACTGTGAGTATGAAGCGCCAGACGTTGAAGCAATCTACGAACATGGAAGACGTGCGCAACTTCCGGTAGATTCTATTTCTCTTATTTCCGGCGAATTTGATCCCAGTATGTTTAAGTAGAAATCGCTTAAAAAGCATCTCATAACTTCACTCCGATTAGTTATACCATTTTCATTATGAAATAAGGTATTCGGTGTAAGGCGGTCATGAGCAAGCCCGCCCTGAGTCAATCGAAGTGACTCGTAGCCCATTGGTAGGTTGATAAATTTCATCTTGCTAATACCTCGATAGGCAGGGTTTTCTAACCCTGCCAGCCGAGACAAGAATGTCTCGGGTATCGTCGTCTTATGCAATGGGTCCACCAGTTCCCTCGAGTTTACTCGGGACAGGCTTGCTGGTGGACTTATGTTATGAATGCTATCAATGTAGAAATTCAATAGAAAAATGGTGTTACAATAATGATGATCCCTGGGGGAGGTTTCATTAAATGATTGATTTTGAACTTACGGAAGCTCAACAGAATATAAAAGAGTTTCTACACTGGTTTGCAAAAAACAAGATGAGACCAATTTCACTTCAAGCAGATAAGGAGGGCGATGTCCCAAGGGAATTTCTTATGGATGTAATGGAGTTAGGAATCAGTTCGGGCGACGTTTTCTTAGGAGATGCTGAAGCGGGAGAGGTTGTAAGAGACGACCAAGGAAGGTCTCAAAAGGCAAGAATATCTATGATTGCCTCTGAAGAGCTTGCATGGGGAGACCCTGCACTTATTATCTCATTCCCTGGTCCGGGTCTTGGCGCTCCTCCTGTAAAAATACTTGGAACGCCAGAGCAGAAAAAAAGATTTTTTGAGATATTTAAAGACAAATCAGAGCCTAGATGGGGAGCCTATGCGCTTACTGAGCCCGGCGCCGGCTCGGATGCTGCGGCAATAAGTACAACTGCTGTTAAAAATGGTGATCATTACATATTAAATGGGAGAAAATGTTTCATTACAAACGGGGCAAGAGCAAGCTGGATTGTTGTGTTTGCAACTGTTGATCCTAAGCTAGGAAGAGATGGACACCGAGTATTTGTAGTTGAAAAAGGAACCCCAGGATTTTATCCCGGGAGAATCGAAGAAAAGATGGGGCTCCGAGCATCAGAGACAGCTGAGCTAATATTTGAAGAGTGTAGAGTAGCGATAGAGAACCTTCTTGGCGGAGAAGAATACTACGAAGTAAAAGCAAAGGAAGGCTTCAAGGCAGCCATGAAAACCTTTGATGCAACACGTCCAATTGTTGGAGCTATGGCTGTTGGAATTGCACGCGCTTCCTATGAAATAGTAAAAGACTGGGCAAAGGAAAACAACCTCTTTACGAGTTTACTTCCCAGGTTTAGAGGTCTTAGAGACAGTCTTAATTATATGGAGAGAGAGATAGATGCTGCCAGGCTACTATGCTGGCGAGCAGCGTGGATGATTGACGAAGAACTTCCTAATTCAAAAGAAGCGGCAATGGCAAAAGTCTATGCCGCTCAAGTAGTTGCAAACGTTACATCAAAGGCTATTGAGATTATGGGGGTTCACGGATGCTTATGGGAAAACCTTGTAGAAAAACTCTATAGAGACCAAAAGGTGTATGACATATTTGAGGGCACAGGTCAAATACAGCGAATCATAATCTCACGTAGGATTTTCGAATCAATGTGAGATTTTAGCCACAGAGGACACAGAGTTCACGGAGAAAAAATTATTTGAGTAAGGTCACGTTGCAACATGCTGCTGCTCTCTACTATATGTTCTCAGTGACCGATTTACTCCATTCTATAATAGAAAGTAGGCGCGAACCTAATGTTCGCCCACAATAAACGATAATCTATCGGGGCAATCACAAGGACTTCGCCGTGAGCTCAGTCGAACGATTGCCCCTACAATACGGCAGTTTATCTTATTTTGTATTTCGATATCGAAATATATAATGCCCTATTCGCAAATAGAAATGGTATTAGATACATAATGAAAAGGGTATAATTTCTTAATATCATGAAAGGCGAGATCACTGTATTAGGCGCTAGAGAAAATAATTTAAAGAATATCAATGTCTCTATACCTTGGCATAAGTTCACAGTTATAACTGGCCTTAGCGGTTCAGGTAAATCTTCTCTTGCGCTTGATACGATATATGCCGAGGGACTCAGAAGATACGTTGAGTGCCTCTCCACTTATGCAAGGCAGTTCCTTGAACGAGTTGACCGCCCTGACATGGACGACATCACGGGGCTTTTTCCTGTGATCGCTATTGAAAGCAGAAACCAAGTAAAAAGCTCACGGTCTACAGTAGGAACAACCACTGAAATCTATGATTATCTAAGGCTTCTTTTTGCAAAGATAGGAAGGATATTCTGTCCTAATTGTAAAAAGGAAGTAAAATACAACTCTCCTGAAAATGTTGCAAAAGAACTGTTAGAAAAAAATAAGGATAAAAGTGCGATAATAACTTTCCCTTTAAAAGAAAGCACAACTCCTCAGGAGCTAATGTCTAAAGGTTTTATAAGAGTAATTAGTAATGGAAACGTTTTAGAAGTTGAAGATATTTCAGAACTCTCTGAAGGCTCCGAGGTCATTGTTGATAAGGTATTTATTAGCAAAGATTCATTTTCAAGAATAACTGACTCCCTTGAGACCGCTTTTTCAGAAAGCACCTATATAAATGTCCATATCTTAGATGGTGACATCCTTAAATACTCAAAAGGCCTAGAATGTCCGTACTGCCAAAAGAAGTTTGACGAGCTAACACCACTTCTTTTCTCTTTTAATAGCCCTAGAGGGGCCTGTTCTAGCTGTCGTGGTTTTGGGAATATTCTCGAAATAGACCCTGACTTAGTGGTTCCTAATCAGGATAAGAGCTTAACTCAAGGTGCCATCGAACCGCTTACAAAACCATCGCTTAAATACGAGATGAAACAACTTCTTGAATTCGCACGAAGAAGGGGTATAGATGTTAACGCACCTTTTAAAAATCTTCCACAAAAGGCGAAAGAGCTGATATTTGAAGGCGATGGCGGTTCGACTTTGCTCACCACAGGCGGATTTCCCGGTATAAAAGGATATTTCAGATATTTAGAAGAAAAGAATTACAAGCTTCATGTTAGGGTTTTTCTTAGCAAATACAGATCGGCTTTCATATGCGAAGTTTGTAACGGTGGCAGATTAAGACCTGAGTCACTCTGGGTAAAGGTTGGTGGAAAAACGATCCATGAATTCGTAGAGATGCCGATTAAAAATCTAAAAATATCCTTTGAAAACTTAAGTCTAACTGACTATGAAGGGAAAATCGCAAAGGAGATTCTCAAACAAATTAGGTCTAGAATTGATTTTCTATCAAAGGTAGGATTGCAGTACATTACACTTTCTAGACTTACTAAGACCCTATCAGGTGGAGAGGCACAGAGGGTTGACTTGGCATGTCAACTCGGTGCTAGCCTTACTGATACCCTTTACATCATGGATGAACCATCAATTGGACTACACCCCAAGGACATTGACAGACTTGTTTCGATAATTAAAGAACTGAGAGATAGAAATAACACTGTTGTAATTGTTGAACATGATTTTAATATGATACGCTCGGCTGATTATATAGTTGAATTAGGTCCATTAGCCGGAGAAAAGGGTGGTGATGTCGTATATCAGGGATCGGTTGAGAAGTTCCTGAATAACTCTAACCAATCTCTTACAAAACGATATTTAACACATCAAGAAGAGATCCCGCTCCCGATAAAAAGAAGAAAAAGTAAAGGGAGATATTTAACCGTTGTAGGAGCCTCAGAAAACAATCTCAAAAACATTAATGTTTCATTTCCACTTGGGACTTTTATATGTGTAACTGGGGTTTCCGGTTCTGGTAAAAGCTCGCTTATGCACGACGTTCTTTATTTAAGCTTAGCTCGAAGATTTCGAAGTGAGGCAGAGAAGGTAGGTAAGTTCAAGGAAATTTCAGGTACATCTCATCTCTCTGATGTACTTATGCTTGATCAAACGCCCATTGGAAAGAGCTCAAGGTCAAACCCCGTAACGTACATTAAGGCCTATGATGAAATTAGAAGGGTTATGTCAAGCACATGGGATTCACGGTCGAAGGGGTTTCAAGCCTCCCATTTCTCATTCAATGTGCCGGGAGGAAGATGTGATACCTGCCAGGGTGAAGGTAGACAAAAGATCGAGATGCACTTTCTCGCCGACGTATTTATAACCTGTGAAGAGTGTAAGGGAAAGAGATTTAAGAAAGAGGTGCTTGAAGTAAGGTACAAAGGTAGGAATATAAATGAGATTCTTAACCTTAGTGTTGATGAAGCAATGAGCTTTTTCTCAGGATTCCCACCCCTTCTTAGAAAATTTAAGATTCTTCAGGATGTAGGACTTGGGTATTTAAGACTAGGACAGCCTGCGCCTACCCTATCAGGAGGAGAAGCACAGAGAATCAAAATCGCAAGGGAACTAGGGAGAAAGGCCAGTCCTGAGCTAAGTCGAAGGAATGGTAAAGATATACTCTACATCTTAGATGAACCAACGGTAGGTCTTCACTCAGAGGATATAAAGAAGCTACTCAGGGTATTAAATAAACTAGTTGATGCAGGGGATACGGTCATAATAATTGAACATAATTTAGATGTAATAAAATCAGCTGACTATATAATCGACCTGGGCCCAGAAGGCGGTGACGAAGGTGGACACATTGTAGCTCAAGGTACACCCGAAGAGGTTTCAAGAGTTGAAGGATCATATACAGGAATATATCTAAGGAAGGTTTTATAACATTGAGAACCACCTAATTTATAATCGTCTCTATTTGAGAAAATCCTTGAATATCACTCAGTGGATTGAAATGACTAAGAAATTTTATGTTATCGCTGTAGGATTAATAACCTTAATTCCCGTAAACTTGCTAAAGTCACTATCATTAAAAGTACAGATAGTATAAATCCTATTATCTAACATAGTTGCTGCAAGAAGTGCATCAAATATTTTTGCTCCTGTTAACCTATGTCTCACTGCAAGCTCTACAGCTCTTTTAACTGTGTTCTCTTTTATAAAAATCATCTTTAAAGGAGTGCTTAAGTAATTTTCAACTTCGGTCTTTGCTAGCTCGGGTGTAAGAGGATTATTCACTCTTTTGGAGCTTGTAATCGTGGAATAGAATTCAGCAAGCACCTGGGGCGTAATATATGCTTCTATCTTACCATTGGTAGCATTATCCCTTATCTCTTTTGCTTTAAAATGAAACTCGAATTCGCTATCTGCTGCATAAATTAAGATGTTTGTATCAAGAAGAAAGGGCTATCTATTTTCATAGATTTCTTCTCTGGTTATTCTTCCTTTAACTCCGATATTATAGATACCGAACTTCGTCCGTTTCTTCCTTTCTCCTTTTTCCTTGTCTCCACAAATTCCCTTTACTATATTAATGAGCTTCTTAGCTTGCTCCTCGCTTACACCCTCAATTTCTTTTAAAAGCCGTTGCTTATATGTCATATTTCAACCCTTCCAACCTTTTATTTTTCTTATTTTCCCTAAACACATCTCTATTGCCTTAGTTTGGGATTATATTTACAATATTACCTAGCTCAAAGGGATTCACAAGCATACTAAAACTTAAAAGTTCATTATAGAAAGGATTTATATAATTGCGTAAGTTGATCAAAAAATCTAGCTTTCAATCTTAAGGCTACTCGATCGTGTTTTTTCTACCCAAGGATAAAACCTTAATCATTTCATCGTGTATTAAGCCGTTTGTTGCAAGTGTCTCTTCGCCATAGATGTTAAATTCCTGAGCGGTTCCCTGAAAACCCTCCCTTTGAACCCCCGTCCCCGATCCAGTCGGGGAGATCGGGGATACCCCAGACCCCCCTGAAAAATCTGTTATCCTTCCTCCTGCCTCTTTAAGTATAAGCGAGCCAGCAGCGGTATCCCAGGAATGAAGACCTAACTCCCAGAAACCGTCATACCTTCCACACGCTACATAGCAAAGGTCAAGAGCCGCAGAACCATCACGCCTTACAGCCTGCGCTCTTCTTATAAAATTTTCAAAGTGTGTTAGATTCTCATCTACCATCCATTCATTATCATGAGTAAAACCAGTGCAAAGCAGGCTTTCCTCTATCTTACTTGCCTTTGAGACCTTCAAAGAATTCTCATTCAGATAAGCGCCTTGACCAAGTTCCGCACCGAAGAATTCATCCCTAATAGGGTCGTAGACCACTCCTAATCTAATAGCCCCTTCCACCTCTAGTGCAATTGATATTGCAAAACAAGGATATGTATGAGCGTAGTTAGTTGTCCCATCCAGGGGGTCAATTATCCAAACATGACTAGATTTATTACTGATTCTTCCTGCCTCTTCGGCAAAGATGTCGTGTGAAGGAAAGTTTTCTCTGATGACTTTTACTATGAGATTTTCTGATAATCTGTCAACCTCAGTAACAAGGCTATTTTTAGTCTTGTATTCAATCTCTTTTACTTTTCCTAAGTTTTCTCTAAGGAGCTGTCCCGCCTCCCTTGCGACGTTCTCGGCAATTTTTAGGTAGTCCAAAACTGCTTCCTCTAAGCAGAACTCACAATTTGAAGAGAGCGGAAACTATTGTGAATATGACCTAACTTTTCAAGGTCCGATTTTTCAAAGTCAGGTCCAGCCTCAGAAAGGCTATCACCTCTTCTCGTAATCTGAATGACTGAGATAACCTTCTCCGTTAATATAACTGGATAGCTAAGTATCTTTTGAATCGGAGTGCTTCCCCTGTCCATAATCCAATCAAAAACAATAAAGCTCTTCTCCAAACGCACATTATTTGAAATGTAAGGACGCCGGTTAAGAACCGCGCTTCCGGCTATACTTTTGTTATTGATAGGAAGCGAATTTCCTTTCAGTTGAGAAGGGTAAATAAATTCCAATGACTCTTCGTCACGATGAACATTTAGAACAAAAACACACCCTTTAGGAAGTTTAAATATCTCTGAGATTTTTTTATCTAATAGTGCGTAATCTATAATTTATCCCCTTTGATTTCCAATTTTCTAACCCTATAAATTTTATAGCAAAAAGTCCATAAGTCAATAAAAGCTGGGGTAATTGTTATGGGATAATGCAATCAACCAACTACTATATAGGCTATATTTCTCAAGAAAATCTTGGCTTGATATTTTTAGGATAATGTTCCCTATACACATTTGGGTAGCAAAGGAGTCTTGCTCGTTTGAATCAACCTATAAACAGACAATCCTTTAGGTTGTTGACAGAGTAAACACTGTAACATGCTACAGAGAATTGTCGAGTTAAATAAACCATTAACTATTAGCTGATTCTCTTACTTTAGAACCAAATGGTCTAATATACTGGAAACTAGTCTTGAACCCAGTATCTAACTAATTTAAATTTATATACATAATTAGTAGGGGGTAACCTATATGAAAATAGCCGTTGGAAGCGATGAACGCACGCATTTAACCGATTTCGTTATCGAAGAATTAAAGAAACGCGGTATTGAGCTCGAACTTCATGGTCCACTTTCAGGTAAAAATATTCAATGGGCAGATGTTGCTCAAAACGTAGCAGAAAGGGTTGCAAACGGAAATTGCGATCAGGGAATACTATTCTGCTGGACAGGTACAGGCGTAAGTATGGCGGCTAACAAGGTGCCAGGAATCAGGGCTGCTTTATGTGCTGATGCAGAAACTGCAAGAGGCGCTCGAAAGTGGAATGACGCAAATGTATTAGCAATGAGCCTTAGACTTACCTCTCCAATTATAGCAAAAGAGATAATTGATGCGTGGTTCAGTGCCAGCCTCGAAAAGGAAGAGGCCCCTAATGTTGAAAAGGTAAAAGCAATCGAGGAGAAGTATAACCGATAAAGATGAGTAATCGTCCCACGGTGTGTCATACCGCAGTGAGAAAAAAATGTAGGGACTGATCACCGTATCAGTCCTCATATCGATGCCCGTTCGGGGAACGAGCCCTACATTGGTTGGATAGTACAAAGATTTGTGTAGTGAAGCAATCCATTCCGCTAGTCGCTGCGAGCCCTGTCCTGAGCAAGATTCATAATGATCAGAAGGGTATTTT